>OLRV01001284.1_pt1 | contig 21932 bp, 16 predicted proteins | sample 1672421 | NCBI WGS metagenome assembly OLRV01 (sample SAMEA3136684, study PRJEB25190) | human gut metagenome | biome: human gut; feature: human-associated habitat; material: faeces | place: Austria | collected 2013
GCAGAGCGCCTTCGGCGGGTTGTTGTGCACCTCGATAATCAGCCCGTCCGCGCCCGCCGCAATCGCCGCCAGCGACATGCGCTCCACCATCCAGTTCAGGCCGGTCGCATGGGAAGGATCGACGATCACCGGCAGATGGCTGAGCCGCTTGACCGCCTGCACCGCCGAGAGATCGAGCGTGTTTCGGGTATAGGTTTCAAACGTGCGGATGCCGCGCTCGCAGAGGATGACGTTCGGGTTGCCCGCCGCCATGATGTATTCCGCGCTCATCAGCCATTCGCTGATCGTCGCGGACAGGCCGCGCTTGAGCAGAATCGGCTTTCGGGTCTGCCCCAATTCGGTCAGCAAATCGAAATTCTGCATGTTGCGCGCGCCGACCTGAATCACATCCACGCGCCGGTCAAATTCCTCCACCAGCTTCGGGCTCATAATTTCCGTGCAGATCGGCATGCCCGTGATCGCCTTCGCCTGCTCCAGCAGCGCCAGCCCTTCGAGCTTCAGCCCCTGAAACGCATAGGGCGACGTGCGCGGCTTATACGCGCCGCCGCGCAGGATGTTTGCGCCGCTTGCGCGCACCTTGAGCGCGGTATCGGTGATCTGCTCCACGTTCTCCACCGAGCACGGGCCGGCGAAGAGCGCCAGCTTGCGCCCGCCGACCTTCACGCCGCCGCAGTCGATCACGCTGTCCGTCGGATGGAATTTCCGGTTCGCCTTTTTGAACGGCTCGGATACCGGCATCACGCGCTCGACGCCCGGCTGAATCAAGAAGTCATGCGGATCGAGCTTGGCCACGTCGCCCAGCACGCCCAGCACTGTGCAATCCACGCCCGCGTTGCGCTGCACCTGCATCCCCTGGCGGCTCAAATCCTGACAAAGGCTGCCGATCTGCTCCTCGGTGGCCTGCGGTTTCATAATGATAATCATACGTTTTCCTCGCTTTCTGTTCGGCGCGGCCTCAAGCCGCCGACGGAGGCCGATCGGATAGAAAAAGACCCCCGCCATGGTGTGGCAGGGGCCTGAAAATGGTTTCAGCCCGGCGAAGGGAAACACCCACGCCTTCTCATGCGCGCACGACAGCAAGACTATGACCAAAGCCGGTATAGCCGCTAAATCGCACGAAAGAGAAGCTCGTCATGGCCGTTTTCCTCCGGTAAGTTTGATGCGAGTATACCATAACGCCGGATGCTTTGCAAGATCCTTGCGCGGATTTCATGGATAAAACGTCAAAATAAACCCGAATTCATCCAAAGCGCGTCAAATCCTGCGCAGCAGCTTCTTCGCGTCCTCGCGGGCGGCCATCGCCAGCAGATGCTCGTTCCCGGTGAACCGATAGTCGCCGCCCGGCAGGGGCTTGAGCACGCCGCTTTCCTTCACGCCCAGAATGTTGATATGGTATTTGTTGCGCACATCGATCTCGCGAATGCTGTGGCCGACCCAGTTTTCCAGCGGCGCAATCTCATAGATGGAATATTCGTCCGTCAGCTCGATGTAATCGAACACGTTCTGCGCGCTCAGGCGGGTGGCCATCCGCTCGGCGCTGTCCCGCTCGGGGTAAACCACATCGTCCGCGCCGTTGCGCAGCAGCAGCTTGGCGTGGATATCCTGCGAGGCCTTGGCGACCACGCGCGCCGCGCCCATGTCCTTGAGCATGGAGGTAATCAGCAGGCTGCTGGCGAAATCCGACCCGATGCAGACAAAGCAGAGGTCAAAATTTTTCACGCCGAGCGCGCGCAGCGCGTTCTCGTCGGTGCAATCGGCAATCTGCGCGCTCGTCGCCTCGTCGGCCAGCGCGGTGACGGCCGCCTCGTCCCGATCGACGATCATCACCTCGTTTTTGAGGCTCATAAATTTGCAGCACAGGTGGCGGCCAAAGCGCCCCAAGCCGATGATGAGAATGGATTTCATATGATCTCCTTCGGCTTCCTCAAAGAGGGAGCTCTTTTTTTATACAATCATCGAGCAAAAAACGAATGTTGCACAAAGCGCGGGCGCACAATGCGCGCCCCTACGGGCACAGCGGCGTAATGTGCAGTTACTTTTTTCCGCAACGTTGTAGGGGCGCGCATCGCGCGCCCGTTATTGGAATTTGTGCAAAATTTCGGATTTGCTCATTTACTGTTTCATAGTAACGAGGTGTATGCTCATATACCTCCCTCATCGAGGGAGGGGGACCGCCCGCAGGCGGTGGAAGGAGTTACACGACGGAAGCGTTTTCCTCGTTTATCCCACCAGAATCTTATCCGTCGGATACTGCACCGGCGCGGGCGGCTTTCTGCGAGTGAGCAGAATCATAAACGTCATGCTGCCCAGCCTGCCCGCGTACATCAGCAGGATCAGCAGAACCCGCGACGCGGTATTCAGCTGGCGCGTGATGCCCGCCGTCAGCCCGACGGTGTCAATCGCCGAAAACACCTCGATGAGCACCTGCTGGAGCGTGAATTCCGGCTGCATGGCGCAAATCGCCAGCGTCGCCATCGCGCCCAGCGTCAGATACACCACGACAATGGAGCAGGCGCGGCGCAGCAGGTCGTTTTCAATCCGCCTGCCGAAGATGTGCACATCCTCTTCGCCCCTGAGGATGGAAACCGCCGTCAGCACGACGAGCAGCAGCGTCGTCGTCTTCGCGCCGCCCGCCGTCGAGCCGGAATTGCCGCCGGTCAGCATCAGCAGCAGCGTCAGCATGCCGCCCGCCGGGCTGAGCTCGCCCGTCGGCACGGTGTCAAAGCCCGCGGTTCGCGGCGTGACGGCGGAAAACAGGCTCGCCCAGACGCGCGTGCCCGTCGTCATGCCCGCCATGGTCGCGTTCCTCTCCGTGATGAAGAACAGCGCGGCGGGCACGAGCACCAGAAACGCCGTCAGCGCGAGCACGGCCCGTGTGTGCAGGCGCAGTTTTTTCCAGCACAGGCGGTTTTGAGCCAGATCCTGCCAGACCGGAAAGCCCAGCCCCGCGACCAGAATCAGCGTCATCACCGTCAGGTTGATCAGCGGGTCGCCCACGAAGCACTCCAGCGAGGCAAACGACCCGCTGACCGGCCCCATCAGGTCAAAGCCCGCGTTGCAGAACGCGGATATCGCGTGGAACACGCTGTACCAAAGCCCCTTCGCCCAGCCGAGCATCGGCACAAACCGAAACGCGAGCGCGGCCGCGCCCAGCCCTTCGATGACGGCCGTGCCGATCAGCGCCAGCCGAATCAGCCGAACAATGCCGCCGACGCTGAAGGAGGCCACACTCTCCTGCAAAATCGTCCGCTGGCGCAGGCCGATTCGCCTGCCCATCGCCATGGAGACCAGCGCCAGCAGCGTCATCACGCCCAAGCCGCCGATCTGGATGGCGGCAATCAGCACAGCCTGCCCGAAAAGCGACCAATGCGTGCCCGTATCGACCAGCACCTGCCCCGTCACGCAGACCGCGCTCGTCGCGGTGAACAGCGCCGTCAGCGGCGGGGTCACGGTGCGGCTCTGCGACGAAATCGGCAGCATGAGCAGCAGCGTCACCAACAGAATCAGCAGCGCAAAGCCGATGGCGATCATCAACGACGGGCTCATCGGCGCTTCCCTTTTTTTCTTCATCCTCTACCTCCCAGCAAGCCCCACCATGATACGCTTTCCGCCCCCGTTTGTCAACGGCCGCCGCCGCGTTTTGAGCAATCCCTTAACGCGCCTCATCTCGCTTTCAGCGCCTCGATTCGCTCCTGCCAGAGCTGCATCCAGCCCCGCGGGAAGACGTAGCTCACCGCCCACGCGACCAGAACGCCGATGGTCGTATCGAGAATCCGATACAGCGCGTAGCTCACGTAGGATTCCACCGGCGTGTTGAACAGCAGGATGCACAGCACCACGCCGCCGGGCTGCACGCCGCCGACCCACACCATCTGGCAGAGCACAATCAAAATCACCGTGCCGATGAACGTCAGCGGCACGAGCCAGAGCGTATACGCGCCGTCCGGCTTGAAAATCAGGTAGATGCGGAACAGCAGCATGCCCAGCAGGCCGCCGATCAGCGTACCGAACAGGCGGTTGCCGCCATTCTTGCGGGAATCCTCCATATCCGACCCCATGCCGAAAATCGCGCCGATGCAGGCGAACGCCGGGCTGCGGCCAACGAAATAATAGGCAAGCGCGCAGAACGCCGCCGCCAGCGCCGTTTTGACATTGCGCATTCCCACACCGGGAATTTTCACGGGTTTGATGCTCATACTCTATCCTCCAGCTTCGCAAACAAAAAAGCGGACTGTCATCCCTAAACCAAACATTTCAAGAAACAAATATCTAAGCATTTTTGGATATGGGGCTTTGCCCCATCGCCCCACCAAAGGGCTTTCCGTTTTCGATTGTTTGTTTCTGCCACTGGCAGCAACAATCGAAAACCCCTTTGGAAACCTTCGGGCAAAAATACATAGTTTTTTCTTGAAATAGCGGTTTTTAGCCTGACAGTCCTCGGTATTGTATCACAGGTTCCATGCTTTGTGTAGCGGCAAACGTCACGATTTTCCCGTCGTTCTTTGCCCGTTTCGCGTTTACGGGGTCAGCCCCAATTCGTCATAGGCCTCGTCGATCACGCTGTTCCACGCGGCGACGACCTCCGGCCGCTCCGGCGCGCCGCACGTCGTGCACGGGGAAAGCTGGTTATACGGATAGCTGCTCAAATCGCCGTAGGTGATGGCGGAAAGCGGCAGATACCTGCTCTTGACGCTTGCGCACCGCGCCGTGGTGTGGTATTTTTTTCCGCCGTCTTTGTTGTAATACATCGGCGTGGCGGGGTCGGTCTCCCTCAGCTTGCGGCCGTCGTCGTCCCAGATGATGATCTTGATGTCCTTCTGGCCGCGCAGGTTGTTCCACAGCCATGTATGGCTGTAGCCGTCCGCGTTGTCCTTTCGCTGCACGCGCACGCAGCCGTGCGACGCGCGCCGCCCCAGCGCGCTCTCGCAGATGTCGTAATTCGCCGTGCCGACGGGGTTTCCGTTTTCATCCTGTCCGCCGGAATAGATGGCGGGCACCATGTGCATCAGGTCGCCGCCGTTGAAGCGAATCGCCTGATCGCAGTATAAATTGCCCGACCAGAAGCCGCCCGTCCAGCTGCACAGCAGAAACTCGCCGCTCGCCGTCTCGTTGATGGCCGAATTGCCGCCGCTGGTCGTGCCGGTGGAGCAGAGCAGCGTGGTCAGCAGCCGCCCCTCTTTGTAGAGATACAGCCGCTGGGTCATCTTATCGACGATGATGCCGTAGGTCTGGTTCGGCGTGACGGTTCGGATTCGGCTGGATTTCACCCAGCCCTGCTCCAGCTCGTCGCGGTCGTTGTAGGCCTCGATCTTCGTCCATCCGTCCTGCTCCTCGATCACCCGGACGGCGACCGACGCGCCGTAAAAAAATCCGCGCCCCTCGTCATACGTCTTGCGCTTGCCGTTGGGCGCGTCGGAAAGATACACTTTTTCCTTTTGATCCGTGCCCAGCACGGCGATTTCCGCGGTCAGGCGTGCCCATGCCGCCGCCTCGTCCGCCGGGTCGAACTCGCCGAACCACGAAAACCGGATGGCTTCCTTGGCCGCTTCCAGATTTTCCTGCACCTTCGCCTGCGCGGCGGCCTCCGCCTGTGCCGCCGCGTCCGCGCGAAGGTCGCTCAGCTGTTCGTTCATGGATTTCTGGGTCTCCCAGTCCGCCGTGCCGGTGACGTCCAGACCGCTGGCCTTCTGGAATTTTTTGATAGCCTCGACGCTCGCCTTGCCGAGCTTGCCGGCGCAGTCGCCGTCGTAATAGCCCAGCTCCTTGAGGTTCTTTTGCAGCGCGATCACCTGCGAGCCGGAAGCGCCCATGCCCAGCTCCCAGCCGACCAGCCCTTCCGTCAAAACGCCGTAGCCGCGGATGGAGTCGTCGTCGAGCCGATAGGTATAGCGCTGCACGACGGAGGGCGTCGGGCCGAGGATGTGGTTGTTGCCCTCGATGGTGTGGACGTAGTATGTGCCGTCCGAATCCTGCGTGACCATTTCCACGATGCCGACGTGATCGAGGCGGTTATACTTATACCACTCGATGTAGATCAGGTCGCCCTTCTTCGGGATATACGGCCTATCCGAAACGGAAACGCCGTCGCTCAGGTAGAACTGGCCTTCCTCGCCGCGCAGGCCGCCGTTCACGGTGACATACCGGCCGCGCTCCTTGTACCACATCGCGCCGCCCTCGCAGCTCGTCTGCAAGGGATAGTCGTTGCCGAGCATGGACGCGCCGTAGTATTCGTCGGCGAAATTCACGCACCAGGAGACAAACTCCGAGCACCATTCGCCGTAGGCGCTGCCGCCCCACTCGCCATATTTGCTGTAGCCGCCCTTTGTCGCGGAATAGCCCAGCTCGTTGACAGCCGCCGCGACGAGCATATCCGCGCGGTCGTCCGCCAGCGCGCAGGCGCCCAGCAGCAAAGACAGAGCCAGCAGCAGGGTGATGATGTTCTTCATGTAAAAGCCTCCGAAAAAACCTTATTCCCATCTATTAGACGGGCATCCGCCGCCTTTTCTTCCCGCTCACAGGAAAATTTTGCCTTCCCGCGCCCAAACCGCCGCGCCAAACCGTTTCCACGGCTGCGCGTCCATCGGCGGGAGCGCGTCAAAGCGCATTTCTTCCTTCTTGGTCGGGTGAATCAGCCCCAGATGCGCGCCCCAGAGGGCGATCTGCTCGCCGGGTTTGCCGCCGCCGTAGCGCGCGTCGCCCCAGATCGGCAGACCGGCGTGGGAGAGCTGCACGCGAATCTGGTGGCTCCTGCCCGTGAACAGGCGCACGCGCACCAGCGTCAGCCCGTCCGCCTCGCCGCACTTTTGATAGCGCAGCTTCGCGTCCTTCGCGCCAGGCGTATTCGCGGGAACGGCGCGAACCATGTTGGTTCTGCCGTCCTTGAGCAAAAAGTCGCAGAGCTCGGCCGCGTCCCCCGCGTCGCCCCGAACGGCGGCGACATACTGCCGGTGCATCGTCTTGTCGCGCACCTGCGCGCTCAGGCGGTCGGCGGCTTTGCTCGTCTTGGCCAGCACAACCAGCCCGCCGACCGGCCTATCCAGCCGATGGACGAGCCCCAGATACACCGCGCCGGGCTTCTGATAGATTTCGGCGATGTACGCCTTCATGGTGCTGTGCAGATCCGCGTCGCCGGAATCGTCCGCCTGCGTGGGCATGTTCGGCGGCTTGACGACCACGAGCAGGTGGTTATCCTCGTAGACGATGGATACGCCGCGATAGCTTTCCATCTTACGCCCTCTGCCAGCGGCCGCTCGCGCCGCACGGGAGCACGCCGCCCGCCGTCACGGGCAGGCAGACCTCGTCCGCGGTGATAACGCCGCCGAAACGGGGCTTAACGGTCATGTCGATCATGTTGCCCAGCACGCTGGCCTGAAAGCCCGTCGTATAGCCGTTGATGAGGAAGAACAGCGGATCATCGGAAAGCGCCTCGGAGCAGGCCTTCGCCAATCCGTACAGCTCGTTTTCCAATTTCCAGACCTCGCCGCCCGGCCCGCGCCCGTAGGAGGGCGGATCCATCAAAATGCCGTCGTAGAAGCGGCCGCGGCGCGCCTCGCGCTGCACAAACTTGAGCGCGTCGTCGATGATCCAGCGCACGCGATCCTCCGGCAGGCCGCTGCACTCGCGGTTTTCCCGCGCCCACTGCACCATGCCCTTGGCCGCGTCGCAGTGGCAGACCTGCGCGCCCGCCGCCGCGCAGGCCATCGTCGCGCCGCCGGTGTAGGCGAACAGGTTGAGCACGCGCACCTCTCTCCCCTGCTTCACGCGGTCGGAGACGAGGCCTGTCATCCAATCCCAGTTGGTCGCCTGTTCGGGGAACAGGCCGGTGTGCTTGAATCCGGTCGGGCGGACATAAAAACGCAGGTTTTTATAATTCATCACCCACCGGTCAGGCAGCTTGGTGAAAAACTCCCACGAGCCGCCGCCCTTCTCGCTGCGATGATAGTGCGCCTGCGCCTTGCGCCAGAGCGACGGATCGCGCGCGGGCCAAATCGCCTGCGGATCGGGGCGGCGCAGATACACGTCGCCCCAGCGTTCGAGCTTTTCGCCGCCGCCGCAATCGAGAACTTCATAGTCCTGCCATTGATCTGCTAAAAACATAGCTTCCTTTCTTGGGGCGCTGCCCCAATCCCCGGCAGGAACCTGAGGTTCCTGCACCTCCCACTTCCAGCCGCTGACGCGGCTGGGGGAAAAAGATACATTCCTTGCCTTCGCCCATTGCTCGCACAGCGGGCAATGCAGCGGGAAATCCAAGAACCTCAGGTTCTTGGTGGGGCATGAGGATTGAAGCCACGCGCCCGCTGTGCGGGACTCAGCGTGGCGGAAATCGGAAATCGCAAGGAGCCAAAGGCGACTATGCGAGTTTCCCGACCAAAGCCCCATCGTTTCCCTTATTCCCTAAAAAATCTCGGATACTTTTCCTTCTGGTTCTCCAGCATATCCGCCACAACGCTCTCGGCGTAGAGCAGATCAATGCCCGTCAGCGCCGGGTCGATCTCCAGCGCCTCGCGCAGCGTGTTTCGGCTGCCGGTCGCGGCGGCCTCGGCATAGAGACGGTTGACCAGACTGAGCTGCTCCATCACGTCCTCCAGCTCGATGGGCAGTTCCACCGGCTGACCGACGGGGCCGTCCTTTGCGACATGCGCCGGCCCTTCGACAAAGCGCCCGTGCGTCACGCCGGGCACAGCGCCGTCGCACGGCATGACCATGCTCTGCACGTCACATTCGCCCTCGCCCCACAGCGCGCGCAGGATTTCCACCGGGCGCACGGAGGAGAGGCCGCTGGTGCGGATCTGCCCCCATGCCTGCGCGCCCTGCGGCCGCATCGGCCCGTGCACCGTCAGCAGCGCCAGATTGCGCTTGCGCAGCTCGTAATCCGCCGCGCCCACGCCGGAAATCATCAGCGAGCGGCGCGGGCTCAATTCCGTATCGGCCAGCAGCTCGCACTGGGTCACGCGCGGCCCCGCCGGAATCGCGCCGTACCAGTCGATATACTGCGCGGCCAGCGCCTCGCGGTCGTCCTCTTTCATTTCTTTCTGGATGCGGGGGATCAAATCCTTCCCGCTCGGGCGTTCGCGGCACGAGACAACCCACGAAAAATCGTTCAGTCCCGCGCAGGTCACATCCACCTTTTCTTCCTTCAGCCCCAGATAGAGCGCCAGCCGCGCGCGGGTCTGCTCCGTCACGCCGCTCACGCCGAGGGTGCGCACGCCGCAGAAGCGCTGCGCCGCCTCGCACGCGCGGGAGAGCGGCAGCCCGCCGTATCCGCTCGAACAGAGGATCAGCGGCGCGCCGGGACATTCCTCGCGCATCTGATCTGCCAGATCGCAGACAAAGCCGACCGCGCGCATGGTCTGCATCGCGCCGCCGAGGCCGCCGCGCAGTCGAACCTGCTTGCCCAGCCCGACCGCATCCAGCGATTCAAAATCCTTTTTCCACGCTTCCTCGTCGAGGAAATCCGAACAGAGGATCACCGCGTCGGCGGAAAACGCCGCCTTTTGCAGCTGGGTCGTGTAATAGAATCGCGCCTGCACGCCGAAGGCGCGCGCCAGCGCCTGCGCCCCGCGCGCGGAAAGCTCCGCCATGTCGAGGTCGGCGTCCACCATCCAATATTCCGCCTCCATGCGGAAGCGGACAAACAGATCTTCGAAAATCGCGGGGGCAAAGAAATATGCCCCCGCGCCAGCGATTACGATTTTTTTCATGGTTTCCTTTTATGCTTCGGTTAGGCCTTGGCCACGCTCAGCGTCGCGTCCACGCCGTTGATGCTCCAGTCGCGGACATACGCCCCCTCCGGCGCGTCGCCCAGCGTCACGTCGAGCGCCAGCACGCCGCGCTCAATCGCGTCCGCGTTCGCCTCGACGATCTGCGCGAGCTTCTCGTCCGCCGTCTTGACGGTGACATGGATGCGGTCGACGACCTCGAAGCCGGCCTCCTTGCGCATCGTTTGCAGCTTGGAAATCACCTCGCGGGCAAAGCCCTCGGCGATCAGCGCCTCGGTGAGGTTGGTATCCAGCGCGACGGTCACGCCGTGGTCGGTCGCCACGACATAGCCCGGCTTCTTCATCGGCGCGGTCAGCACATCGTCCTTTTCCAGCTCGATCATCGTGCCGTCCAGCTCAAAGCGGAGCAGCTCGCCCTTCTCAAAGCCCGCGACGACGGCGTTGCCGTCCAGCGTGGCGAGCTTCTCGCCGATGGCCTTGAGCAGCTTGCCGTATTTCTTGCCCAGCGTGCGCATCTGCGGCTTGAGCTGATAGGTCATAAACGCGGTGGTGTCGTCGGTGAAGACGGCGTCCTTCACGTTCAGCTCGTCCTCGGCCAGCGCGCAGAAATCCTGCGGCAGGGTCGCGCCGCTGACGATCATGCGGGAGAGCGGCTGGCGCACCTTGAGGCCGCTTTCGCTGCGGCAGCTGCGGCCCAGCACGACGACCTCCAGCAGGTCGCGCATGTGCCCTTCCAGCTCGGCGTTGATATATGTTTCGTCGCAGACCGGGAAATCCGTCATGTGGACGGAAATCGGCGCGTCCTTGTCCACGGAGCAGACGAGGTTGCGATACATGTTCTCGGCCATGAACGGCGTGAACGGCGCGGTCAGGCGGCTCATCGTCTCCAGAACGTGATAGAGCGTCGCAAACGCGGCTTCCTTGTCGCCGGCCATGCCCTTGCCCCAGAAGCGCTCGCGGCTGCGGCGGACATACCAGTTGGAGAGATCATCCACAAAATCCGTCATCGCGCGGGAGGCCTCGAAGATCTTGTATTCGTTCAGATCGTCGTCCACCTCGCGGACGAGGGAATTCAGGCGGGAGAGAATCCAGCGATCCATCAGCGTCAGCTCGGCCTTGTCAAGCGGATGCTCCTTCGGGTTGAACTGGTCGATCTCCGCATAGAGGATGAAGAACGCATAGGTGTTCCACAGCGTGCCCATGTACTTGCGGGTCGTCTCGTCGATGGCCTTGGCGTGGAAGCGGTTCGGCATCCACGGCGCGGCGTTGTTGTAGAAGAACCAGCGCACGGCGTCCGCGCCCTGCGTGTTGAGCACGCTCCACGGATCGACGGTGTTGCCGATGTGCTTGCTCATCTTCTTGCCGTCCTTATCCTGAACGTGACCCATCACGATGCAGTTTTTGAACGGGTTGGTATCGAACATGCAGGTCGAAATCGCCAGCAGCGTGTAGAACCAGCCGCGGGTCTGGTCAATCGCCTCGGAGATGAAATCCGCCGGGAAGCGGCGCTCGAACTGCTCCTTGTTTTCAAACGGATAATGCCACTGCGCGAACGGCATCGAGCCGGAGTCATACCAGCAGTCGATGACCTCTTTCTCGCGGTGCATGTCGCCGCCGCACTTCGGGCAGGTGAGCACCACGTTGTCGATGTACGGGCGGTGCAGCTCGATGTTGGGATCGACGTTGCGGCCGAGCTTTACCAGCTCCTCGCGGCTGCCGATGACATGCACATGGCCGCATTTGCAGGTCCAGACCGGCAGCGGCGTGCCCCAATAGCGCTCGCGGGAAAGTCCCCAGTCGATAACGTTATCCAGGAAGTTGCCCATGCGGCCTTCCTTGATGTTCTCCGGCATCCAGTTGACGGCGCGGTTGTTGCGCATCAGCGCGTCGTGCACGGCGGTCATCTTGATGAACCAGCTCTGGCGGGCGTAATAGATCAGCGGCGTATCGCAGCGCCAGCAGAACGGATAATCGTGCTCAAACTTCGGCGCCTTAATCAGCAGGCGGCGCTCCCTGAGGTCGGCCAGCACGAGCTTGTCCGCATCCTTGACGAACACGCCCGGCCACTTGGTCTCTTCGGTCAGGCAGCCCTGCGCATCGACCAGCTGCACGAACGGCAGGTTGTATTTGCGGCCCACGCGCGCGTCGTCCTCGCCGAACGCCGGGGCGATGTGGACGATGCCGGTGCCGTCGCTCATGGTGACGTAGCTGTCGCAGACGACGTAGTGGAACTTCGCGCCCTCGCGCTCCACGTCGTAGAGCGGCTCATACTCCATGTACTCCAGCGCGCTGCCCTTCATCGTCTCCACGATAACGGGCTTTTCCTCCTTGCCGCCGAAGATGGACTCGACGAGCGCGCCCGCCATGTAATAGGTGTCGCCCTCGAAGGTCAGCTTCACATAGTCGTCGTCCGGATTGACGCACAGCGCGACGTTGCTGGGCAGCGTCCACGGGGTCGTCGTCCACGCGGTGAGGTAGGTGTTCTCCGCACCCTTCACCTTGAAGCGCACGACCGCGGAGGTCTCCTCCACGCGCTTGTAGCCCTGCGCGACCTCGTGGCTGGAGAGCGCGGTGCCGCAGCGCGGGCAGTACGGCACGATCTTGTGCCCCTTGTAGAGCAGACCCTTTTCGTAGATCTTCTTGAGGCTCCACCACTCGGATTCGATGTAGTTATCCTCGTAGGTGATATACGGGTGCTCCATATCCGCCCAATAACCGACGCGCTCGCTCATCTGCTCCCACTCGGTCTTGTATTTCCAGACGGACTCCTTGCACTTCTTGATGAACGGCTCGATGCCGTATTCCTCGATCTGCGGCTTGCCGTCCAGGCCGAGCATCTTCTCGACCTCCAGCTCCACCGGCAGGCCGTGGGTATCCCAGCCGGCCTTGCGCAGCACGTCGTAGCCCTTCATCGTGCGATAGCGCGGGATGATGTCCTTGATCGCGCGCGTCTCCACATGGCCGATGTGCGGCTTGCCGTTGGCGGTCGGCGGGCCGTCGAAGAACGTAAAGGCGGGCGCGCCCTCGCGCAGCTTCACCGTTTTCTTAAAAACGTCTTCGTCGCGCCAGAATTTGATGACCTCTTCCTCGCGCTGAGCGAAGTTCATGTCGGTTGAAACCTTCTGATACATACGTTTCCTCCTGTGACAAAAATAAAAAGCAGCCTCATCCGCATGGGACGAGGCTGCTCGCGTTACCACCCAAATTGACGCCGAAAAGCGCCCGCTCAAAGCCGATGACGGGGCGAACCGTCCGCCCCTACTCCATTCAAGGCGGCCGCTGATACGGGTGATCCCCCACGCCCCGTCCGGCCGGAATTGCACCAGTTCTCCGGCTCTCTTTGCGGCAAAAGGCATGCGCGTCCCGCGTCATCGCGTTTCATATCAACGATATAATACCCGGTTTCGGGGAATTTGTAAAGAGGGAATTTCAAAAGAATCTCCAAATACGCATTTTGCCCTGTTCGACTTAAATGCAGCGCGCGTAAGACCCATGTCACAGCCCGAACGTATAAACCTTTTCATAATTCATATTCATGGCGATATCGACGCTCACAGCGTGCTGATCGTACACACAGGACCACTGCGTGCTGCTTTTCTTCTCCTCGCTGACTTGTTGACTGACGGCTTCAAGAAGGTTCATCGCCAGATCACCGTTTTCAAAAATACCGCCGTTCGCGTCAAGCGTTTCGCGAAGAGTGGCATACCGATCCTCGCCCTTGCCAAAGTCATATTCGCCCGGCGTGAGTAAGAAATTCGTCGCTGCATCGTCCTGCACAACGCTCATTTCATCGTCGATATACTCGACAATAACGCTGCCGCCGTTCGCATCGGCGATGTGGAAATGATAGCAGCTATTCGCGGAAGCATGCATATCATATTGGGACAGCAGTTCAATCGCTTCCTCAACCGTCGCCGCACGGTCAAGCAGCAGGCGGATTGCAGATGTCGTCGTGATATCGACCTTATCAGTCTGCTGGTTAGTCGGGGTCGTCTTAATCTGTAAAACGCCGACCGCTAAGCCCTTTTCGTTCACGCCGTCCAACGGCGCATACGGCGCGGCCAGAGTCATAATTCCCTTCACCAGAGAAGTCGGAAGGTTTTCGCTGTTGTATCCGATGTACGCCAGATTGACCATCGAAATGGAAGCATAGCCATCCTTCGGACGCGTCGTCACAAGCAGCGCCGGAGAATCGTACATATCAAAATTGCGCCCGAAAATCGGCGTTCCGTCTGCCAGCTTTGCAGCAAACGTCGAGCATCCCAAATTCGGCAAATCAAATTTCAGTGGAATCCCTTTAAGCACCTGCCTGACAATAAATTCGATCAGCTCGGTATCCGTAGAAGCGCCGATTTTCAGAAATCGATCCAGCGCATAGTCAGCCTTATATTCCATCGTGAACAGATTGGCATCGTCCTCTACGCGGTTCAAAGTCTTGAGCGTTGAAAATTCGCCGCCGAAAAAAGCGAAAAACACAATCGTCAGCGCGCCAAGCACCGCGAAGATTGCTTTGACTGCGCGAGCTGCTCCATGTTTCCAAGCGGTTTTGTTCTGTCCCATGAAAGTAGTCTCCTTTTTAGTTCATTTAGTGAACTTTTTATCTGTTAGAAAGCCGGGATTGTTCATCCCGGCACAGTCTGCTGACAGCGCTCCATTCCATCCGAACTATTCGAGCAGGAAGCGCCTACGCAATTGGTTCACTTTTTTAACTTTCCTGGCTATCATACCGCATTTTCGGCTTGCCGTCAAGTGGTTTTCAATCATTCAATCCTCAAGCTTTCCAGCCGAAAGCCATCCCTGCTGTTCAGCCCCAGCGCACGGATGACGGCGCAGCCCTGAAACGGCGTGTTCGGGTACAGGAGCGCGGCCTGCTCCGGCAGGAGATTATATACGTCGTCGTCGTCGATGATTTCGCCCGCGCCGTAAACGCCGAAGTAGACCCGATACAGCCCGCCGCCGAGCGTTTCCACCTCGCTGGCGCAGACAAAGCCCAGCCCGATCGGCGCGCCCGGTTCGTGCATGTAATAATACGCGCCGTCGTAATCAAAATCCGGCTGATCGAGCAGAATCAGCGGCCTGCCGAAATAGCGCAGCACGTCGTCGGTCACGTTGTCCTGTTCAAGGCGACTGCCCCATTCGGTAACGTCCCATTGACCGGATCGGTTGAGCCACGCATGCAGCACGGCAAAGCGCACCAGCTCCGCGTCCGTCGTCGAGGCCGCGTCGTATCGGTTCATCCCCGTCTCGGTGAAATTCGTCAAAAACAGATTGACGTTGTGGCGCTCCTCCTCCGTGATGGCGAACGGCGTGGCGCGCGCGGTTTGGTTTCCCAGATATTCCGCCTTCACAAAGCCCTGCGTATCCCCATATTCCACCAGCGCAAACCCGTTTTGCGCCGGATTGAGATAAATCACCTGTCCGCCCAGCGGGATTCGGGCAAGCTCGGTCGCCTGCACGTTATCCGCTTCGCGCAGCGTGATATATTCCTTGCACTTTTTCACAACGGCCTGGTCGCCGATGCGCATGGTTTCCGCCAGCGTCGGCGCGGCTGCGGCCAGCATCGCCGCCGCCAACAGAGCAGCTATCCGCCTTTTCACATTCGCTTCCTCCCTGCAATTCTTTTTAATTGTTTATGATGCATACGGATTTACAATTCGAGGCAAAGCGTTTTTCTCCTGCTGACCGCTTCAAAATGAGGGTCGTCACGGTCTCAGCCCCAGCTCCGCCGCCTCGCCCGGATCGCCGCCATCAAACAAAATGGCCATCAGCTTGTCGTATTCCAAACGCCGTCGCGCCTCGTCCTCGTAGGCAAACGGTTCGCTGGTATAGCTGATTTTAATTGTGCCGTTTTTCGCGTGTCCGGCCATCGCCGTCAGCGCGTCGCCCTCAAACTGAATGGCCGCCTCGGAAAGCAGCTTTAATTCGCCGTCCGTCTGCCATTGATACAATTCCCAAATGCCCGTCGCCGCGCTGTCGTGCAGGTAATTGAGCACATAGCGCTTCTCCGGGTAAAACTGCGCGCGGTAGAAGGACAGTCTGTCCAGCCCCGGATGATGGACGAACTGCCCCGTCATCGGCTCGTAGAGGTAGTAAGACGCAAACCCGTCGGACGCGCCCATCGAATTCATCAGCGCCAAATCCGCATAGCCGTCCATGTTCACATCGCAGAGAACCGTCTCCCGCTGCCCCTCGTTGACATTTTCAGCCGTGAAGTTGATGGTCTGGATTTCATTGCCGTCCATCGTCACGCGGATGTCAAACGCGGTCTCGCCGTATTCGCTGCGGTCGATGACCTCGGACGTGACAATGAACGAATGGCTGTCCTCGCTGAAATGAAGCGCTTCCTTTTCGGCCGTCGCCAGCGAGCCAAAGAGCAGGGCGGCCGTGCCCAGCGCGCAGATCGTCTTCTTCATCATCGTTCCTTCTTTCTCTGCGGTATTCGCCCTCAATCGGGGATTCACCTTATAGACGATTGAGCGGGCGGATTTCTTCCCGTTTTTCGGCGTGTTTTCCTTTCGTTCGATTTGCCTTTTGGTTCGCCGCGCGATATAATAAAGGGAGCATTTGAAGGGGGATTGTTTCATGCAGGATTTGTTTTCATCCCAGGAAGCCGCGCTCAGCCCGCTGGCCGACCGCATGCGTCCGCGAACGCTGGATGAATTTATCGGTCAGGGGCATATCGTCGGGCCGGGTCGGCTCCTGCGGCGCGCCATCGAGGCCGACCGCATGACCTCCTCCATCTTCTACGGCCCGCCGGGATGCGGCAAAACGACGCTGGCCTCCATCATCGCGGGCACGACACATTCCGCCTTCGTTCAGCTCAACGCCGTGACCAGCGGCGTAGCGGACGTGCGGCAGGTCATCAAGGAGGCGCAGGACAGACGCAGCCTCTACGGGCAGGCGACGTATCTGCTGCTGGACGAATGTCACCGGTGGAGCAAGTCGCAGAGCGACAGCATCCTGCCCGCCATCGAGCGCGGCGTGGTGCGCTTCATCGGCTCGACGACGGAAAATCCGCTCGTCTCCATGACCCCGGCCATCGTGAGCCGGTGCCGCATCTTTCAGTTTTATCCGCTCAGCGAGGCAGACGTGATACTCGCCATGCGCCGCGCACTGGCGGATCGGGAGCGCGGCTTCGGCGCCACCGCCGTGGAGATGGACGAGGAGGCCATGCGCCACATCGCCCGAATTGCCAACGGCGACGTGCGTTCCGCGCTGGGCGCGCTGGAGCTGGCCGTGCTGACGACCGAGCCGGGCGAGGACGGCGTGATCCACATCACGATGGAGGTCGCGGAGGAATCCATCCAGAAGCCGGTCATCCGCTGCGACGAATCGCTGTATTACGACATGCTCTCCGCGTTCTGCAAGAGCCTGCGCGGCAGCGACGCGGACGCGGCGATGGCGTGGTTTGCGCGGCTGCTCTACGCGGGCGTCGATCCGCGCCTGATCGCGCGGCGGATCATCGCCCACGCGAGCGAGGACGTGGGGCTGGCGAACCCGACGGCGATGCTGCAAGCGGTCGCCGCGTCGCAGGCGCTCGAGGCGGTCGGCCTGCCGGAGGCGCGGCTGTCCATGGCGCAGGCGATCATCGCCATCTGCGAAAGCCCGAAATCCAACTCAGTCGTCATGGCGCTGGATCAATCCGTCGCGGACGCGGAAAAGGGCGGCTTCGGCCCCGTGCCGATCCACCTGCGGGATACGCACTACGCCGGGCACGAGCGGCTGGGCAGCGGCGCGCAATACCAGTATCCGCACGATTTCCCCGGCCACTGGGTCAAGCAGGAATACATGCCGCCGGAGGTCAAGGGGCGGCGCTATTACATCCCCTCCGACCAGGGGCAGGAGCTCAAGCTGCGCGAGCGCCGCAAGCTGCGCGGCATAATCGACCCCTAAAGATACAAGGGATGCATTGACAGGGCTTTTTTGCTTTGTTATAATAATCCTGCTGATTGAAACCGGTTTCTCCTTTTTTGCTCGGAGAAACGTCACACGCAGGACAAAGGAAAAGAGGTTCCCCCCATGAAACGCCGGATTTCTCTCGTTTTTCTGTCGATGCTTCTGCTCTTTGCGGCGCTTCTCCCCGCGCAGGCCTGCGCGGCTGCGGAACCGTCCGCCGTCGCTCAGATTGAAACGCTTCGGCTGCAAAACGGCCGCTTTGACGTCTGCGACGCTTTCAGGCAGTACGGGCTGAAGACCGTGGAAGCGGCCAACGCCCGCATCGAAACCATCATCGCGCAATCCTGCCGGATGGCCGAGCGCGCCGAATGTGACGCGGAGGTTCGCGCCATCATTCTCTCGATGCTCACGCGCACGCACACCGTTTCCTTCACGGCCAGAGCGGCCGCCGCGGTCTGCGGGGTCAAAACCGTCTGCGAATATGTAGCGGTCGAAATCGGCGGCTATACCGTCATGGTCGATCCGATTCGCGTCGTTTCCGTGTAAGGCGCATGTCAATGGGCTGCTGCGGCAGCCCTTTCTTTTGTTCTTCTCTCTTTTTTTGATTTTATTCTGTTTGATCTTTATACTAATTCGCAGTTAAAATGCTTAACAGAGCGCATCAGATTTTTTGTTCTGACGAAGCCAAGTGAAGTGAGGCGTACTGGAGGTACGTTGAACGGAACGAGGCAAAGTCAGAGCGAAAAAGATGGTGCGCGGATTAAGCCATTTTAACAAGAATTAGTATTACATCCGGAAGGAGGCTTTTCGGTTTGCACCATCTGTTTGTTTCCCGCGCGGGCGATTCTCTGGTCAACGTGACCCAAAACCGCAATACGTATCGCCTGCTGGCCAATTTCGACGGCACGAACGTCATCCTGCTGCAAATCGACGCGGGCTCTGTCGTCTGGCTCACGCCCGATCCCGAAAGGCCGGTCTATCTGGAATATTACACGCTGCTGACGGGCGAACTGACGCTGCACACCGACGAAGGCGAGGCGCAGACGCTCTGCGTCGGCGATTCGTTTTACACCACCGGCCTCGACCACGACATTTCCATCACGCCCAAGACGGACGTGCGGCTTCTGTGCTTCACATCCAAGCCGGTTTTCGATGATTTCATGGGGTTTGTCAACGACCTCAACGATTTGAACACGCAGATCGACCGGAAGGATCACTACACCTATCACCACAGCCGCCGCGTGATGCGCTTTGCGGAGGCCGTCTGCCAGCGCCTGCACATGTCCCCCGAGGCGACGCACGCGCTGCTGCTCGCCGCGCTGTATCACGACGTCGGCAAATGCTACCAGCAGACGGAGATCCTGTCCAAGCCGGGGCGGCTGACCGATTCGGAATACGCCGCCATGAAGCGCCACCCCATCGACAGCTTCAACCTGCTCTCTGCCCGCTTTTCCCCGGACGTCGCCCGGATTGCGCGCGGCCACCACGAGCGGCTGGATGGAAGCGGCTACCCCGACGGGCTGACTGCCGACCAGATGTCGCTGGAAATCCGCATCCTTTCCGCTGTGGATACCTTCGACGCGATGACCTCCGACCGGCCGTATAAAAAGGGTATGTCCACGCGAAGCGCCATCGCCGAGCTCACGACGCTTTCGCATCAATACGACGCGGAGGTGGTTGCCCTGCTGAAAGCCATCGTCGAGGACGGAACGGCGGATCAAATCTGCCGCATCGGCGTTGAGGAAAAGCGATGACGATCTATCTTGCGCCGCTGGAGGGCGTGACGGACGCGGTTTTCCGCCGGGTGCACCGCGACTGCTTTTCGGGCGTGGCCAAATACTTCATCCCATTCGTCAGCCCGACGCAGAATCTCGCGTTCACCGCGCGCGACCTTTCCATCCTCGCGCCGGAAAACGGCTTCGGCGTGCCCCAGCTCCTCTGCAAGGATGCGGCGCTCTTCCTCTGGGCGGCGCAGGCGCTCGGCGACATGGGCTATGGCGAGGTGAACCTGAACCTCGGCTGCCCCTCCGGCACGGTGACGGCCAAGGGCAAGGGCTCGGGGCTGCTGGCGGACGTGCCCGCGCTCGAGCGGCTGCTGGACGGGGTTTTTGCCCGGTCGCCGCTTCCCGTCTCCATCAAGACGCGCATCGGCTACACCCGGCCGGATGAATTTGACCGCCTGCTGGACGTGTTCGCGCGCTATCCCATCCATGAGCTCATCATCCACCCGCGCACGCGCGTCGAGTTCTACAAGGGAATCCCGCACCGGGAGGCATTCGCCAAGGCGCACGCGGCGCTTGACCGGCCGCTTTGCTACAACGGCGATCTCTTCTGCGAGGAAGATTGCCGCGAGCTGATGCGGCAGTTCCCGAATACCCGCGCGCTGATGCTCGGACGCGGGCTGATCGCTAACCCCGCCTTGGCGCAATCGCTCGGCGGCGGCGAGGCGCTCTGCAAGGCGTCCCTCCGCGCCTTCCATGACCGGCTGCTGGCGGCCTATCAAGCCAAATACCCGGCGCACGTCACCCTCGGGCGCATGCGGGAAATCGCCAAGCATTTCGTTTGCTGCTTTGACGCGCCGGAAAAACCGCGCAAGGCCATCCGCAAGGCGACCCGAATTGAGGCCTATCTGGATGCGATTGACCGCCTGTTCGCGGAACACGAATTGAATGAAACCCCGCGGTTTATCGCCGAATAACGCGTCTCGCCCAAACACCGCTGTTTCCGCCTCCCTCAAACGGGAGGCTTCTTTTATAAAAACAGACCTCCCTCTTCGAGGGAGGTTGGATGCCGAAGGCAGACGGAAGGAGTCACAATGAACCCCGTCATTCTCGTCCCATCTGCTTATAGGCCGTGCACAGCATGGTGATATAGCAGGCCAAGCCGCCGACGATGTTGGAAATCGGCTCGGCGAGGAACACGCCGGTCGTGCCCAGCCCGACGACGGGCAGCAACAGCGTCAGCGGCACGACAATGACCACCTTGCGCAGCAGGGAAAACGTGATGGCATATTTCGCCCAGCCCAGCGACTGAAAGACGCTCTGGCCGCAGAACTGGAAGCTCTGGAAGAAGAAGCCCGCGAAATACACGCGCAGCATCCGCACGCTGGCCTCGACCATCGCCTCGTCCGGCGTGAAAATCCGGCAGAGCAGCCTCGGCTGGAACATCGCAAACAGCCACGCGCAGAACGTGTAGATCATCGCCGCGGCGGACATGAAGCGAATCCCCGCCCGGACGCGCTGCATCTGCCCCGCGCCGTAGTTGTAGCTGAGCACAGGGCGCGCGCCGTCGGTGATGCCGCTGGCGGGCAGGGTAAAAACGTCGCGGATGGCGTTGATCACCGTCATCACGCCGACGTACAGGTCGCCGCCGTGGATGGAGAGCATCTTGTTGCAGGCAATCTGCACCAGCGAGTTGGTGAATTTCATAATGAAGCCGACCACGCCGAGGCTCAAAATATCCTTGAGCAGATACGGATAGATTCGCGCCTCGCGCCGCCTGAGCGGCAGAATCGACTTCGGGCCGGAGAGGAAGCGCAGCACCCAGATGCAGCTCACCGCCTGGCTGATGACCGTCGCCACGGCCGCGCCCGTCACGCCCATGTGAAACCCATAGATGAACAGCGGATCGAGCGCCAGATTCAGCACCGCGCCGATCACCGTGGTCATCATGCCGATCTTGGGGCGCCCCTGCGCGTTGATAAACGGGTTCATTCCCGTGGCCAGCATGGTGAACGGCGTGCCCAGCAGATAGATCTTCAGATACGCATCCGCAAAGACAAACGAATCCTCGCTCGCGCCGAAGAGAAAGAGCAGCGGCCGCTTGAGCAGATAGCAAAGCGCCGTCAGCGCCAGCGACGAGCCGAGCAGCAGGGCGAACACCGTGCCCTGAATTTGCAGCGCGCGTTCCTCATCCTTCCGCCCTCTGGCCATCGCGAAAATCGGCGCGCCGCCCGAGCTGTACAGGCTGGTGAACGCCGCCACGATGGACACGACCGGGAAAATCAGCCCCACGCCGGTCAGCGCCAGCGTGTTTCCATCCGGCAGATGCCCCAAAAAGATGCGATCCACGATGTTGTAGAGCAACTGCACGATTTCGGCCAGGCTCAGCGGAATCGCCTGCGCCATGATGCGGGAACCGATGCTCCCCTGCGAAAAATCCGCCGCGTTCTGCTTGTTCAAGGGAATTCCTCCAGCTTTTGTGTTTTTTAATCATTGAGCAAAAAGCGAATGTTGCACAAAACGCGGGCGCGCAATGCGCGCCCCTACGGGTACGGCGGCATAATGCGCAATTACTTTTTTCCGCAACATTGTAGGG
>OLRV01001286.1_pt1 | contig 21887 bp, 17 predicted proteins | sample 1672421 | NCBI WGS metagenome assembly OLRV01 (sample SAMEA3136684, study PRJEB25190) | human gut metagenome | biome: human gut; feature: human-associated habitat; material: faeces | place: Austria | collected 2013
ATTCCTCGATAGCTCAGCCGGTAGAGCACCTGACTGTTAATCAGGCTGTCGCAGGTTCGAATCCTGCTCGAGGAGCCAATTGAACATCCAGGGTGTAACGCTTGTTACACCCTTTTTCTTGTGCTAAGCTTGTGCTAAGATAGAGGAAAACTGGAAGTATAGACGTCTATGAGGAGGGATTTTCATGAATCTGGGAGATCGCTTGCAGGCCGTGGCCGACTTCGTGCCGCAGGGCAGCCGCGTGGCTGACATCGGCACGGACCATGGCTACCTTGCGGTAGAGCTCGTGAAGTCGGGCAAGGCGAAGTTCGTCGTGGCGAGCGACAAGAACACAGGTCCCTACGAGGCTGCCGTGCGTACCGTCCGCGAGAATGGACTGGCGGACAACGTCATCTCGGTGCGCCTCGGGGACGGCCTCAAGAGACTCAAGCCCGGCGAGGTTGACACAGTCTGCATCGCCGGCATGGGCGGTGCGCTGATGGTCGAGATCCTCGAAGGCTCGCCTGATGTCGTCGAGACGCTTGACACACTCATCCTGCAGCCGCAGAGCGCGGCGCCGGAGTTGCGCCGCTGGATCTACCGCAAGCACTGGCACATCGAGGATGAATCGCTCGCGCTCGACGATGGGCGCATCTACGAGATCATCATGGCCAAGCGCGGCCGCCGCAAGATGCCGGAGCAGCTGATGCTCGAGATCGGTCCCGTCCTCTGGCAGAAGAAGCCGCCTCTCTTGCGCCATCACATCGAGGCCCTGCTCTTCCAGGAGCGCCGCGTCGCAGCGGGCATGGAGAAGAGCGATGCCGCGAAGAAGTCGAAGAAGTATCAGGCCGTCATCCGTCACATCAAGGAACTGGGGGAGCATCTGTCATGGTAAAATGTCAAGTTGTCATGGATGCGCTGGAGCGCATCGCGCCGCATCATCTCGCAGAGGATTGGGATAACCCGGGCCTGCTCGTCGGCAGCCCGGAGCGGCAGGTCAGCCGCATCCTCGTCGCGCTCGACGTCAGCGACATTGTCGTGCGCCAGGCCGTGCACGAAGGGGCAGAGATGATCGTCGCACACCATCCGCTGCTCTTCAAGCCGATCAAGAAGATCCGCACGGACGAGCCGCTCGGCCACCGCCTGCAGGTCCTCCTGCAGCACGACATCGCCGTGGCCGCCGCGCACACGAATCTCGACATCGCCCGCGGCGGCGTCAACGATGTGCTCGCGGAGGCCATCGGCCTCTCGAAGCTCTCGAGCTTCGTCATCACGCAGCAGGGCGAGGGCGGAGAGACCGAGAGCCTTGGCCGCATCGGCTCGCTGCCGCAGCCGATGGCGATCCGCGACTTCGCCGAGCAGGTCCGCGAGGCCCTGCCGACGGAGCACGTGCGCTTCGTCGACGCCGGCGACCGCCCGGTGCGCAAGGTCGCGCTCTGCAGCGGTGCCGGTGCGGAATTCGTGGATAGGGCCGCGATGATGGGGGCGGATGCCTACGTCACGGGCGATGTGCGCTACCACGATGCGCAGCGCGCCGCCGAGCTCGGCATGCACGTCATTGACGCTGGCCACTTCGGCACGGAGTTCCCCGTCGTCGCCACGCTCGTGAGCCGGCTGCGCGAAGAGCTGCGCGGCGAAGGCGAGGTCGAAGTCATCGCCGACCGCGAGTCGAAGGACTTCTTCTCGCTGGCCTGATATACGTTTCTCACATCTGCGCTTTTGCGCGAAAGGCTGCACTATGAATCAGAATCTCTGGCGCAAGCACGCCATGCGCTACTTCCAGATCACGCTCGGCTGCCTGCTCGTCTGCCTGGGCTTCAACCTCTTCTTGATCCCCGCGCATCTCTTGACGGGCGGCATCAGCGGCGTGGCCCTGATCATCTACTACCTGATTGGTCTGCCCGTCGGCATGCAGAACCTCGTCTACAACCTGCCGATCCTCTACCTCGCCTACCGTGTCTTCGGCCGCCTCTACGCTGCGGACACGATCTTCGGCACGGTGGCGCTGTCGGTCTTCCTCGATGCGACGCACTTCCTCGTCGACTGGAGCATCTGCAGCGACCCGATGCTCAACTCCATCTTCGGCGGCGTGCTCGCCGGCGTCGGCTTCGGCATGGTCTTCCGCGCCAACGCGAACACGGGCGGCCTCGACGTCATCGCGGCCGTGACCAAGAAGTACTACTCCCTCGATGTCGGCACGGTCGTCTTCCTCCTGAACTTCCTGATCATCATGGGTTCGGTCGCGCTCTTCGGCGTCGAGGTCGCGCTGTTCAGCATCGTCTCCATTTACGTGACGGCGGAGCTGACGAACCGCGTGGCCGCCGGCCTCAACCGCGAGAAGTCCATCCTCATCGTCTCGCCGCAGGCCAAGGCCATCTGCAACGACATCATGGAGAACGTGCACCGCGGTGCGACGTTCCTCGACGGCCGCGGCGGCCTCGCGGAGGAACCGAAGAACATCCTGTTCGTCGTCGTGAGTCTCACGCAGGTCAGCCGCGTCAAGACCATCGTAAGCCATCACGACCCGCAGGCATTCATGATCGTCTCTGATACGTCGGAGGTGTCGGGCAAGGGCTTCACGCTCGCCTGCGAGAGCTACGAGGATGCGCGGCGCAAGTGGCAGCAGACGCACGAGAAGCAGCTTGAGTTCGAGCAGCTGCACGGCAGGCGCGAGAAGTAGTTGACGATACGCGCAATCCCCGCTATAATAGGAGCATATGTAAACACGTAAATCCGAGGATGCAGAGCAGTAAGTGCAGGACGTCTCAAGAGAGCCGGCGGCAGGTGGGAGCCGGTGACGGGAAGCGCTGAACTCGCTGCGGAGGAGCGGCCGGGGAGCCTTCGAGCGAAACGGCCGACGCCTGCCACGTTACGGCACCGAGAGGATGCTTTGGCATCAAGCAGGGTGGTACCGCGAATCATCGTCCCTGATCGTCACATGACGGTCAGGGATTTTTTAGTTTTAGGAGGCAATTGAGATGGAAAGATATTCGCCGCAGGACATCGAGTCGAAATGGCAGAAGAAGTGGGAAGAGGGCAAGGTCTACAAGACGGAGGCCGACGCTAGTCGCCCGAAGTACTACGCACTCGAGATGTTCCCATATCCGTCAGGCAACCTGCACATGGGCCACGTGCGCAACTACGCCATCGGTGATGTCATGGCGCGCTACAAGACGATGGAAGGCTTCAACGTCCTGCACCCGATGGGCTTCGATTCCTTTGGCATGCCGGCCGAGAATGCGGCCATCAAGCACGGTGTCAAGCCGGCCGACTGGACGTACAGCAACATCGAGAACATGGAGAAGCAGCAGAAGAAGCTCGGCCTCTCCTACGACTGGGACCGCGAGGTCAAGACGTGCGACCCCTCGTACTACAAGTGGACGCAGTGGCTCTTCGAGCTCTTCTACAAGCGCGGCCTCGCCTACAAGAAGAAGGCATCGGTCAATTGGTGCGACACCTGCGGCACGGTCCTCGCGAATGAGCAGGTCATCGACGGCAAGTGCTGGCGCTGCGACCACGAGGTCCACAAGAAGGACCTCTCGCAGTGGTTCCTCAAGATCACGGATTACGCCGATGTCCTGCTGAAGGACCTCGACAAGCTCAAGGGCTGGCCGGAGCGCGTCAAGACGATGCAGGACAACTGGATCGGCCGCAGCGAGGGCCTGGAGTTCAATCTCGAGGCGCCGGAGCTCGGCACGTCGATCGCCGCCTACACGACGCGCCCCGATACGGTCTACGGCATCACCTTCCTCGCGCTCGCAGCTGAGCATCCGCTCGTCGAGAAGATCTGCGAGAACAACCCGAAGGCCGAGGAGATCCAGGCCTTCGTCAAGCGCACGCGCAACCAGAGCGAGATCGAGCGCACGTCGAGCGAGTCCGAGAAGGAAGGCATCTTCACGGGCGCTTACTGCATCAACCCGTTCAACGGCAACAAGGTACAGATCTGGGTCACGAACTACGTCCTGGCTGACTACGGCACGGGCGCCGTCATCGGCGTTCCGTCGGAGGATTCGCGTGACTGGATGTTCGCGACGAAGTACGACATCCCGAAGATCATCACGCTGCAGCCGCGCGACCACGAGCTCAAGCTCGAGGAGATGACAGAGGCCTACACGGACAAGGACGGCGTCCTCGTCAACTCGGCTGAATTCACGGGCCTCGATATCAAAGAGGCCATGAAGGGCATCATGGACAAGGCCGAGAAGGAAGGCTTCGGCAAGCGCCGCGTCAACTTCCGCCTGCGCGACTGGCTCATCTCGCGCCAGCGCTACTGGGGTGCGCCGATCCCGGTCATCAATTGCCCGCACTGCGGCGAAGTCCTCGTGCCGGAAAAAGACCTGCCGGTCATGCTGCCAGAGGATGTCTCGTTTGACCAGGGCTCGCTGTCGCCACTGGCGTCGAGCGAGAGCTTCGTCCACTGCAAGTGCCCGAAGTGCGGCGCCGATGCGACGCGCGAGACGGACACGATGGACACCTTCATCTGCTCTTCGTGGTACTACCTGCGCTACACGGACCCGCACAACGACAAGGAGCCGTTCGCCAAGGACAAGGTCAATTACTGGGCGCCTGTCGATCAGTACATCGGCGGCATCGAGCACGCCATCCTGCACCTCCTGTACTCGCGCTTCTTTACGAAGGTCCTGCACGACGCCGGCCTCGTCGACTTCGATGAGCCGTTCACGAACCTCCTGACGCAGGGCATGGTCCTCAAGGACGGTTCGAAGATGTCGAAGTCGAAGGGCAATGTCGTCTCGCCGGAGGAGATCATCGCGAAGTACGGCGCCGACACGGCCCGCCTCTTCATCCTGTTCGCCGCACCGGTCGACCGCGACCTCGAGTGGAGCGACAAGGGCGTTGAGGGCTCGTACCGCTTCCTCAATCGCGTCTGGCGCATCCTCGGCCACTTCGAGGATGCCATCAAGGCGGGCAAGCCGGACTACGATGTCACGAAGCTCACGAAGGACGAGAAGGAACTGCGCCGCATCCTGCATGTGACGATCCGCAAGGTCACGGAAGATGTGCGCGACCGCTTCATGTTCAACACGGCCGTCTCTTCCATCATGGAGCTCGTCAATGCCTTCTACGCCTTCCAGGACAAGGAGATGAACGCCGGCCTCGCGCGCGAAGTCGCCGAGAATCTCATCAAGCTCCTGGCACCGTTTGCCCCGCACATCACGGAAGAGCTCTGGAGCCGCCTGTTTGAGGGCCAGGGCAGCGTCCATCAGCAGAAGTGGCCGGTTTTTGACGAAGAGGCGACCAAGCTCGCGGAAATCGAGATCGTCCTGCAGATCAATGGCAAGGTACGCGACAAGCTCATGATCCCTGCTGATACGGATCGCGAGGGCATGAAGAAGATCGCCATGGAACTGCCGCGCACGCAGGAACTCACGGACGGCAAGACGATCGTCAAGGTCATCTGTGTGCCGAAGAAACTCGTCAACATCGTCGTCAAGGGCTGACATTCAGGAGGGGTTCGCATGGCAAGGATTGTATTCTCGGACATCGACGGCACGCTGCTGACGGATGACAAGCGCGTCACCGAAAAGACGGAGCAGGCCGTCAAGGGCCTCGTGCAGCAGGGGATTCCCTTTGTACTCGTCTCGGCGCGCATGCCGGAGGCCATCTACCCGATCACTGAGGCGATGGGCGTCAAGATCCCGCTGATCTCTTACAGCGGTGCGCTCGTGCTGACGGAAGAGGGAGAGACGCTCTACAGCCTGACGATGAAGGCGGAGCACGCGGCAGCCTTCCTCGAGGCAGTCGAGGCGCACTTCCCCCAGGCGACCGTCAACTACTACGCCGGCCATCACTGGTACGTCAAGGACACGAGCGACCCGCGCGTCGCCTTGGAGATGAAGATCACGGGAGCCGTGGCCGAGAGGCGCTCCTTCGCGGACTGCCTGGCAGGGGGCACCCTGCCGCACAAGATCCTGCTCATGATGGAGCCTGCGGACTGCGAGCGGGCTGAGCGGGAGCTCCAGGCGCTGTTCCCGGCGCTCAATGTCGTGCGCTCCGCGCCGCACCTGCTCGAGATCATGGATGCTTCCGTCAACAAGGCGAGCGGCATCGAGGTCATGCTGAAGCACTTCGGCCTCGAGGCGAGCGATGCGCTCTCGTTCGGCGACAACTACAACGACCTCGAGATGCTCCGCTATACAGGCGCGAGCGTCGCCATGGGCAACGCGCCGCAGCCGGTGAAGGAGGCCGCTGGCATTGTCACGACCTCCAACGAAGAGGACGGCATCTACGCGTACCTCAGCGAGCACCATCTGATTGGCTGAGCGCCGAAAACAAACATGCAAAAAAAATCGACTGACAGGAATCTGTCGGTCGATTTTTTTGGCATTCATTGGAGCAGGAGGTCGTTGATTTCCTTCTGGATGCGGTTCATGGAGTTGACCTCGAGCGCGTCGCTGTCGATGAGCTTCTGGATCTCCTGGTCGGCCAGCCTCATGGCCGCTACGTAGCGCGGGAAGCGGTAGGGGACGGTGCCCTCCTCGATGACCTGGCTGACGGCCAGCGGGCTGCGGCCTGTCCGGCCGCTGGCCTCCGTGCCGAAGAGCTCCTGTGGGGCGGCCTCCTCGATGATGCCGCGCCGCGTCGGCAGGGCAGCTGAAAGCGAGAGCAGCAATGTCTGGTTCTCCCTGTCGTGGCAGTATGCCTTGAGGAATTCCCAGGCGAGCTGACGTTCTTTCGTCTTGGCGCTGATGCCCATGAGCAGCGTCTGCACGGGCGAGGTGTTGCGCCCCTCCGGCCCGCGGGGCAGGCGGATGCAGTCCCACTCGAAGTCCGTGGCCTTCTTGATGCGCCAGGGATAGGGCTTGTACGTGCGGTAGGCGGCGAAGTTGAAGGGGCGGAAGGCGACGTGGCCGATGTCGAAGTCGCGCTCCTGCACGACTTGGTTGCGCTGGAGCTGGTGCAGCGCGTTGGCGAAGCGCACGGCGCTCTCGATGCGCTCGTCGGTGAAATACGACGCCTTGCCGTCCTCGCGGAACAGCTCGGCTCCGCTCGTGACGGCGGCATCCTGCCAGTTGTAGCCGTAGGCGCCGAACTGGTCGAGGCGGCCGTCGCCGTCCGTATCGCGCGTGACCTTCTGGCAGATGGCGAGGAAGTCGTCCCAGGTCCAGTCGTCCTGCGGCATGGGGATGCCTTCGCGGTCGAGCAGCGTGCGGTTGACGAACATCAGGCGTGGCACGCATTCGGCGGGCAGGGCGTAGAGAGCGGCGTCATCTGCGCTGCGGCCGAAGGCGAGCGGAGCGGGGTAGAAGTCGTCGAGCGCGAAGGCATCGTCCTTCTTGGCGAGCGCATCGAGCGGCAGCAGGGCGCCGAGCCCTGCGTAGAGGTTGAAATCGTCCTGCGGGATCAGGAAGACGTCGGGCATCTCGCCGGCGAGCTCACGCCCCGCTAGCCATTCCGTGTAGTCGGACTTGCGGATGCCGCTCTGGTAGGTGACTTTGACGCCGGGGTGCTCCGCTTCGAAGCGCGCGATGACATGGTCGAGATAGGCGTAGCTCTCGCCCTGCGGCACGTCCCAATTGCTGCCGGCAAACGTCCCGACGCGCAGCTCGATGGCGCACGGCTCCATGAGATAGAGCGAGAAGAAGACGAAGGCGTACGCGACGAGCAGCAGCAAAGCAAAGGGAGAGCGCAGGCGACGCTTCCCGCTCATGGATGTACCTCTTCATTTGCAAGACCCGTCTGCACGGCCCAGATTGCGAGCTGCGTGCGGTCGCGCAGATTGAGCTTAGAGAGGGCTGAGGAGAGGCCGTTGCGGATGGTGCCGTCTGAGAGCGAGAGCTTTGCCGCGATTTCCTTGTTCGAGAGGCCGCGGCCGACGAGCAGCGCGATATTGCGCTCCGTGTGGCCGAGGACAGCGGCGTCCATCGTCTCCTCAGGCGAGGTCGTGAGGCTCGACTGTGCCATCTGGTTGAAGAACTTGACGACCTTCGTCACGATGCCCGGGTTGATCATGGCGCCGCCCTGCGCGACCGTGCGGATGGCCGCGCTGAGCTCCGGCACCGACACGCCCTTCAAGAGGTAGCCGCTCGCGCCGTACTTGAGGGCGTTGAAGACGTATTCGTCGTCGTCGAACGTCGTGAGGATGATGATGCGGACCTGCGGCCAGCGTTCTTTGACGGCGTGCGTCGCTTCCACGCCGTCGAGCTCCGGCATGCGCACATCCATGAGCACGACGTCAGGCAGTGCTTTCCTGCCCTTCTCGATGAGCTCGATGAGCTCGCGGCCGTTGCCTGCAAGCCCCGTGACTTCCATATCGGCATTGGCGCCCAGCACGATGCTGAGACTGTCGCGGATGAGCTCCTGGTCATCTGCAATCATGATCTTGATCTTGTCCATCATAAAAAGTTCGATGCCTCCTCATTTTCTGGCAGGATTGCCTCGAGTGTGAACCCGGAGTCGCTCCAGTAGCGGAGCTTGCCGTGCAGCAGGGCAAGGCGCTCCTGCATGTGGCGCAGGCCGAAGCCCTTCTCGAGCTCGGCGATGTCGGCGCCCTTGCCGTCATCGGCGAGCAGCAGGTAGATGGCGCCGCGCTTGGCGCCAATGGTGATCTCGAGGTGCTTGGCGTGGCCGTGGCGCCTTGCGTTCGTCATGCCTTCCTGTACGACGCGGTAGAGCACCTCTTCCTGGTCGGGGCGCAGGCGCTCGGGCCACTCGAGGACCTCGAAGTCGATCTTCATGCCGGTCGAGCTCGCGAATTCCTCCACCATGTTCACGATGGCCTGCCGCAGCGGCAGGTGCTCGAGGTCGTCGGGCCGCAGCTTCTTGACGCTGCGGCGCACATCCTTGAGGCCGCGCAGGGCCGTCTCCTTTATTTTGACGAGCTGTTCCTTGGCCTTGTCGGGGGCGAGGTCGACGAGCAGCGCGGTGGCGTCGAGCCCCGCGGCGATGCCGGTCAGCGCGTGGCCGAGCGTGTCATGGATCTCGCGCACGAGGCGGTTGCGCTCGCGGGTCTCGGCCATGGACTCCGCTTCAATCGCGTAGGCGCGCAGGCGCGTGTTCGCCTCTTCGAGCTGGGCGTTGAGGCTCGCGATGCGCTGCTTCTCCTGGTGGTTCTGGCGGATGAGCAGCGTTAGGTAGAAGACGAAGAGGATGAGGTTGAACGAGGCGAGGCCCGTGTGCATCAAGTGGATCCAGGACCGCGCAGACGGCGCGTAGTACGAGGTGTAGACGTCAAACGGCGTGACCTGATGCTTGAAGAACATCGCATTGTAGTCGACGATGGCGTAGAGGCCGAGCATGGCGCAGGTCAGCACGACGAGCTGGTGGCGGCCGGAATAGCGGTGCAGGAGGTCGGCGACGACGAGCAGCACGACGCCGTCGTAGGCGAGGTCGAGGCTGCGCAGCAGGACGATGCAGACGAAGATCTCTGCCGTGAGGCAGGCGTAGCGCATTGTCGGCATCATCTTGCCCTCGCGGTAGAACCAGCCGAGCAGGGCGAGCAGCAGGAAGGCGCCGACTGAAGTGAAGAAGCCCGATACGGGCGGCAGCGGCACGCTCGACAGCTGCTCGAGGAAGGCGCGCGCGTGGAACGACCGGATGATCTTGTCCTGCGTGAGGCTCATGAAGGCGGCAGTCAGCGTGACGACCATGCCGTTGTAGATGATCAGGACGTCGTGCATCTGGTGCAGCTCGCTGGCGTCGAGCGCGCGCGCGAGGCGCTTGGCGCGGCGTAGGCTTGTGTCGCTCATTCAATCCCACTCCTTTGTCTTGGCGGGCGTCAGGTTTTCCTGCGTCCATAGATGGGTTGGCAGCTGGATCAGGCGGTCGACCGGCTCGCCGTCCAAGAGGCGGTAGGCCTGCTGTGCCGCGAGGCGGCCGATGCGGCGCGGCGACTGGGCCGCCGTCGCCGTCATGCGCCCCGCAAGGATCAGCTCCTTCGTCTCGGGAACGCCGTCGACGCCGTATACGCGGAACGACTGCAGCCTGCCGCAGGACTCGAGCGCAGCCATAGCACCGAGTGCAGATGGATCATTGAGCGCCATGACAGTGTCGGCCTCGGGATGGCGGCTGAGCATCTCCTGCATGGCCGGCATGGCGCGCTCGAGCTGCCCGTCGCACTCCGCCTCGTCGACGATGGTGAAGCCCGGATGGCCCGCGATCGTCTGCCGGAAGCCCGTGATGCGGTCGACAGCTGAGTGCGCACTGCTGTGCTTGAGAAGCAGGATGTTCGCGTGGTCAGCGTGCTGCAGGAGATGCTCGGCGCAGGCGCGGCCAGCCGCGTAGTTGTCCGTCTCGATGGTCGAGGCGACAAAGTCGCTATCCTGGACATTCGTATCGATCGTGACGACGGGGATGTGGGCTGCGCGCGCAGCTTCAAGCGCTGGCCCCATGCGCTCGAAGTCGACGGGGTTGAGGAAGATGACGGAGACGCCCTCGCGGATGAGGTCCTCAATCTCCTCGGTCTGCTTCTCGACCGAGAGCGCCGGGTCGCGCGAGAGCAGCACATCGCCGTGCTTCTCGACCTCCGTTCGGATCTCCTCGTCGATGATCTCGTAGAACGGGTTGTTGAGTGTCATGTAGACGGCGCCGAAGCGCTTCTGGTGTTCCTCTTGCTTCGCGCTGAGGTCGCGCTGCGGCGCACTGAGGGCGCCGAGGGCGAGGCAGATGATGATGATGGCCATCAGGAAGGCGATCATCCGTATTTCCCGGATCATGGCAGTTCCTTTCTTTTCAAGTGGGGCTAGAAAATCGTTGCTGTATTGATTATACCATAAGGGTCAGTCAATCAGGCCGCGCCGGCTGCGTATTCGGGCAAAAAATCCCGCAAAGACGTTTTTGGTCTTTGCGGGATGCTTGCATGAGCGGTATGGAATCAGGCTCTTGCTGCAGTCAGACAATCAGGCGAACAGGCCGATTGCATAGCCGACGATGCCGAGGGCGAAGAGGCCAAGGATGATGATGAGCGGGTTGACGTTCTTGCGCAGGAGCCACATGCAGGCGAAGGTCATGAGCAGCGGCACGATGCCAGGCATGAGGCTGTCGAGGATGGTCTGGACCGTCGTCGTGACCTGCTCGCCGGCGCTGTTCGTGTAGCTCGAGAGCACGAGCGGCATGTTGACGGTCGTCCACTTGGCGACGAGGGCGCCCATGACGAGAAGTCCGAGGACGGAGGAGCCTTCCGTGAGGAAGCGCATCTTGTTGCCGCCCATCTCATCGACGAGCTCCGTGCCCTTCGAGTAGCCGTACATGACGCCGTACCAGTTCGTGGCGAGGCGGATGGCATTGAAGACGAGGAAGAAGATCAGCGGGCCCATGATGCTGCCCGTCAGGGCGATGCCAGCGCCGAGGGCCGCGAGGACCGGGCGCAGCGTGCCCCAGAAAATCGGGTCGCCGACGCCGGCGAGCGGGCCCATGAGGCCGACCTTGACGCCGGAGATTGTCTGGTCGCTGATGTCCGCGCCATTGGCTTTCTTCTCCTCCATGGCGGCCGTGATGCCCATGATCGGCGTGGCGAGGAACGGCTGCGTGTTGAAGAATTCGAGGTGGCGCTTCATAGCGGCGGCCATTGCCGGCTTATCGTCCTTGTAGACCTTCCGCAGGGCCGGCAGCAGCGAGACGCAGAAGCCGATGGCCTGCATGCGCTCGAAGTTGAACGAGCCCAGGAGGAAGTTCGAGCGGATGAAGATGTTGATGAGATCTTTTTTGTTGAGTTTCTTTTCCATGATCGTGTTTTCCTCCTTCACCTTACATGAGATCGGAGTCGTCGATGTCATCGAGCCCCGTGCCGCCAGCTACGCCAGGGCCGCCCGTCTTGGCGGCCTCTTCGATGGCGATGTCGCGCTGCAGGCCCTTGATGTGGAAGTAAGCAGCGATCAGGCCGATGGCGCCGAAGCCGATGAGGTTGACGTTCGTGAAGACGGCGACGAGGAAACCGAGGAAGAAGAACGGCATGAGCGATTTCGCATTCATCATGTTGATGACCATCGCATAACCGACGACGACGATGAAGCCGCCGGCGACCTGGAGGCCGCGCGTGATGACTTCAGGGATTGAAGCGAGCATGGCGTTGACGGTGTCCGTGCCGGCGATGGCAGCGACGAGCGCAGCCGGTACAGCAACGCGGATGGCCTGCAGAAGGAGGCCGCCGAGATGGCACATCTCAATGCCGAAGCCGTTGCCCTCTAAGGCAAACTTATCGGCGAGGTGCTGGAAGAAGACGGTGATCGTGCGGACGAAGATCGTCAGGACCTGGCCTGCAGCGGCGAGCGGTACGGCAATCGCGATGCCGGCGCCGATGCTCTGGTGGCCGACGATGACGAGGATGGCGGAGACGACGGATGCGAGCGCGGCATCTGGTGCCATGGCTGCGCCGACGTTCATCCAGCCGAGCGCGAGCATTTCAAGTGTACCGCCGAGGATGATACCGGTTGTGATATCGCCGAGCACGAGGCCGACGAGCGTGCAGGCGACGAGCGGGCGATGGAATTGTGCTTCATCGAGGACCGACCCCATGCCGGCGACGGCTGCGACGAGGATGAGCAGGATGAACTGGATTGTAGTCATTTTGAATGTTCCCCCTTCAGGATATGGCGGCAGCCTCCCCAAGGCTGCCGCTTGTTTCATTTCCCAAAATCAGTCGAATCAGCCGCTCAGAGCAGGCCCTTTGCCTTGAGTGCCTCGATGGCGTCTTTCTTCGGCTCGTTGGCGAGCTTGCGGATCTCGACCTCGATGCCCATGTCGACGAGCTCCTTGATGGCAGCGGCGTCATCCTTGTTGACGGCGACGGCCTGCGAGATCAGCGTGTCGCCGTCCTTGTAGGTCATGCCGCCGAGGTTGACCGACTTGAACGGGATGCCGCCCTTGACGGCGCGCACGACATCGCGCGGGTTCGTGAAGAGGAACAGCGTCTTGAAGGGCGCGTACTTCGGGTTCTTGTAGGCGGCAACGGCCTTCTCGACCGGGATGACGTAAGCCTTGATGCCCGGAGGAGCGACCTGCAGCAGGAGCTTCTTGCGCAGCGTGTCCTGAGCGACATCATCGTTGCAGCACATGATGCGGTTGCAGCCCGTCACCTTTGTCCATACCGTAGCGACCTGGCCGTGGATCAGACGATCGTCAATGCGGCAGAATGCGATTTCCATGATAGAACCTCTCTTTCTTATCCTAAAGCAGCGCCGCTCTTTCTTGGCGGCTGCTCATCTATCTGACGATTCATATAATACAATAAAACAAGAAAGAAATCATCTGATATGCGTCACAACATGACGGAAGGAGCACATGACATTTGTCATATCGGCAATTCTTATGGATTTTTTGCGATGCGGTGTATATAATAGATGTACGATTCACGGCGAACACGTGACAGGATACAGATTCAGATATGGAGGGACTCACATGGCTATGGTGCCGAAACTCAATACGATGCATTTTGACAAGGAGACGCCGTTTCAGGTCGTAGCACCATTTGAGCCGATGGGCGACCAGCCGCAGGCCATCGAGGAGCTGGCGGCAGGCGTCGAGAACGGGCAGCAGGCGCAGGTCCTCCTGGGCGCGACGGGCACGGGCAAAACGTACACGATCGCCAAGGTCATCGAGAAGGTGCAGAAGCCGACGCTCGTCATCGCCCACAACAAGACGCTCGCGGCGCAGCTCGCGAGCGAGTTCAAGGCATTCTTCCCGAACAATTACGTCGGCTACTTCGTCAGCTACTACGACTTCTACCAGCCGGAGGCATACATCGCCTCGACGGACACTTACATCGAGAAGGATGCGTCGATCAACGATGAGATCGATGAACTGCGCCACAGTGCGACGTGCTCGCTCTTCGAGCGGCGCGATGTCATCATCGTCGCCTCTGTCTCCTGCATCTACGGCCTGGGCTCACCAGAGAGCTACCACGAGATGGTGCTGTCGCTGCACAAGGGCCAGATGGTCGAGCGCGACGCGATCTTAAAGAAGCTCGTCTCCATCCGCTACGAGCGCAATGACGTCGCCTTCGAGCGCGGCCAGTTCCGCGTGCGCGGCGATGTCATCGAGGTCTTCCCGGCCGGCTACAACAACCGCGCGGTGCGCATCGAGCTCTTCGGCGATGAGGTGGACCGCATCGTCGAGTTCGATGTCGTGACGGGGGAGGTCTACGGCGAGCGCACGCATTCGATGATCTTCCCGGCCTCGCACTACGTCACGGAAGACGAGGACCTCAAGATTGCGATGAAGGACATCGAGGCGGAGATGGAGGAGCAGGTCAAGAAGTTCAAGGCGGAGGGCAAGCTCATCGAGGCCCAGCGCATCGAGCAGCGCACGCGCTACGACCTCGAGATGATGCAGGAGATGGGCTACTGCTCGGGCATCGAGAACTACTCGCGCCACCTGACGCACCGCAAGGCCGGTGACGCGCCCTACACGCTGCTCGACTACTTCCCGGAGGACTTCCTCATCGTCATGGACGAGTCGCATGTGACGCTGCCGCAGCTCCACGCGATGTACGCCGGCGACCGCAGCCGCAAGGTCTCGCTCGTCGAGAACGGCTTCCGCCTGCCGTCCGCCTTCGACAACCGCCCGTTGACCTTCGAGGAATTCGCCGCGCGCATCAACCAGATCATCTACGTCTCGGCGACGCCGGGCAAGTACGAGCTCGAGCAGGCGCAGCAGGTCGCCCAGCAGATCATCCGCCCGACGGGGCTCTTAGACCCCGAGATCGAGGTGCGTCCGCTCGAGGGCCAGATCGACGACCTGCTCGCCGAGATCAAGCTGCGCATCGAGCGCCACGAGCGCGTGCTCGTCACGACGCTGACAAAGAAGATGGCGGAGAACCTCACGGACTACTTCACGGAAGTCGGCGTCAAGGTCCGCTACCTGCACTCTGACATCGCGACGATCGAGCGCGCGGAGATCATCCACGACCTGCGCGCCGGCGAATTCGACGTGCTCGTCGGTATCAACCTTCTGCGCGAGGGCCTCGACATGCCGGAAGTCTCCCTGATCGCCATCCTCGATGCCGATAAAGAGGGCTTCCTGCGCTCCGACACATCGCTCATCCAGATCATCGGCCGCGCGGCCCGCAATGCGCGCGGCCACGTCATCATGTACGCCGACCGCATCACGGACTCGATGAAGCGCGCCATCGACGAGACGGCGCGCCGCCGCGAGATCCAGCAGGGCTACAACAATGCGCACGGCATCACGCCGAAGACGATCGTCAAGCCCATCAAGCCGCTCATTGAGACGACACTCGTCGCCGAGTCGGGCGGCAAGTACGAGGTGAAGCCGGGCAAGAAGAAGCTGACGAAGAAGGACAGGGAGAACCTCATCAAGACGCTGACGCGCGAGATGCAGCAGGCGTCGCGCGCGCTCGAGTTCGAGCGGGCCGCAGAGCTGCGCGACATGATCCTCGAGCTCGACGGCAGCCTGCCCGGCGCGGCACCAAAGAAGGCCGTCAAGAGCAGGCGAAGCAAGAAGTGAGCGCCACGGGTGCGATCATAGATACATCGATACTAGATAATGAGTAGATACTAGATAATAGGTAAAAGCAATGGAACGATACATCAAGATACGGGGCGCAAGAGCCCACAACCTCAAGAACATCAACGTCGACATCCCGCGCGACAAGCTCGTCGTCATCACGGGCCTGTCGGGCTCGGGCAAGTCGTCGCTGGCCTTTGACACGATCTACGCCGAGGGGCAGCGCCGCTACGTCGAGTCGCTTTCGTCGTACGCGCGCCAGTTCCTCGGCCAGATGGACAAGCCGGATGTCGACCAGATCGACGGCCTCTCGCCGGCCATCTCGATCGACCAGAAGACGACGAGCCACAACCCGCGCTCGACCGTCGGCACGGTCACGGAGATCTACGACTACCTCAGACTGCTCTTCGCGCGCGTCGGCCATCCGCACTGTCCGAAGTGCGGCAAGCCCATCACGCAGCAGTCGGTCGACCAGATGATCGACCAGATCCGCGAGCTGCCGGAGCGCACGAAACTGCTCGTCATGGCGCAGGTCGTGCGCGGCAAGAAGGGCGAGCACAAGAAAGTCCTCGCGCACATCCGTCACGAAGGCTATGTGCGCGTGCGCATCGACGGCGAGGTCATGGACATCGGCGAGGACATCCAGCTCGAGAAGAACAAGAAGCACACGATAGAGGTCGTCATCGACCGCCTCGTCGTGCGCGAGGGCATGGAGTCGCGCCTGGCCGACTCACTCGAGACGGCGCTGAAGCTCGGCGAAGGCGTCGCCTACGTGCAGATCGTCGGTGGCGAGCTCCTGATGTTCAGCGAGAACTTCGCCTGCGTGGACTGCGGCATCAGCCTGCCCGAGATCACGCCGCGCATGTTCTCGTTCAACAACCCATATGGCGCCTGCCCCGTCTGCACGGGCCTCGGCAGCCACATGGAGTTCGATGAAGAGCTCGTCGTGCCCGACGCGAGCCTGAGCGTGGGCGGCGGTGTCTTTGCGCCGCTCTCGAAGAACCTGCACTCGTACGCGATGTGCGTGATGAAGGCCATCCTCGAGAATCGCGGCTACAGCCTTGAGACGCCGTGGCAGGAGCTCGACAAGAAGACAAAGCAGGCCCTGCTCTACGGCTCGGGCGAGGAGCGCTTCCACTTCCGCTACACGAACATGTTCGGTGAGGACAAGGAGTACTTCGTGCCGTTCGAGGGCGTCATGCCGCTGCTCGCGCGCCGCTACCACGAGACGGACAGCGACGAGATGCGCGAGTCGTACGAGAACTACATGACCGAGATCCCCTGCAAGGCCTGCCATGGCGCGCGCCTCAAGCCGGAGACGCTCGCGGTCACCGTCGGCGGCAAGAACATCGACGAGGTCACGCGCATGACGATCCGCGAGGCCGACGCCTTCTTCACGCAGCTGACGCTGACGCCGCGCGAGGCGAAGATCGCGCGCCAGATCCTCAAGGAGATCCACGCGCGCCTGAACTTTCTCCTGGACGTCGGCCTCGACTACCTGACGCTCTCGCGCTCAGCAGGCACGCTTTCAGGCGGCGAGGCGCAGCGCATCCGCCTCGCGACGCAGATCGGCTCGGGCCTGCAGGGCGTCCTCTACGTCCTCGACGAACCGAGCATCGGCCTGCACCAGCGCGACAACAACCGCCTGCTCGCGACGCTCAAGCACCTGCGCGATCTCGGCAACACCCTGATTGTCGTCGAGCACGACGAGGACACGATGTACGCGGCCGACCACATCATCGACATCGGCCCGGGCGCCGGCGCGCACGGCGGTCGCGTCGTCGCCGAGGGCACGGCCGAGGAGATCAAGAAGAACCCCGACTCCGTCACGGGCGCCTACCTCTCGCGCCGCAAATTCATCCCGGTCCCTCAAAAGCGCCGCCCAGGGAACAGCAAGTTCATCGAGGTCGTCGGCGCCGCCGAGAACAACCTCAAGAACCTGACGGTCAAGTTCCCGCTCGGTACCTTGACGCTCGTCACGGGCGTCTCGGGCTCTGGCAAGTCGACGCTCGTCAACGAGATCCTCTACAAGGGCATCGCCTCGCGCCTCTACCACGTGAAGGGCAAGCCGGGCAAGCACAAGAAGATCAAGGGACTCGAGAACATCGACAAGATCATCGACATCGACCAGCAGCCCATCGGCCGCACGCCGCGCTCGAATCCCGCGACGTACACGGGCGTCTTCGACGCGATACGCGACCTCTTCAGCCAGACGAGCGAAGCGCGCATGCGCGGCTACAAGGCCGGCCGCTTCAGCTTCAACGTCAAGGGCGGCCGCTGCGAGGCCTGCAAGGGCGACGGCATCCTCAAGATCGAGATGCACTTCCTGCCCGACGTCTACGTGCCCTGCGAGGTCTGCAAGGGCGCGCGCTACAACCGCGAGACGCTCGAGGTCCGCTACAAGGGCAAGAACATCTCCGAAGTCCTCGACATGACGATCGACGAGGCCGTCGATTTCTTCGCCAATGTGCCGCGCATCGCGCGCAAGCTGAAGATCATCCAGGATGTCGGCCTCGGCTACATCAAGCTCGGCCAGCCGGCGACGACGCTCTCGGGCGGCGAGGCGCAGCGCGTCAAGCTCGCGACAGAGCTCTCGCGCCGCTCGACGGGCAAGACGCTCTACATCCTTGACGAGCCGACGACGGGCCTGCACACGGCCGACATCCACAAGCTCCTCGACATCCTGCAGCGTCTCGTCTCAGGCGGCGATACCGTCGTCGTCATCGAACACAATCTCGATGTCATCAAGACGGCGGACTACATCATCGACCTCGGCCCAGAGGGCGGCGACAAGGGCGGCACCGTCGTGGCGACGGGGCGCCCCGAGGACATCGTCAAAGTGCCGGAGTCGTATACGGGCAAGTTCCTCAGGCCCCTGCTCGAAGAAAAGAACAGCTGATGCAAAAAGCATCTTGCGGAGGGCAGGCGTTCTTCCTATAATGAAGGTGAATCATGAAGTTGCATGACAGAACTTGAAAGGACGAACTAATAAGTAGTCGATAGTATCGATAAATCTACGCATAAGTGGACAAATATCTCATGCATAGATGCTTATGAAGCCGTTTCAAGCCCCAGTGACCGTGTTCAGTGAAAGCTGCTTGCGGGATGAACTAAGTTATCAGAATAAGCTAAAGACTCACCTGCGGATGTAAACCATCAGTCCGCTGCTCTGAGAGTGCCAACTAAGAAACATCGCTAATGTCCTGCGGTGATAACAGGGAAACACATGGGCTTCCTGACGACATGGGCAAGAAGGAAAATTCTTCCAAAAGGAAAGGTGGCAGAGATGCCAAAAATCAAGAAATATGCGTTCGTTTTGGACGCGAAAAGAAAACAACTTGACCCAACAATCGAGCAGAATGCTTGGCGGCTTGTTCGTCAATATAAAGCTCGACTGGTATCGAAGTTTCCAATGATAATTCAATTGAATAAAGTCATGGATAATCCCAACAATGATGAAATTCGTTGTGGTATTGACGATGGTGCGAATCATGTCGGCATGGCTCTGGTGCAGAAATGCCAGACCAGAAACAAGGTTTTGTTCAAAGGCACTATCGAGCAGCGCAAGGATGTCAAGCATTTGCTGACCGTTCGTCGTGGCTATCGCAGGTATCATAGATACCATAAGCAGTATCGCCCCGCCAGGTTTCTAAACCGTGCATCATCAAGGCGTAGCGGCAGGCTAATGCCTTCGATAATCCAAAGAAAACAGGCAATTCTTCGAGTAATTGACAGACTTAGGCAGTGGGTTCGCATTGACGGCTACTGGTTGGAAGACGTAAAAATTGACATTCGGGCACTAACCGATGGCTACAAGCCTTATCGTTGGCAATACCAGAAGTCGAACAGGCTGGACAACAATCTTCGGCTGGCAGCTATTCATCGTGATGGCTGCAAGTGTGTGGAATGCGGCAAGACCAAAACTCGTTTTGAAGTACATCACATTACTCCACGAAAGACCGGCGGGGCTGATACTATAAGTAATCTGATAACACTATGCCCTAAATGCCATGCTAAAACTTTTGGCAGGGAATCACAGTTTGCAGATAGGTACTATGCTTTGATTGGCTCCACAGGTCATGTCGAAGGAATTGATGATGCCCAGCGTGTTATGCAGGGCAAGCATTGGTTCAGAGAACAACTGCAACAAAGAGGTTCGCTAGTTTTGACTACTGGCGGCAACACCGCCAATAAACGTGAAGACTGGGATATTGCAAAGACTCACTCCAATGATGCAGTCTGTATAACTGACTTGAAGCCAGAGAACATAGACATCGAAGAGTGGACTATAAAGCCTATGCGTCGCAAAAACAAAGCTGGAGTCGATGAAGTCTGCGGTTTCCATCATCGGGATTATGTGACCTACACTTATCGCAACGGTGAAACTCATACGGGTTACGTTACCGCAATGTATCCCGACAAAAACCAGTTGAATTTCCAATCCCCTACAAAGCATTGCAAACGGGTTAATGCTCTGAAAGCAAGGCTTTTGTGGAGATATGACAAGATATATTGGTTCAAATGTGCTTAGACAAACACTTCCGGACACATTTGACCATATTTTTAAAAGGAGGAGTTCTTATGGATAGCTTGAAGGGATTCCTGGCAGCCCTTGCGGGCATCGGCGTTGCGCTCGGCGGCTCGCTCTTCGTCATCGTGGCGGCCCTCATCATCATCGGCCTGTTCTTCACGGGCATCTTCGCGATGATCGGCCTGTCCATCACGATGCTGGCCATCGCCATCGAAGTCGGCCTCGCCTACATCGTCGGTTGCATCATCCACTACATCGCTCTGCGCGTGCTCGGCTGGCTCTACGGTGTGACGCACATCGGCTGGCTCGCCGATTACTACCACCGCAATACGGCGGCCGTCGTCATCGCTGTCGCCGGCGTTCTCTGGATCTGGTTCGGGTGACCGTTCAATGCCCCGGCTCATAGGAGCGGGGGTTTTTCTTTTTTGGAGTGTGTTTTTTTCATGGACATTTCTTTGTTTCAACTCGTCGTCATCTGCGCGACGATTGCCGTCGTCCTCGGCTTCGGCATCCGGGCGGCGCGGTCGGTCCACTCGACAAAGGGTTTCAGCGTCGGCGGGCGCTCGGCCGGTGTGCCGCTCGTCGCGGGCGGCATCGCGGGCACGTGTGTCGGCGGCGGTGCGACAGTCGGCACGGCGCAGCTCGCCGCGACAGTCGGACTGTCGGCCTGGTGGTTCACCATCGGCTCGGGCGTCGGACTCATCATCATGGGCCTCTTCTACGCCAGACCCCTGCGCCGCACGGCGCTCGAGACGATCCCGCAGTTCCTCGCGCAGAACTTCGGCCTGACCTGCGGTGTCTTCTCGAGCATCGTTTCGTCCATCGGCATCCTGTTCAGCGCGGTGGCGAGCTGCCTGCCGGCCATCTACATCATCGCCGCGATCTTCGGCATCCCGTTCCTGCCCGCGACCGTGCTGCTCATACTCACCGTCGCGGCCTACGCCTTCTTCGGCGGCATGAAGAGCGCCGGCGTCGGAGGCATCCTCAAGATGATCGTCATCTGGAGCACGATGGCCATCGCCGGCGTCATGGCGGCGCACTCGCTCTTTGCCGATCCTGCCGTCTCGGCAGCCCTGCCGGAAGGGACCTTCAACCTGCTGCACGGCGACATGAGCCACATCCTCGCGAACTTCTCGTCCGTCGTCATCGGCATGCTCTGCACGCAGTCGTACATCCAGGCCATCTTCTCGGCCTCGAACCCGCGCACGGCATCCGTTGCGGCCTTCACGGCGGCGCTCATCAGCCTGCCAGTCGGACTACCGTGTGCGATGGTCGGCATCTACATGGGCGCGGCCCATCCGGAGATTACGCCGATCCTCTCGCTGCCGACGTACCTCTTGACGGAACAGCCATCCCTGCTCGGCGGCATCGCCATGGGTGGCATCATGCTCTCCCTGATCGGCTCGATTGCCGGACTCTCGCTCGGCATCGGCACGATGCTCTCGCGCGACATCTTCCACCGCGCCCGCGTGACACTGCGCGCGCGCAAGATCCACAAGCTCGCCGAAGATCCTGAGAACCAGGTCATCGACATCACAGAAATCCCGACACCCAACCACCCGTACCATCTCTCTGAGCTCGCCGTCACGCGCCTCATCGTGCTGCTGACCATCACGCTGGCCGCCTTTATCGCGCTGGCCAATGAGGGCAGCCAGGTCCTATTCTGGAACTTCCTCTCCATGGCCCTCCGGAGCGGCGGCATCTTCCTGCCGTTGAGCTTCGCCATCTTTGCGCCAGGCACCATCACCGCCATGAGCGCCACGCTCTCCATGGCCCTCTCGACCGCCGCCGCCCTTGCCGCCGTCTTCCTCGGCGCCGCCGGCAACCCGCTCTTCTTCGGCCTCGCCGTCAGCGCCCTCTGCCTCATCCCGTGCTACCTGTGCCATCGCTGAGCGCTTGCTCGCTACTACGTTACTCTTTCTTTGTCTTTGCTTTGTCTTGTCTTAGAGGAGCTCGG
>OLRV01001290.1_pt1 | contig 21842 bp, 23 predicted proteins | sample 1672421 | NCBI WGS metagenome assembly OLRV01 (sample SAMEA3136684, study PRJEB25190) | human gut metagenome | biome: human gut; feature: human-associated habitat; material: faeces | place: Austria | collected 2013
ATGAAGCCTCAAATGCAGCTCGGAGCTGCAGAATGAATATAGAAAAATGTAGCTCTCACGGCAGCGAAGTGTGTGGCCCGCACCGAAAGGAGCGAAGGGGAGAGCAGCGCAAATGAATCCTGCGCATACCGGGAAATATGCGCCTGCATTCGCTCCGGCGGAGCAGCGCCGCATTTCCGCGGCGGTGCCCCGAAAAAGGGGCCATAAAAAAGAGCATCTCTCTTTACTGATGAGATGCTCTTTCTTTACGGCTTCATTGTTTCCCTCGCCCGCACGAGGGCGCGGACGGTCTCCGGCGATGTGCGGCAGCACCCGCCGATGATGCGCGCGCCTGCCCGGTTCCACACCGGAGCGAGCGCCCCGAAGTCCGACGGCGCGCCTTCCCACGCGCCGGTCTCTTTGTTCCAGGTCTCTCCCGAATTGGGATAGACGATGACCGGCTTCCCCGCGGCGCGGAAGCGGCCGATGAGAGCGGCGATGTGCGCCGGCGCGGTGCAGTTCGCGCCGATGGCGGCGATCTGCGGAATGCCCGCCAGAAAGGCGGCGCAGTCTTCCGCCCGGTCTCCGGCGCAGGCCGTTTCTCCGTCCCGGCAGGAGAAGGAGAGCCATGCCGAACCCGCGGGCAGAGCGGATACGGCGTCCGCTATGGCTTCCGCTTCCGCCAGGGAAGGCACGGTCTCGAAGGCGAGGAGATCCGGCGCTTCGTCAGCGAGGATCAGCGCCCGCTCCCGGTGGAAATCGGCGAGGGCCCGCCGGGACAGGCCGTAGCGCCCGCTGTATTCGGAGCCGTCCGCGAGGTACGCCCCGTAAGGCCCGGCGGAGGCGGCGGCCAGCGCGCGGCGGCCTGTTTCCGCTTCGTATTCGTCCCGCGCCCGTTTTACGAGGCGCACCGCGAGACGGAGAAGGCGCTCCGCTTCTTTCCGGGAGCATCCCTTCGCCATGAATCCGGGGATTGTCGCCTGATAGCCTGCGGAAGTGATGATGTCGGCTCCCGCTTCAAGGTAGCTCCGATGGACGCGGAGGATGGCTTCCGGCGCTTCCATGAGGGCCCTCGCCGACCAGAGGGGATCGGCCAGATCCATGCCCGCCCGTTCCAGTTCTGTGGCGAGCGCTCCGTCCAGCACGAGGAACGGCGTATTTTTCAGTGCTTCCGCCAGTCTGTTCATTTCCTGTCTCCTCCCGGGAAGATTCTCTTCAAAATGCCGCGCAGGGCAGCAAAAAACAGCGGGTCTCCCCGCTGTCTCTTTATTTCAGACGGATCACCACGTGGCGTCCGGAGCCTTCTCCTTCGCTGTCCGTGACGATGTCCGGATCGGCCTGGAGGGCCAGATGGATGATGCGCCGTTCTCCCGGCTCCATCGGTTCGAGTTCGACAGATTCGCCGGTACGCTTCGCTTTTTCCGCCAGGCGCTTCGCCAGCGCGGTCAGGGTCTGCTCGCGGCGGGAGCGGTAATTCTCCACGTCGAGCATGACGAAGTAGCGGTGATGGTAGAGCCGTCCCGCGGCGAGATTGGTCAGGTACTGGAGCGCGTTCAGCGTCTGGCCATGCTTGCCGATGAGGATGCCCAGGCCTTTGCCGCGGAGGTTCAGAAGGATCCGTTCTTCATTGACCATTTTTTCCATGGTCACATCGAGATCCATGCCTTTGAATACGCCGGCGAGGAATTTTTTCGCTTCTTCCGCGGTCTCATTCTGTTCTTCCGCGGAGAATGGGCGCTCTTCCCGCGTCTTTGCGGGCGCTTCTTCTTCAGCCGCGCCGTCTTTCTGCGCTTCTTCCGCCGTTTCTTCCGCGGGCGCTTCCGTTTCCGCTTCGGCCGGCGCCGCTTCTTCGGCTTCCGGTTCTTCCGGCTCTTTTGCTTCTGCCGGTTCCGCCGCTTCAGCGGCTTCTTCCGCTTCTGCCGTTTCGGCCGGCACCGCGGCCGCTTCGCTCACGAGCTGGCGCACCGCTTTTTCCAGGTCTTCCCGGCTGTCCTCCGCGGAGACGTCCACCACGGCCTGTTTCCGGCGGAGCAGCCCGAAGAGTCCTCCCGACGGTTCTTCCACCACGTGGACGATCGCTTCCGCGCGGGTGATGCCCAGCTGTGCCAGGCCTTCCGCTACGGCTTCTTCCACGGTCTTACCGGTGACACGTACAGTTCTCATTTTTCTTCCTCTTTTCCCGGAACTTCCGCTTTTGCCGCTTCCGGCGCTTCTTCGGCCGCTTCGTTCGGCGTTTCTTTCGTTTCCTTTTCCTTCGCCGGTCCGCCGTCTTTATCTTCCTGTTCTTCCGCCGGTCTCTTCGCGCGTTTCTTCTTCGGCGCTTCTTCCGCTTTTTCCGCCTGTTTCTTCACGGCGCGGCGCTTCTTCGGCGCCTCGTCTTTCTTCGGCGTGCGGACAGTGACGACGCCTTTTCTCGCGTCGGCCAGGCGGGCCGTCATTTCACTGCGGAACATGATGGTCTGCTGCACGAACTGGAATACATTGCACACGACCCAGTAAATGACGAGGCCGCTGGGGAAGGTGATGCTGATGTAGCCGATGAAAAGAGGCATGATGTAGAGCATCGTTTTCTGAGAGCCCTGCACGTTCTTCGGCGTGGTCTGCCAGGAGATGACCCACGTGGAGAGCGCCGCCAGCGCCGGCAGGATGTAGGTCGTGTCCGGAGCGGCGAGGCTGTCCAGCCAGAGGAAGCTCTCGTGGGCCGGATCGTAGGGGAAGCCCATGAGCGCGTAGTAAATGGAGATCAGGAAAGGCATCTGGATGAGCAGCGGCAGGCAGCCCGCGGCGGGGGAAATGTGATTTTCCCGGTAGAGGCGCTGCATTTCCGAGCTGATCTTGGCGCGGTCGCCTTTGTATTTTTTCTGGATGGCCTGGATCTTCGGCTGCAGCTCCTGCATGCCTTTCATGGAGCGGATCTGCTTCACAGCGAGCGGCAGCAGCGCCACTTTGATGATCACCGTCAGCACGATGATGGCGATGCCGTAGCTGGGGAATCCGAAGTCATTGCTCATCTGGTAGCAGAACTGGAGCGCCCCGCGCATGACGTCCGCCAGGACGCCCACGAGCCACGCCAGCACTGGGATCTGAAAATCTGACATATGTTGTTACTCCTTACGCGCGGCCTTCATTTCATCCGCGCTTCACATCGGGCACAGCCCTTTTCTCATGGAAAAGCCGTCTTCCGCGCAGGCTGGATTTCATCCGCCCGGAAGTCCGGCAAAAGTTCAAAAAAGAAAAATGCAGCCCCTCACGGTACGGGATCGTAGCCGCCTTTATGAAAAGGGTGGCATTTTGAGATCCGCTTCACTGCGAGCCAGCTGCCTTTGACAGGACCATATTTTTGAATTGCTTCCAGAGCGTACTCGCTGCACGTCGGGGTGAACCGGCAGCACGGCGGCTTGAGCGGCGAAATGTACTTCTGATAGAAACGGATCGCTCTGATCAGACACGTTTTCATCCTTTTGCCTCCAGCATGCCGGCTTTGCGCCACAGAGCGAGGACGGCTTTTTCCGCCTCCGCATAGGACGCGCGGGTCAGAAAGGCCCCTGCCAGGAAGACCGCTTCCCATCCGCCGGAAAGCTCGTGCCGGTGCAGCCGGTAGACTTCCTTCATCAGACGGCGCGCCCGGTTCCGCGCGAAAGCATGGCCGATCTTCTTCGTCGTCACGAATCCGATCCTCGTCGGCCTCGCCGGCACTCTCACTGCGTACAGAAGGCCGGCCCGGTTGCTGATACGCTTCCCGCGGGTATAGATCCTGCGATAGTCCCCGCTGCGGCGGATGCGGGACTCCCGGGGCAGCGTGTACCGCTGTCTTTCCCCGTCCATCTTGCGATCAGGCACTCAGTACCTTTCTGCCTTTCGCTCTTCTTCTCTTCAGCACGATGCGGCCTGCGCGGGTCTTCATGCGGGCGCGGAAGCCGTGGGTGCGTTTTCTCCAGGTATTGTTCGGCTGGAACGTCATTTTTGCCATGTGTCACACCTCCTTACTTATGCCATGGCAGTGTCTTCTTCGTACACTGTAACAGACTAATTATAATAAATGCGCCGCCGGGTGTCAATGAAAAATGCTTGACTTTTACCGGGTCCGCCACAGGAGGAGGGCGCTGCCGCCGACGATGGCCGCGCCGCCGATCCACGACCAGACGGTGAGCACTTCGCCCCAGAAGAGCCACCCCGCCAGGATGTGGAAGAGAATGGCCGTGTACATGACGAAGGAAATGATGACGGAATGCACGTGCTGGCATCCCCAGGTGAAGGCCATCTGCGCGGTGATGGCCGTGACGGACAGCCCCAGCACCCAGAGCCATTCCACACCCTCCGGCCACACGAAGCCCGTGAAGGGGATGAGCGCCGCGCCGCCGAGCATGCTGTAGAACTGGAAATAGAAGACCAGCTCCCCGCCGGAATGGCGGCGCGGGTCTTCCGTGAGCCTGCCGATGCAGATGTACGCCCCCGCGGCGAAAACCGCCGACAGGAGCCCGATGACGGCGTACCCGTTGAAGGCGCTGAAATTCCACACCTGCATGACGCACGCCGCGCCTGCCGCGATGACCGCGAGGGGCAGCGCCACATGACCGCCGGGATTGTTCTTCAGAAAGAACGGAGACAGGAGATACACGAAAAAGGCCGACAGCTCCGTGAGGATCTCCGCATCCCCCAGCGTGAGCCCCTTGAGGGAAATGAAGAACAGCAGGATGCTGAAGCCGCCGGTGAATCCCCGCAGGTGGAGGAGCATCGTGTCCTTCCCCGAAAAGACGGGGCGCGCCTCCTGCCGGGCGATGAAGGGAAGGAAAAGGAGCCCTATGGCTCCGCGGAGGAACGTGAGCTCCCCCGAGCTCATCCGCCCCAGCGCCTTTGCAAATACATCCATTCCCGTAAAAAGCACCGCCGCCAGCATGGCCGCGAAGATGCCCAGCGTCGCCGAGCGCTGTCTCATCAGTCTCCTCCTCTCAAATTTCTGTCTTTCCGCCTCATCTTACCTGATGGAGCGCTCCGCCGCAAGAGAGCCGCCCGTCTCCCGCCGCGTCCGCCGGAGACGCCCCGCCAAAAGCGGGACAAGCGGCGCGGGAAGATATATAATAGAAAAAATTCTTTTAGAAAGGATGTGCCGCCGGTGCCTGTCGAATGTCTTCCCTTCATCGGTTTCCTCGCGGGGCTCCTGGTCATCTCCTTCGGAGGCGGGGGCGGCGCGATCTACGTGGGCGTGCTCACCGCGCTCTGCGACGTGCCGCCGGAGCTGGCCGCCTCCACGTCGCTCGCCACCATCATCCCCACCACCTTCGCCGGGGCGTTCGGCCATTTCCGCGCGGGCAATGTGGACCTGCGCCTGTCGGGGCTTCTCCTTCTCAGCATCATCCCCGGCACCCTCATCGGCACATGGTGCTCCGCGTACATTCCGGAAAGCATTTACTACCTCATCTCCGCGGCGTGCCTCCTCGTCTTCTCCACGCAGATGCTGTGGACCCTCATCCGGCAGAAAGGGCAGCCCCTCCGCCGGCCGGGGCAGAAACTCACCGCGAAAGAGACCGCCGAAGCGTCCTTCTTCGGGCTTCTTTCCGGCCTCATGACGGGCGCCATCGGCCTTTCCGGCGGCGGCCCCATCACGGCGGCGCTCTTCCTGCTCCGCTGCCCCGCGCTGCGCACGGTAGGCACCTCCGTGGCGGTCATTTCCCTCATGTCTCTCACGGGATTCCTGGGACACCTCACCATGGGCCACATCGACTGGCGGCTCGTGGCGCTCCTCGCCTCCGGCACCATCACGGGCGCCCTCGCCGCGCCGCCCCTTCTCTCCCGCCTCGGCAAAGAACGGGCGGAGAAAGTTATCCGCCCCCTCATCATCACGGTAAATTACATCCTTGGCGTGCTCATCCTCATGAAATGATATTTCCTTCCCCATCATTTCCCTATATAATAAATAAAATACATACCTTTATACATTGACCAGAAGGAGGCTCCCATGGCCGACACCAGAAAAAACAACAAAGCGCCGCTCCTCGACGCGTACTTTGAAAAAGAAGGGCTCCATTTCTTCCAGAAGCGCCCCCTCGGCGACGGGGAAGACACCGCGGTCTACCTCACCGCCATTCCCGCCGCGGGACACCGGCTCCTCACCGCCGTTCTCACGGACAGCTCCATCTACGCCAATATCCGCTGCCACCTGGGCGGACGCGCCTGGGGCAAAGCCGACGACGGAGCGTACCTCGAATTCCTCCGGAAGCTGAACGCCGCCCACGCCTTCTTCAAGTACGCCGCGAACCAGCAGGGCGGCCTCTATGTCGATATCTGCATCCCCGCGCGGGACGATCATTTCGAGCCCGCCATGATCCGCACGGCCATGAATCTCCTCGTGTACCACCTGGGCGAGGAATACGCCCGCATCCTCCCCTGGCTCGACGAAGCGGGAGACGCGGAAAAAGAACTGAACCGCTGACACGCAAAAAGGCGGCAGCCCCGAAAAGGACTGCCGTCATTTTTATTGCGTTTTATCCTCTCCGGGTCACCGCCGCCACCGCGAGGATGACCGCCGCCGCCCCGGCGCACTCCGCGCCGCCGAAGGTCATACCGAGGAATACCGCGGAAAAGAGAATGGAAGACAACGGCTCCAGCGAATTCAGGAGGCTCGCCTCCGGAGGCTCGATATATTCCACGCTGGAAATATACAGCCAGAACGCCAGCGCCGTGCCGAAGACGATGACGAAAGCGAGCGAAGCCAGCGCCGCGCCGTCCCACAGGCCGGGCGGGGAAAAGAGCCCCGCCGTCGGCGCGAGCGTGACGCCGCCGATGAGCATGCCCCAGCCCACCACGAGGGACGACGGATACCGGCGGATCATCGCCTTCGGCTGCACCGTATAAAACGCCGCGCCCGCCGCCGAGAGGAGCCCCCAGAAAAGCGCCTCTTCGGAAATGGCGAGCGTCCCCCATTCGCCGCGCGTCACCAGGAGCGCCACCCCGCCCACCGCGAGAACGAGCGCCGCCAACACCCGCGCCCCGGGCATCCGCCTCTCCGTCAGCGCCGTCCACAGGATGACCAGGATCGGCATCGTGTACTGGAGGATCGTCGCCGTCGCCGCGTTGCTGAGAGCGATCGCCGCGAAATAGGTGTACTGCACGCCGATCATGCCGAGCACGCCGAAAAGGAGGAGAGACAGCGCCTTCTCCCGCCAGATGGGGAAGAGACGCTCTCCCCGCTGCGCCGTGAGCGCCAGCAGGAGCACCCCGGCGCCGATCATGCGCGCTGCCGAGAGCCACTCCGGCGTCACGCCCTTATCCTGCAAAAGCACCTGCCCGGCGATGCCCGACGCGCCCCAGAGCACCGAGCCCGCCGCGGCGAGGGCCGCTCCCTTCCCGTGCGCCTTCATGACCGCCTCCCCAGCAGCTGCGGGAGCCACTGCGAAATAAAAAGCCCCGTCATGGTGAGCGCCATGCCCGCCGCCGACGCCGCCGTAATCCGCTCGCCCAGCACGGCCGCCGCGCAGGCCACCGTCAGCACCGGCCCCGCGTAAATGTACGCTGCCGTCCGCACCGCGCCGATGCGGTGCACCGCAAAGCCCCACGTGGCGAAGCACAGCGCCGAAGCCAGCACACCGAGGAAAAGAATATTGAAAAGATTCACCGGGTCCGCCAGCCGTTCCAGCCCGGGCCGGAAATCCATGGCCCACATCGCGGGAATCATAAAAATGAGGCCGTAGAAGAAAATGTGGCGCGTCTCCTCGGCGGCCGTCTCCCTGAAAGCGGCGAGCTTCTTCGTGAAAACCGAATAAAAGGCCCACGACAGCGCGCCGAGAAATGCCAGCAGGTCGCCCAGCGGATTCAAAGAAAGCTCCGCCGCCCCGGAGAAAGAAATGAGGGCGATCCCCGCCATGGCGCAGACGAAGCCCACCCAGAAAAAGACGCCGATCCGCTCCTCCCGGAGGAAGATCCGCGCGGCGATCGCCGTCAGCATGGGCGCCGCCGCCACGATCATCCCCACATTCGACGCCTGCGAATAAACGAGCGCCATATTTTCAAAGAGAAAATACAGTGTCACTCCGCAGAACCCCGCCGCCATGAAGAGCCGTTCCTCCCGGAAAGGGCGGAAGCGGATGCGCGACCGGCACACCAGCGACAGCACGCAGAAACCGATGAAGAACCGCGTGAAAAGGATCTCGATCGGCTGATACGCCTCCAGCAGGACTTTCGTGGAAATATACGTGACGCTCCACACCAGGATCGTCAGCGCCGCCGCCAGATGCCCGGCTGCCGCTCCGCCCATACCGCTTCCCCCTTTCAGATATTTCTCCCAGTATAACACAGCGAAAAGCGGCGAAAAAAACAGCGCCGCGAAAAAATGTATAGAAAAATTCATTCTTGCATATCCCCACCGCTTTGTTTATAATTAAAAATGTTAATTTTCATAAAGGAGCGGCAAAAGTGATCGACGCCATTTATAAAAGAAGAAGCACCCGCCATTTCATCAAGAAACAGATCCCGGCAGACGTGCTTACCGATATACTCACCGCGGGCACCAAAGCCCCGTCGGAAAAGAACCAGCAGCCCTGGCGCTTCGTCGTCGTGCAGGGAGCGGAGCGGAGAAATGTCATCCGCTGCATGAAAGACGGCATCAAAAAGAACCGCGCCGGGGAAGGCATCTTCTCAAAATATCCCCAGTTCATCCCCAGCGCCGTCTACACCACCCGCGTCCTCGAACAGGCGCCGTGCCTCATCTTCGCGCTGAACGCCCTCGGCTACGCCCTGGACTATGAGAAAGACACCGCGGAAGCGCTGAAAGAATCCAGCGACATCCAGTCCGTCTCCGCCGCTCTCCAGAATATGGCCCTCGCCGCCACCGACCACGGCGTCGGCAGCCTCTGGACGTGCGACATCTACTTCGCTTACCGCGAACTTCAGGAATACCTCGGCATCGAAGGCGAACCCGTCGCGGCTCTCGCCCTCGGCTACACTGACAAAGAGATCCCCGCCACCCCGCGGAAGCCCTTCACGGACGTCGTCTTCTACAAAGGCGCGCCAGAACCGGAAGAATAAAAAACGGGCACCCGAAAGGGTGCTTTTTTCATGCCCGCCGCTCCCTTTCTCTCGAAAAGTGATATAATGAACAAAAGTATCCATTATGAACGAAAGGAGCCTGTATCATGAAAAAACTTCTCTGCACCCCGCTTCCCGCCACTGTCGAGCTCCTCGCCGAACTCGCGGCGATGAAAAAGAAAAACTGGAGCGCCATCCTCTTCGGCATGCGCTGCGGCCTCACCCTCGCCCTCTGGGTCGTCTTCATCGCCATGCTCCTTTCAAAACACAAAAAGAAATCCGCCCCTGAAGCCGTCCCCGAAGAAAAATAACGACCAAAAAGAGCGCCCGTAAGGGCGTTTTTTTCGTGGGCAGCTCAAATAAAGCCCTCGCCGCAGAGCCCGGCATCCAAAAGCCGCCCGCTTTCGCATCCTCCTAAAACAGAAAAGAAAAATAACTCAAATTCTCGAATTTCATCGATTTCGTTTATTTCACTTATTTCGCCTAATGATTTGAGTTATTGAATAAAAATTTCGTTTTTTAACTTATTTTTCGCTGAATCAGCTTACCATTTCACGAGTTTCATTTCTATTTCACTTTTCATTTCATTGATTTTGCTTTTCGCTGTAAAAAGGAGGCACAAAGCCTATGCAACGAAAATCCTTCTTTTCATTTCGCTTTATTTTTCAGCGCCGGATCGTCGGCGATCCGCACCGCGCCCTGTTCCGTCACCGCTTTTTCAAGAGGCAGGTCATATGCCGCGCTGGTGAGATCATAGCGCGGGTCGTATTCGGAATTCGGCGCGCGGAGGAGACCGCAGATCGTGTCGAACATGAGGTCATTGGTGAAAACATCGTCCCTGTGCGCCGCCAGATTGGCCGCCGTTTCCGGGAAAGCCGCCTGATAAGCCGGAGACAAGTAGATAAAGAGAGGCACGCGGATCATGTCATACGTAAAGCCGCTGCCGCCGTGGTGCGTATGCGCCATGTCTTCCCCGTGGTCGGAGCAGTACGTCATGGCCTGAAGATTCAGATTTTCAGAGGCGTACTCGAAGATCTCCTTCAGCACTTCATCGGTATAACGGATACTCGTATCATAGTCGGCGACCCGCTGCCGCTCTCCTCCGTAATCAAACCGGGGAAAGCCGTCCGGCACTCTGTCCCGGTACCGGTCATGGCTGCCCCACAGATGGATGACGATGAAATTATTTTCATCCCTTGGCACCTTTTTCAGCAGCGTCAGAAGATTTCTGTCGTCTCCCATGAGCGGGCTCGTCCAGTGCTCTTCCGCCGACGCCGAAGCCAGGAGCGGAACGACCGATGTGTCCTTGTCCTGATTGCTGAGCCAGTACGTCCGGTATCCCGCGCGGTTCGCGATGTCCGTGATCGTCACGATGTCCCCTTCCGTTTTCCCGTTGTACTGGTTCATATTCGTCAGATAATTAAAAAGCGCCGTTACAGTGATGGGGTAATTGGAATAGGCTTTCGGGAAAAGATAAAAACCGTCTTTCCGCGCGGAGAGCCACGGCGTCGTCTCCGACGGATACGCCGGATTGAAAGCTTTCATATGATCCCGGTTCGCCGTTTCCCCGATGACGGCGATCACCGTCCCCGGAAGCGCATGGGGCAGCGTCCCCTGCTCCGCCGTCAGCACCAGCCGGGCAAGGCTTTTCTCATGCTGTCCGGAGAGCTGGCTCATGCTGTCGATATATTTCCGGGCGTGGCGGTATTCCAACCCGGGAAATGTCCTCACGCACCAGTGATTGAGCAGAAGGCAACCGCAGAGGAAGACAAGGGCCTGCAAAAGGAGCGCTCCGCGGCGCAGTTTCCCCGTTTCCCTCGCTCCGCGGCGGAATTCTCTCTGAATATACCGGACGCAGAGCCACGCATACAGCAGAAGGAATGCCGCGGCTCCCGCGGTTCCCGCTGCGCCGAGACGGGACAGCAGAAATTCCGACGCTTCCTGCGCATTCGTCAGCAGGATGACCGTCATGGTGTCCTGCGAAAACGGCGCGCCGTACAGAATATAATACGTCAGGTAGACCAGCAGATTGACGCACGCCGCAAAAAGGAGCAGAAAAGAAAAAATGCCCGCGGGAATCCGCGCCGCCCGAAAACGCCGCCCTGTCTCCAGAGAGAGAAAAAGCAGAGCCGCCAGGCCCAGCGCCATCTGGAAGCAGGGACTGGCCGCTTCCGCGCGGATTCCCACCGCTCCGGCGGCAGCGCTTGAAACGAGGGGAAACGGCAGCGCGTACAGCAGAAAAAGCGCCGTCGGCACGCCGCGGAAAGCCGTGAGGAAGCTCTTCCCCGCGGAAAGCGCCGCCAGAAAGAAGACCGCCGTCCCGGTCAGGAACGTCCGCACGCCGTAGGTCCAGGTCAGCAGCTCCCGTATTCCCGCCAGCGCATAAACCAGGTACACGATCCCCGCCAGCAGCAGCGCTTCCAGCAGGTACCGCCCCGCCTTCTTCCCGGCTTTTCCGCCAATGCTCTCCCGTACTGTCATCCCTCATCCTCCCGCACATCGTTCGCAAGACAATCAATCCCTGTAATTATCCCCCCCGGAAGGTCGTCTGTCAAGTCCTATGGATATTCCCATGCAAAAATCCCGCTTCCTTTTTCGGAAACGGGATGGTCTGTATTTCTATTCTATTTTCTCTCTATGCCGGACATGGAGGGGAAGGTCCGGTCGGCGGCGTAGTTTCCGAGGATACGGAAGCCTGTGCACATGGAGGCGAGACGGGAGAGAGTCTGGGCGTTGGCCGGGTCGTCCAAGCGGCCCATGACGTCGATGTGGAAGCAGTAGTCGAAAGGCGCGCCCCCGTTGGGCCGGGATTCGAGGTGGGTCATGTTCATGCCGCCGTAGAAGAAGCACCCCAGCACGTGGTAGAGTGCCCCCGGCTCGTGGGGCACGGTGAGGACGAGGGTAATCTTGTCCGCCTTCTCATCAGGCACGCTCTCCGGCGCGATGATGAAGAAGCGGGTGCAGTTCGCCGCATTCTCCTGAATGTCTTCCTCCAGGATCTCCAGACCGTAGATCTCCGCGGCGAGGCTCCCGGCGATGGCCGCCAGGCCCGGCGTCTCCGCCGCCCGCGCCGCGCTCTCCGACGTACTGAGGCAGGGGATCCGCTCCCATTCCCGATGGGCCGCCAGGAAAGACCGGCACTGGGCGAGCCCCTGCGGATGAGAACAGACCGCGCGGATCTCTTCCCGCCTCGTCCCGGGCCGCGCCATCAGGTGGTGGCGGATGGAAATGCACTTCTCCCCCGTCACGGCGCAGTCATAGGCGCGGATGAGATCGTACACCTCCGTGATGCCGCCGGTGGATGAATTTTCAATGGGCACGATGCCCCGCTCCGCCCGCCTCTCCGCGACGGCCCGCACCACGTCTTCAAACGTGTCCATATATTCCGCCCGCACCGGCTGCGCGCCGAACCACGCCCGCATGGCCTCGTCGGTGTGCGAGCCCGGCGCGCCGAAGCAGGCCGCCCTGATCCTGTCTGCCATAGAAACGCCTCCTTTATTTTTCCTATTCTATCCGGCGGAAAAAATGTCTGTCAAATCGGCAGAAATATTTTTATTTTTTTCGATATGCCCTTTCTTTTTTCTGCCGACTCATGTATAATATAAACATCGAAAGACTTCAATATATTTTACATACAGGAGGCCCATCATGAAACTGAACGAATCCGTCAAAAAGCTGCTCAACGATCAGGTCGTCAAGGAATTTTATTCCGCCTATCTCTACCGCTCCATGTCCGCGGACATGAAGGCGGCGGGCTACAAAGGCTACGCGCACTGGCTGATGAAGCAGTATGAAGAAGAAATGGAACACGGCGAAAAGATCGTCGCTTACATCGAAGACCGCGGAGACACCGTGGACTTCGGCCAGATCGGCGCGGTGGAAAAACATTTCGACTGCCCGCTGGAAGTAGCGAAAGCGGCGCTCGCTCATGAAGAATACGTGAGCAGCTCCATCCGCACCATCTTCAAGGCGGCCCGCGAAGAAGGCGATCTGGAAACGGAGATCTTCCTCCAGTGGTTCATCACCGAACAGGTCGAAGAAGAAGCGAACGCGACGGAAGTCAGAGACGGCTTCGAAGCGGCAGGCGAATGCAAAGGCCTGCGCCACATGTTCGACGCGCAGCTCGGCGCAAGATAATTTCACAGAAAAGGCGGCTCTCCGGAGCCGCTTTTTGCATGCAAAAAACTCCCCTTCCGAAAGAGAAAGGGAGTTTTTTATTGATCATTTCTGTCCGTAGTAGGCATTCGGACCGTGCTTGCGGAAATAATGCCGGTCGAGAAGGTACTGGGGCATGCGCGCCGCCGGATCGAGGGCGATCGTCCGCTGCGCCATATCCGCTACAGTCTCGAGGACGACGGCGTGGTACACCGCTTCCGCCGGATCTTTGCCCCACGTAAAGGGCCCGTGATTCCGCACAATGACGGCCGGCACGGCGAGCACATCGCCGCTCCGCTCCCGCAGGGCCTCAATGATGACGCGGCCCGTATTGGCTTCGTAGTCGCCGTCGGCTTCGCTCTTCGTCAGGCTCCGCGTACACGGCACAGGACCGTAGAAATAGTCCGCGTGGGTCGTGCCGAGGGCGGGGATGTCCAGTCCCGCCTGGGCGAAGGCGACCGCCGCGGGGGAATGGGTGTGCGTCACGCCGCCGATCTCCGGAAATTCCCGGTACAGCGCCAGATGCGTCGCCGTATCGGAAGAAGGCCGCCATTTCCCTTCCGCCGTCCTGCCCGTCTCGAGATCCACGCAGACCATATCTGCCGCGGTCATGCCCTCATAGGGCACACCGGACGGCTTGATGGCCATGATCCCCGCCGCGCGGTCGATACCGGACACATTGCCCCAGGTATAGATGACCACGCCCCGCCGGACGAGCTCCAGATTGGCCGCGCAGACTTCCTCTTTCAGCGTTTCCAGCATGTCACGCCTCCGCGTCCATGAGCCAGAGTTTCTCCGCCGGGAAGACAGCGTAGACTTCGCCGGCATGAATGTCCCGCCCGGGGTCGAACATATCGACGATCCAGTCTTTTCCTTCTCTGTCCCGGATGAAGTACCGCACTTTCTCGCCGAGGAACATGCTGTTCGTGATGACGGCGGGAATATTGACCATGCCCTCCTGCGGGTCGCGGAAGAGCTGGATGCATTCGGGACGGATGCTGGCGGTGTAAGCCTTTCCCTCTTCCGTCTGCCGCGCGGCGGGAATGGACACGCCGCCGTAGACCGCGCGGCCCCCTTCCCCGCCCGTCACGGGAAGCAGGTTCGTCGTGCCGATGAAGTCCGCCACGAAAGGCGTCTTCGGCTCGAAGTAGATCTCCTGCGGCGTGCCGACCTGATGGATGACGCCGTCCCGGAGCACCACGATCTTGTCCGACATGGAGAGCGCTTCCGACTGGTCATGGGTGACATAAATGGTGGAGAGCCCCATTTTCTGCTGGATGCCGCGAAGCTCTACGCGGACGCTCTCTCTGAGTTTCGCGTCCAGATTGGACAGCGGCTCGTCGAGGAGGAGGATCTCCGGATCCATGACGAGGGCTCTCGCCACGGCCACACGCTGCTGCTGCCCGCCGGAGAGCTGATTCGGGAACCGTTTCTCCATCCCTGAAAGCTGCATCAGCTCAAGGGCCGCGGCGACTTTCTTCTCGATCTCCGCTTTCGGCCTGTTTTTCACCTTCAGCCCGTACGCCACATTTTCAAAGACCGACATGTGCGGGAAAAGAGCGTATTCCTGGAAGACCATGGCCGTATTTCTCCCGTACGGCGGGATGCGTTCGATGCGCCGTCCGGAAAGGAGGATCTCCCCTTCGTCAGGCTCATAGAATCCGGCGATCATGCGGAGGAGCGTCGTCTTCCCGCAGCCCGACGGTCCGAGAAATGTCACAAATTCTCCTCTGCCGATCTCCAGATCCACATCTTTGATGACGTGGCTGGTGCCGAAATATTTATTGATCTTTTTTAATTCAAGTACTGCTTCTGACATGATCCACCTCTGGTCTCACAAATTTACAGGTCAAAGATATTGATCTTATCCCTGAGGATGAGCTTCACGGCGCCGAAAGTGATATAGATCGAGAGCATCATGCCCACGGCGGTCGCGCTGGCGGTGGGCAGGAATCCCTGATCCGCCAGGCTCATGATATTGATGGACGCCAGATTCCATTCCGGCGACACGAGGAAGATGACGGTGCTGAGCGTATTCATGGAGCGCATGAAAGCGTACACGAAGCTCACGGAGAGCGAATTCTTCAGCATGGGCAGGACGATCTTCCGGAAGGTGGTATAGCTGCCCGCGCCGAGATTGGCCGAAGCCTGCTCCATGGAAGCGTCGATCTGCTTGAGCCCCGCCACGGCCTGCCGGTATCCCACGGGAAGCTGGCGGAGCGTCATGCCCAGGACAATGATGGCCATGGTGCCGGTCAGCTCCAGCACGCCGTCATTGAAGGCCAGGATGAGCGCGAGGCCGATGAACGTGCCCGGAAGGGACACGGGGAGCATGGCGAGGAAATCCATCACCGTCCGTCCGGGGAAGCGTTTCCGGATGGTAAGGAAAGCGAGGGCGATGCCGAGGACGGTGGTCACTGCCGCCGTAGTCATCGCCGCCGACCAGCTGTGGAGCAGCACGTTCGACTGGACGACGCCTTCCCGGAAATACTGGAGGGTGAAGGTATAGTCCGCGCCGAAAGCCACGGTGAAAGCGAAGAGGAAGACCACGCCGATGATCATGAGGATCGCCGCGCAGAGGAGCGAGCAGAAAGCGAAGAAGCACCACGTGGCGAACGGCCCTGCCGTCACGCGGATGAGCCCGGCCACAGGCTTGCCCGTCACGGTGACGTAGGAATTTTTCTCCAGGTAGTAGCGCTGGATGAAAAAGACGAGAAGCGTCGGGATCACGAGGAATACGGAGAGCACCGCGCCCATGGGCAGATCCCACGCGCCGGTGACCTGCGTATAGGCTTCCGTCGCCAGCACATGATAATTGCCGCCCACCAGCATCGGATTGCCGAAATCAGCGAGGCTGTTGATGCCCACCAGCAGGAAAGCGCTGGCCAGGCCCGGCGTGGCGAGGCGGAGCGTCACCGTGCGGAAAAGATACCATCCCCGGGCGCCCAGATTCTGCGCCGCCAGCTCCAGATTGGGGCTGATGGACTTCAGCACGCCGGAGATCGTGATATACGCCAGCGGGAAAAAGGCAATGGTCTGCGCCACCCAGAGCCCGACGGGGCCGTAGAGGTCTGTCTGCAAGTGGAGCAGGTGCCACGTGATGAACCCGCGCCGTCCGAAGAGCATGATGAAGGCGAGCCCCGTCACGACGGAAGGCGCCATCGTCGGCAGGAGCGCCACCACCTGGAAAAAGCGCTTCCCCGGCATATTCGTGTAATTCACGGCATACGCGAAAATGAAGCCGAAAATGATCGCCGTCGTCGTCGAGGCGAGCGACGAAAAGAGCGTATGGCCGAAGACCGTTATGAATTCACGGCTCGTCACCGCCCGCTCCCAGTCGGAGGCGTCCGGGACGAGAAGGATCTTCGCCAGCGGATACAGAATAAACAGGCCGAAGAGCAGGAAAAGCACGACGATGCCCGCGAGGAGCGGCGGCTCCCGGAGGAGCACTTTCATCTCCGCCTTCCATCCCGTATGCTCATGGCCCGCAGCAATTTCTTTCATAGGAACTCCCTTCAAGGCCGGAAGACCAGCCATCCTTTCTGCCGGGCATCCCCGGCTCCATAAGGCAGAGTGGCTCTTGCCCCCGCTTTCGGCAGAGGTAAGAGCCACAGAAGAATCTCATTGATTTCCGCTTATTCTCCGAAGAATTTCGCGCAGTTCGCGTCTTTATCCGCGCCGGCCTTCTCCATATCATAAGCATTGTAGAGCGGCAGTTCCGTCAGCGGCTTCTGGCCTTTCGGCGGAGCTACGTCAGGATTGCACGCTACACCGTTCGTCGTGCGGACCAGGATCTCTCCCGCTTCCTTCGTCAGGCAGTAATCCACAAATGCCTGAGCGACTTCTTTATCCGCGCTGTTTTTGATGATCGATACAGGGCAGAGCGTCCAGCCCGCGTCCTTGTAGATCGTGCTGTGGATCTTCTGGCCTTTCTGGCTGACCAGCATCTGATCGGAAATGAAATTCAGGGCGATCAGGTATTCTCCAGCACCTGTCTTCTGTGCCGGCGCGAATCCCGACGGCGTGAACTGCGCTACCTGATCTTTCAATTTCAGCAGGTAATCCCAGCCTTTTTCCTCACCCTGCGACTGGAGCACAGAGCTGATGAAGGTGAGGCCCGTGCCGGATTTCCGCGGATCCGGAGCGATGATCTCGCCCTTGAAGGCCGGATTCAGCAGGTCTTCCAGCGTTTCCGGAGCCTTGATGCCCTTCGGTTCAAATTCCTGTTTGAAACGGGCTTCATTGTAGCCGATGGACATGATCTCCAGATACGTGCCGTACCAGTAGCCGTCCTTGTCCTGATATTCCGGCTTGATCATCTTCGCGTTCGGCGACTTGTACGCTTCCGTCAGGCCGTCCGCCTTGGCTTTCGCGTGGGCATCGCTCGTGCCGCCCAGCCAGATATCCGCTTTCGGAGAATCTTTCTCCGCCGTGATGCGCGCCAGCGCTTCGCCGGTGGGCAGACGGATGAAGCTCACATCCGCGCCGGTCTTCTGTTTGAACTGATCGGCCAGCTCCTTTGCCGTGTCCTCATGGAACGACACATACATGACGAGCTTCTTGCCTTTCAGATTCTGGCCGCCTTCCGACTTTGTGTCAGAAGAACCGCCGCATCCCGCCGCCAGCGCGACCGTTCCCGCGAGGACCGCCGCCGCCAGTGCTTTCCATTTCATACTTACCCCTCCTTGACTGATTCTTTACAAATCTGTAACAATTTTACTATATCTTTACGGATACCCGCAAGAGTATACCGCCTGCCGCCTCCTATAATGCAGCCATAAAATTTTTCTTTGACCATATATAACCCACATTCTTTCACGAGCCGATAATTAACGTACACTTACTTAAGACTATCTATACCATTTATAATAACGGGATATCCGCCTGTCCTCGTCATTCTTTGTAAGACAATCAAAAACTCCCCTTCCGAATCGGAAAGGGAGTTTTTTCTGTCACATCGGTTCTGAAAGAGCGGGCGGAGCAGAGCGGGCGCGGAAGAGGAGAGCAAAGGCCGCGGCGAGGAGGAAGAGGAGCGTTCCGGCGAGGGAGAAGCGCGTCCCCGCAAGGGTGATGAAGAGCCCGCAGAAAGCGGTGCCCGCCATGGTGCCGAAATTGGCCGCCGTCAGGAAGAGGCCGTTCGCGAAATCCGGCGCTTCCGGCGCGGCGGAGGTGATCATGGACTGGCCCGCCACGCTGGCAAATCCCGCGAGGACGCCCAGCAGGAGGATGACCGCCCCGGCGGTAAACGCGGCGCTTCCCGCGGCGAAGAGGAGCAGGTAGCCGGCGCCGAGCGCGGCGGGGAGCACGGCTTTCCACCGGCCGGACCGCTCAGAATAGAAGCGCCCCGCCAGCAAATTCCCGGCGATATTGGCGGCCCCGTAGCCGAGAAGGACGGCGCTCGCCCCATCGAAGGACATGCCCGACACGCGGTGCAGGAAATCGGTCATGAAGCTGAAGAAGCCGAACATGGCGCCGTTGATGAAAGTGAAAGCCGCCGCCGACCAGAGGAGGACAGGCCGTCTCAGCACGGCCAGCTGCGCGCCGAGTGTCTTCCTTTCCGGCGGCATGGAGGGCATGAACAGGAGCGTTCCCAGAAAGCCCAGCCCGTTCACCGCCGCGAAAAAGAGCATCGCCGCGGAAAAGGAGGTGTGGGACGCGATGAAGCTCGTCACGGGCACGCCGAGCACCATGCCCGCGGAAACGCCCACGAAGACCTTCGCCGACGCTTTCGGCGCCATGTCCTTCGGCACGGCGGCAGCCGCCGCGGTAAACGCCATGGAGACATACACCGGATGGAGGAAAGCGGGCAGCGCGCGGGCGGCGAGCACCACCGCGAACTGCTCCGCCGCCGCGGAGACGAGATTGGCCGCCGTGAAAAGGCCGAGCGCTGTGAGCATCACCTTTTTCCTGTCAAACCGGGAGAAAAAGAGCGGCATCACCGGCGCGGAGAGCGCCACGATCCCCGCGAAGATACTCACCGTCCACCCCGCCTCCGGCACGGTCACGCCAAAGGTCTCCGCGATGAGCGGGATGATCCCCACCACGCCCATTTCCGTATTGATGATGCCGAAGACGCCGAAAGTGAGCAGCAGCACCAGCAGCTGCCCGTCTGTTTTTTCTTTTTCCTGTTTCATAGAATCTCCTTTCTGCCTGATCTACTCTGGACGCAGTATACCCGGAAATTCCGATGACTTCAAAAGCTTAATTCACATGCCATCTATACTCGAAGAGCATGAAGGTTTTCCGATTTCTTCCAAAAAAGAACAAGAAAAAAGACCCCGCAAGGGGGGGTCTTCTTTCGTAGGGTCATTCTTTTCAGAATCAGAATACGTAGTTGAGGGAGACCATCCACGTATCGTCCGGATCGCCTTCGCCCGTTTCGCCGTCCGCTTCCGCTGCGAAAGCATATTCTGCGTGCAGATACATGTTCTGCATGAGAGTGACTTCCGCGATGGCGTTCCAGAATTTAATTTCTTCATACTGGGACGCATCTTTGCCGCCGGTCAGCAGCGTATCCAGAATGTCGGTGTTGAGACCGGTGCCGCCGAAGTAGGTTGCCGCCGCTACATCGTTGTAGGCAAGGTCGAGCTGCCAAGTGCCGGGTTTCTTCAGATCTTTCGCGCCATAGCCGATGCCTGCATTCCAAGAGGAGTCTTCAGCGCCTTCATAATCTTCCGTATTCTGCCAGTATTCGCCGAACACACGGAAATCGCTGATCGGCACAACTACACCAACGCCCCAGATATTGGCTTCATCAAGGCCAAAGTAAGGGGTTGCTACACCTTTCATGTTCATGGCCAGATAGTTTGCGTACACATCGAATGTGCCGAAATCTGCCTCTGCCTTTGCATAGAAAGTATCATCTGCCGCCAAAAGAGTGGTCGTTCCAATGGAATAATCAAATGCCGTATTGAACTGGCCATAGCCTACAGCGAGGTTCACTTTGCCGAACTGAGCAGACACTTCCGCTCCGTCAAAGCCATTGGATGCGCCGTAGAGCCAGCCGCCCTGATTACCAAGGGTCATGCCATAGCGGCCGAGAGTGACGTCCCAGGCGCCGAAGTCATGGTTTACGTTCAGTACTTCTGCACTGACATCGCCATCATTACTGCCTTCGCCGTCCAGATCAACGTTGCCGGTGGTGAGACGGGCGTTGACGGTGGTGCTGTCATTGACCTGGCCCTTCATGTTGATGCGGATACGGCCGTTCCAGCTTTCGTCAGCGCTGTTGTCCTTGCTCTGGTAACGCATACGGGCATCGCCGCTCCAGGAGATGTTGCCGACTTTCTTTTCCAGGTTGGAAACGCGTACGCCGAGGGAATCGAGTTCATCAGCGTATTCGCCGGCCAGTTTGTCGATGGTCGCGCGCTGTTCCGCATTGTACTGATCTTCTTTCGCCATCAGACGAGCGATGATCTGTGCCATTTCGTAGCGGGTGATGTTCGTCTGGCCCTTGAAGGTGCCGTCCGGATAGCCTTCTACGATGCCCTGATCGGAGAGATCAGATACTGCCTGATACGCCCAGTCGGAGGTGGACACATCAGCAAACGGATTTGCCGCGTAAGCGGATGCGCCTGCGGCGAGAGCAGCTACAGCTGCCATTGCGAGAATCTTTTTCATAATTCTTCGCTCCTTTCTTTTTCTCCGTTTCTTTATTTCGGGAAACGCCGGAGAGGAGCCCGATCAAGAGTTGCCTTGTTTCCTCTGCCTGCTCGTTCTCTTTCTTTTCCGTCGGCCGCACGGGATGGAGTTCCTTTGCGGTTACCCTTAATTTACCATACTTTTATGCCCCCCCCGCAAGAGTTGCAAAACTATAATTTTGTTTTCTTTTCAATTTTTAATTTTTCTGTTCCTATTTGCGGCCTCCCGCAGGGAGCCTCTTGCGCGGGGGCACACCGGAGCTATGGAGAGACTGCCTTGCCGCCATTTCCGCATGGTGCGGGCGCAGGCGAACGCTTTTCTTGATGCGCAGGCGGAACCGCCCCGCAGAAGGAGCCTGCGTTGGTGCTCATCAAGCAAAAGGGATTCAATTGCACCGCTCTTTTCTCCATCCCTTTCAGCGCGGACACAGGCGCATGCTGTTCTGTCGGGAAGCTGTCGGCGCGGACCCACGCACTTCGCTGCCGCGAGAGCTTCATTTTTCTATTTTTCTTCTGTAGCTCTGAGCTGCATTGGAGTCTTCATTTCCTTCCTGTCCTGACAGGCAGGAAACGAAGCAAAGGAAGGAACAGCCGCCCACGTCCGCGTCTTGAAAAAACGGCCGGTCACTACCCTCCGCGCAACTCGCTCCCTGCGGTCGCTCAGACAAGCGCTCCGGCTGACGCCACCGGCCGATTTTTCTCCCGCTCCGCGGACACCGGGCGCAGACGGCATGGGCGGGGAGCTGCACCAGTGTTGAAGTGAAAGTCCTCAAGCGGTGCGGACACAGGCGAACGCTTTCCTTGATACGCAGGCGGACCGCTCCCACAGAAGGAGCCTGTTCTTCTTTCCCGCAAACAAAAAAAGCACTCACATCTCTGTAAGTGCTTTTTCTCTTTATCAGCTCTGCTTGTTCCTCCCGGTCCCCTTCCGCCAACTGGAAGTTTTCCTCTCTCACATAAATGAAAAAGGACATCCATTTCTGAATGTCCTTTCTCTCTTTATCAGCAGCTTCCTATCCTCCCAGGCCGCTTCCAGCCAAGTACTTT
>OLRV01001303.1_pt1 | contig 21738 bp, 22 predicted proteins | sample 1672421 | NCBI WGS metagenome assembly OLRV01 (sample SAMEA3136684, study PRJEB25190) | human gut metagenome | biome: human gut; feature: human-associated habitat; material: faeces | place: Austria | collected 2013
ATAATATTTTCTATTTTTCTCTTCAATCAAGCTATTTATTATTTAAATTATGGATTTGTCCCATCTTGTTTAAAAACTCGAAACTTAAAAGCTATAAGAAAGGATAATTAGATGGAAAAAGTTATAATATATACAGATGGAGCTTGTTCGGGAAATCCGGGACCTGGTGGATGGGCTGCTATTTTAATGTATAAAGATAAACAAAAAGAAATTTCTGGAGGTATGAAAAACACAACTAATAATGTAATGGAATTAACAGCAGTAATAGAAGGATTAAAAATGCTAAAATATGCTTGTGAAGTTGATTTATATAGTGATAGTGCTTATGTAGTAAATGCTTTTTTACAAGGATGGATTTATAATTGGGTAAAAAAAGGATGGAAAACTTCAGGAAAGGAACCAGTAAAAAATAAAGAAATCTGGCAAGAATTATATGATTTAACAAAAATACATAAAGTTAATTTTATAAAAGTTAAAGGGCACAGTGATAATAAATATAATAATAGATGTGATGAATTAGCCAGAAAGGCAATAAAAGAATTATAATTGATAACAAAATATTACAATTTTATGACATATAACAAAAATATTGAAATGTTTTGTAATATTAAGTATAATAAAAATGGATACAAATGGACAAAAGAAAAATGCTTATAGCGTTTTTGTAAGTTAACTTGTTAGATAGTTAACTTAAAGGAGGAAACAAATGGAGAACTTTGCAGAATATATTTTAAATGAAGAAGATTTGATGCAAAAAATGGAAATTACATATTATTTATCAAGAAAGAAGAGAATTTTATTTGATAAATCAATTATATTTAAAACAGAAATAGCAAGAGCTTTTTTAAATTATGCTAAACTAGATGTAGATAAAAATCTTGTATTAACAGCATGTTTGTTGTGTAATTGTAAAAAAGTCGAAAACGCTCAAAATATAGAAAGTGTACATACATATGCTAAAAGAGGAGCGGAATATTTAGCTACACTTGGTTTTGAAAAAAACTTTTGTAATATTTGTGAACAAGTTAATAGATATAGTTATTCTAATCCAAGGAGTCGAGAAGGCGATATATTGGAATTAGTTGATGAATATGGAGGATTACTTTTAGATAGACCAGAGAGAAGTGGATTTAAACCAGATGAGGCACTAGTGTTATTAGAATATAGAAATTTAAAAGACTATTACAATCAATATTTAGAGGAATTTAAAAGTTTTGTTAATTTTATGGAAGAAATCAATGTAAGTGAATTAGTTAATATGACAGCATTAAAAAGACTAGTAAAAATTTATAATGAAACAGAAGATGTTGTAAAATTCATGAAAGAAGTAGGATATACATATCAACCAAAATTAGATAAACTTATGGAAAAACATATGGCTGAAGTAACAAAAGAAATGTTTAAAAAAGTAGATGATCCAAATAGGCCATTATTTAGTCAAGAAACAACAAGAAAGATAATGAATCATATAAGAGAAGAATCAATGGCAGAAGTAGAAGTAAAGGAGAAATAGAAATGTACGAAATATTTGCTGACTTACATGTTCACATAGGTAGAAGTGAAAGTGGAAAACCAATTAAAATAACAGCTGCAAGATCATTAAATTTTGCTAATATTGCAAAAGAATGTGCAGATAGGAAAGGTATAAATGTAGTAGGGATAATAGATTGTGCTTCACCTTATGTAATAGAAGATATAGAGAATTTTTTGAAAACAGGAGATGCTTACGAACTGAAAGATGGAGGAATTATTTATAAAGATAAAGTATGCATTCTTTTAGGTAGTGAAGTAGAGACTTCAGAAAAAGGAAGAAACGGAAAATGTGGAAGTGCGCATAATATATGCTTTTTCCCATATTTAAAAGACATAAAAGGGTTCTCAAATGAATTAAGCCATCATTTAAAAAATATTACATTAAGTACACAAAGGACTGACTTGTCAGGATATGAATTAATTGATATTGTGGAAAAATACAATGGAATTTTAATTCCAGCACATGTTTTCACACCACATAAAAGTTATTATGGAAATTGTACTGATAGATTAGAAAACGTTTTTAAGGAAAAATTTGACAAAATATTTGCAATAGAGCTTGGATTAAGTTCAGATACATATTTAGCAGATACCATTTCAGAATTAGAAACAAGAACTTTTTTAACAAATTCAGATGCACATTCTTTACCAAAAATAGCAAGAGAATACAATAAAATAGCAGTAGAAGATATATCTTTTAAAGAAATTGTAAAAGCACTAAAAAAAGAAGATGGAAGAAAAGTTATAGCAAATTATGGATTAGATCCAAAACTTGGAAAATATCATAGAACCTATTGTGATGATTGCCAAAAGTCTATAGAAACTAAAGAACCAGTAGAAAAGTGTCCAATGTGTGGTGGAAAAAATGTTACATTTGGAGTATTTGACAGAATAGAACTAATAAAAGACAAACAACAAACTAAAAGTCCAAAAGATAGACCACCATATATTTACCAAATTCCTCTTGGTTTTATACCAGGAGTTGGAGGAAAGACAATTTCAAAATTGTTAAATACCTTTGAAACAGAAATGAACATTTTACACAAGTTGTCAAAAGATGATATAGAAATGGTAGTAGGAGAAAAAATAGCCAATAATATAGAAAATGCTAGAAACGGAAATGCTAAAATTCACTCTGGAGGTGGAGGAGTTTATGGTAAGGTTTCAGTAAAGTAATAAAATTAATTTTATAATATAAAATAGAGTTCTAAAAATCTCTTTATCGAATACACATTATGTATAAACGATAAGGAGATTTTTTTATGAGAGACAAAGGAATTAAAATAAGAGATACTTTAAAGCAACATATTTTAAATAATAAAAAAGAATATATAGTTGTTATGTTATTTTTTTTGGTAGGTATATTTTTGGGAGTATTTTTTGTTAATAATATACAAGAGACGCAAAGAATGGAGATAAGCTCATATCTAACTAATTTTATAGAAAAAATGAAAACAACAGAAAATTTAAATTATATGGATTTGTTAAAAAATAGCATGGGACAAAATATATTGCTTGCTATTATGATTTGGTTTTTTGGAACTACAGTAATTCGGGATACCAGTAGTTTTTGGAATTGTATTTTATAGAGGATTTTGCTTAGGATATACTATATCTGTATGTGTATCTATTTTAGGAATAGGAAAGGGAATACTTTTTACATTATTAAGTTTAGTACTACAAAATTTAATTTTTATACCAGCTACATTAGCTTTAGCAGTTAGTGGATTTAAATTGTACAAATCAATTATTAGAGATAATAGAAAGGAAAACATAAAGTTAGAAATTGTAAGGCATACTATATTTTCTTTTATTATGTTGATATTATTATTGCTATCATCTGTGATTGAAATATTTGTATCTACGAATCTTTTAAAAATTTTTATAAAATATTTTTAAAAAAACTTAAAAATGTATTTACTTTTTTAAAATTGTTTGATATAACATATATAGTTTATGTAAATATAAAAAATTAAATATAGGGGTAGTGAAATAATGGAAAGACAATTAAAATATTTTTTTGATTTTTTGGAAAATGATAAAAAGTTATCAGATAATACATTACAATCATATAAAAGAGACTTAAAACAATTCAAAAGATATATAGAAGCATGTGAAATTAACTATAACCATGTAAAAGAAGAAGACATAAAAGATTATATAAAAGAACTTCAAGAAGAAGGAAAAAAAGCATCAAGTATATCTAGATGTATAGCTTCAATTAGGTCATTTTATCAATTTGTACTAAAAAGAAAAAAGATAAAAGTAGATCCTACAGCTAATATACAATCTCCAAAAATAGAAAAAAGAGTACCAAGTGTTTTAACATCAAAAGAAGTTGAATTATTATTAGATCAACCAAAAGATGTTGATTTAAAAGGAACTCGTGATAAAGCAATGTTAGAATTTGCTTATGCGACAGGAATGAGAGTAACAGAAATTATATCTTTAAATATAGATGATGTTAATTTAGAAGAAGGATATGTAACTTGTAAGACAGGAAATAAACAAAGAACAATACCTTTAGGAACAATGTCATTAAATGCATTAAAAGAATATGTAGATGATGCAAGAGATGTTTTAATAAAAAATGACGATGAAAAGGCATTATTTGTTAATGTTAATGGAGGAAGATTAACGAGACAGGGATTTTGGAAAATTATAAAATACTATAAAGAGCAGGCACATATAACAAAAGATATAACGCCACATGTATTAAGACATTCATTTGCAACACATTTATTACAAAATGGTGCAGATTTAAAAGCTATTCAAACAATGCTTGGACATTCTGATATATCTTCAACTCAAGTTTATATGCAGTTTCAAGATGAAGGTTTAAAAAATATTTATAAAAAAGCACATCCAAGAGCTTAAAAACTATAGAGGAATTTAGAAAAATATTCTAAATTCTTTTTTTGTGCTTTATATTTTTTAGTTCGTAAGAATATATCATTTTCTTACTGAACTGTAACCTTGTGAGCTAAAAAATGCAAAAACTTAAATTCATATTACTAGACATATATAACAAAAAAGGATATAATATGCAAAGGAGGAAATGTTAGAAAAAATACTAACATAGAACTAAAATGAAGAAAAAAGTATTATTTATATCAAGCACAGGAGGACATTTAAGCGAAATGTTACAACTCGCTCCTTTATTTGATAAATATGATTATCATATTATAACCGAAAAAGATAAAGCAAATGAATCACTAAAAGAAAAATATGGAGACAAAATATATTTTTTACCATATGGAACAAGGTCAAAAATATTTACATATATTTTCAAATATTTATATCTATGTTTTAAAACAATTTATTTTTACTTTAAATTAAAACCTAAAGTAATTATTACAACAGGGACTCATACAGCAGGACCAATGTGCTATTTAGGAAAAATATTTGGAAGTAAAATTATATATATAGAAACATTTGCTAATAGAAATAAAAAAACAGCAACAGGAAGATTAATTTATCCTATTGCAGATTTATTTATTGTGCAATGGGAAGAAATGCTAAAAATATATCCAAAAGCAGTATATGGAGGTTCAATATATCAATGATACTAGTATTATTAGGAACACAAAATAATAGTTTTCATCGTTTATTAGAAAAAATGGACGAGATAATTAATAAGGGAATAATTAATGAAAAAGTTATTGTTCAATCAGGATATACAAATTATCAATCAAAAAATATGAGGGTATTTGATCTAATTCCACAAGAGGAACTAGAAAGATATCAAGAACAAGCAGATTTGATTATAACCCATGGTGGTGTGGGATCTATTATTAGTTCGATAAAAAAAGGAAAGAAAGTAATAGCAGTTCCAAGACTTCATGAGTATCATGAGCATGTTAATGATCATCAAAAGCAAATAGTAGAGTTGTTTGGACAAAAAGGATATATTATTGGAATTAATGGTGTAAATGAACTAGAAGAAGCTATTATAAAAGCGCAAGAATTTAAACCAGTTAAATATGAAAAAAAAGAAGATGGAAACAAAAAAATGTTATCAATTATTCAAGATTTTATTGAAAAAATATAAGGAGTAAGATTAGTGGCAGAAGAGGAAAGAAATGTTCAAAAATAATAAAAAAATTATTAAATAGAGGTTATAGGTAAATTAAAAACCTAAATTTAGAATGAAGGATGTTAAGAATGGAAGAAGAGAGAATTATTAATCCAGATTTAAAAAATGAATTGGAAGAAAGATTAGAAAATTCTTTAAGACCAGCAAGTTTAGATGAATATATAGGACAAGATAAAGTAAAAGAAAATATGAAAATATATATAGAAGCAGCTAAAAAAAGAGGAGAACCATTAGACCATTGTTTATTTTATGGACCTCCAGGACTTGGAAAGACAACAATTTCAACTATAATAGCAAATGAAATGCATTCAAATATAAAAATAACATCAGGACCAGCGATAGAAAAACCAGGAGATTTAGCAGCAATACTAACAAATCTTTCTGAGTATGACGTGCTATTTATAGATGAAATTCATAGATTAAGTAAAAGTGTAGAAGAAATATTATATCCAGCATTAGAAGATTTCACACTTGATATTGTAATTGGTAAGGGTCCGAGCAGTAAGTCAATAAGATTAGATTTACCAAAGTTTACATTAATAGGAGCTACTACAAAAGCAGGTTCATTGACTACTCCACTTCGTGATAGATTTGGAATTATACATAGACTAGAATTATATTCGATAGAAGATTTATCAACTATAGTAAAAAGATCAAGTAAAATTCTAAATATAGAAATTGAAAAAGAAGCGGCAGTAGAGATAGCAAGAAGGTCAAGAGGAACACCAAGAATTGCAAATAGGTTATTAAAAAGAGTAAGAGACTATGCTATGGTTCTAGGAAATGGTAAGATTGATCTTAAAATAGCTAAACATGCTTTAAATAAATTAGAGATTGATGAATTAGGTTTAGATGAAATTGATAGAAAACTATTAGAAAGTATGATTATACAATATGGGGGAAGACCAGTAGGAATTGAAGCATTAGCAGTAACTATAGGAGAAGAAGTAGATACTATTGAAGATGTATATGAGCCATATTTAATTCAAATTGGTTTTATTGCTAGAACTTTAAGAGGTAGAATGGTTCTGCCACCAGCATACAAACATTTAGGTTATGATTATAAAGGAGAGTAATATGAAATTATTATTACATACGTGTTGTGCGCCATGTAGTGTATATTGTATAGATTCTTTAAGAAAAGAAAATATAGAACCAACAGTATATTGGTATAATCCAAATATTCATCCATATATGGAATATAAAGCAAGAAGAGATTGTTTAAAAGAATATACAAAATCAATAGAAATAAATGCAATATTTGAAGAAGATTATGGATTAGATGAATTCTGTAAAAATGTATCAAATGCATTAAATACAAGATGTGTTAATTATTGTTATCCAGTAAGGTTAAGAAAAACTTTCGAGTATGCAAAACAAAATGGATTTGATTCGGTTTCAACAACACTTTTATATAGTATTTATCAACAACATGATTTTATAAAAGCTTATTGTGAAAAGTTAGCTAAAGAATATGGGATAGAATTTTTGTATAGAGATTTTAGAGATGGATTTTGGGTTGGACATGATAAAGCAAGAGAATTAGGACTTTATATGCAAAAATATTGTGGTTGTATTTTTTCGGAGGAAGAAATGGTTTTACCCCACACAAATGAAAGACTAAAATTACCAGAAGGATTTGAATTCTTACCTGTTGAACGAAGCATTGTTATAAAAAAAGAAAGAGAAAATAAAGAACAATATATGAATTTACTACTTGAGGCAAACTCAAGTGAAAAGTTGATTAGACAGTATTTAGTAGATGGCGATTTATTTACTTTAACTTATAAAAATGAAGTTGCATGTGTTGCTGTTGTAACTAAAGTAGATAATGATACATGTGAATTAAAAGATATTGCGACAGAAGAAAAATATAGAGGCAAAGGTTATGCTAAAAAAATGATAAAATATTTATGTGATAACTATAAACAAAAATATAATAAGATGCTAATTGGAACAACAGAAAATAATATTCCATTCTATGTTAAGCAGGGATTTGATAAATATGAAAAGACAATAAAAAACTTCTTCGTAGATAATTATGATGAAAAAATATGGGATGGAGACTTGTATTGTACTGATATGTATTATTATTCAAAGAATTTAAAGATGAATAATAGTAAGGAATAGTAAGTCAATATATGGAGGCTAGCTAGAGTTATTAGCTAGCCTTTATATATACGAAAGGACAATGTGAATAATGGAAAGAAAAAAGAATAAAAAATATAAGAAAGCAATTTTAAATCTTATTCTATATATAATTTTACTTTCTATATTAATATATTCTGGAATTAAAATATTTAAATGGTATAAAGATAAAACAAATAACAATAAAATAGCAGAACAAATAAAAAGTACAGTAATTGTTGAAGAAGAAAACGGAGATGAATATACTGTAGACTTTAATAAATTAAAAGAGCAAAATAACGAAACTATTGCATGGCTTAAAGTAAACAATACAAATGTTGAATATCCTGTAGTAAAAGGAACCAATAATAGTTTTTATTTAAACCATAGTTTTGATAAAAGCAATAATTCAGCAGGATGGATTTTTGCAGATTATAGAAATAAGTTTGGTAATACAGATAAAAACATTGTAATCTATGGGCACAACATGAGAGATGGCTCAATGTTTGGTAGTATGCTAAATATACTAAATGCTAAATGGTATGAGAATGAAGAAAATACCAACATAACTTTATATACTGAGAATGAAAAATGTATGTATAAAGTATTTTCCGTTTATAAAATAGAAAATGAAGATTATTATATAAAAACAGAATTTAAAAATGATAATGAATTTGAAGACTTTATAAAAACTCTAAAGAAAAGAAGTATTAAAGATTTTAATGTTGATGTTTCTAAAGATGATAATATATTAACATTATCAACTTGTGCAAATAACAACAAATATAGAGTAGTATTACATGCTAAAAAAGTTAAGTACTATTGCTAGTAGTTGTTATATTTGTAATTCTCCTTTTTCATGAAAAATCTATGGAAAGATATTTTCTAATATGATATAATGTCAATTAGTTTTAAGAATGTTAGGCATTATATATTATGCAATTTAGGAGAATGTTATGGAAGAAAAGCAAAGAAAAGAGTTGATAAAAAAGATAATAGAAGAACAAGACATAGTTGCATTATATACATACGATGGTTTTAATAAATCATTAGGTATAATGCAGGAATATTCTAACGGAATTTTATATTCTGAACTAAAAAAATTTATATTGCAGAATTCAGAAATGCTAAAAAAATTCACAACAAAAAATTTATATACATTGCTTGCTAGTACTTACGACGAAAGTGAAAAACAAATGATAAATGAACAAATTGCTGAAAGATTAAAGAAAGAAGAATTTTTTTGTGAAGATATGGATAGTGAAGCTTTTCTACACCCAATACATACATATAATTCATATGGGAAAATCGATAAAGATGTGAGAAATAAAATAAACATTAAATTAGAAAAACAATTAAAAGAATTAGGAAAAGAATATGAAATAATTTATAAGAATATAAAGAATTATCCAGATGCAGCTAATTTTTTGAAATATTATAAAGATGGAATTTTTAATAATGATAAAATTGCAATGATTAATAAATTTATAGAAAAAGATTCAAAAGCACTAGAATATATGAATTTTGGGATATTTAAAGATAACATATTTGAAATAGGTTCAGAGTTTTGTGAATATATATCAAAATTTCCTACAATTAGTTATCAATTAATTTTTTTAGAAGAAAAATCACCTGAAATATTTAAAAAAATTTCAGAGAGATTTAAGAATTATAATGAGATAAAAGAAAATCTAGATGAAATAGAAGTGTTAATTACATATTGTGCAAGAAATGCATTTGATTTAAAAGAAAAAAATATAAAAATAGAAGATCTTTTAGAATGTGCATATAGAAATTCTAATGAATTTAAACTAATAAATGTAGAATGTGGAGAAGACTATAAAAAAAGGCTTAATCAAGAATTAGATAAACAATATACAAATGCAAAAGATATAAAAGAAAAGTTAAATATATATATGAATAAAAAATATTCATTATCTTTAAGTAGGGCAAAAGACTTACTAAAAGATTTTGGAACAGATATAGAAAATCTAGAATTATCTGAAGAAACTAAAAAATTATTTTTAGAAATAGGTGAAATAGTAAATTTAGAAGATGAAAAAGAGATTGATAGATTATTTAAAGAAAATGAAATGACATATTCTACAATTCAGGTAAAAAAGATAAAAAATGAAATTGCAAAAGAATGTGCAAAAGATTTTTCTAAAGAATTCAATAACACAGATGAAAAGATAAAAAACAAAATAAAAAATAATGAAAATGTAGCAAATATTGAATATAAAGGAAAGAAAATACCATGTGTTAAATTAAAAGAAAATTTTAATTTGTTGGTACATAGTACAGATGCTGAATTTGTAAACACAAAAAATTCTGTAGAAAACTTTGCAGAGGATTGGAGTTCAGGAAAAGATAAGAAAAATCATATAATTTCGACGACATATATAAATCAGGACTTTTTAGGAATGGCACCAGTTGCAAAAAATGGGGTGAGATATGCGTTTTCAAATTTAGAAAAAAGTAAATTAAAATTAATGGGAGTAACAGATTTAAATACGTATTCTAATAGTTTTGCATATGACTCAGTTAAAAGACAATATATGTCGTCAAAAACTTTAGTATATAATTCAAGGAGAGTATATAGTGAATTTGGAATTGAAAGAGAAGGCACTATTCCAGATTATGTAGTTATTTGTGATGATGATTTACCAGAGGTTATTGAAAATTCATATAAAGCAGCAAGCCAATTTGAAATTCCTATTATATATATAAACAAAGCTGAAATTGAAAAGGAGCAAATTAAAAATCTTGAAGATATGTTAGGAAAATTTCGAAATACTAAGGATACAGAAGTATTACATAAATTGATAAATACATATGAAACTAATATGGCTGGATGGTTATTAAATAGAAGTGATGAAATACAAGACGATAAATCACATACAGCAAATGTAGATAATACAAGATTTAAAGAAGATTTCAAACAAATTCAATCGCAAATTGAAGATACTGTAAAAGAGTACTTTAAAGAGTCAAAAGAAAATAAGATATCAGATAATAAAATATCTGAAGTTATTAGTATTTTACTAGATGAAATTGAATTATATGAAGGATGTGAAGAAACAAAACCTATTAGTAAAACTAGAGTTAGTTTTAATGCACAAGAATTATTGCAAGAAGCAAATAAAACATTAGATGATATTGGAAAAAGAGAACTAAAGGTTGATTTGGATGCTAAAATGACAAGTAAACAATATAAAATGAAAATACAAAAATTTGTTAAAAATGCTTTGAATGGAGAAGAATTAATAACAACAGAGTATAAAAACGATACAGAAAAAATAATAAATACATTAAAAGAAAAAAGTAAATTTCAAGAAACACAAAAGAATTAGGGGGAAGTATATGCAAAAAACATTTGCAATGTCATGTACAGAAGTTTATGAAATAATAAATAGTTTGCCAAAAGAAGAATTTGAACAAATACCATTACATGAAATAGAATTCTTAAAGAAAAATAAAGATAATGAGTATAAATTTATAGTAGACAAAAACATTAATATAGAAGAATTAAACATTTCAAAAAGAGCAAATGCTATGATAGTAATATTGTGGGAAAAATATTTTGCAAGTGATATACAAAAACAAAAATTAAAAGTAATTTTAGATAATAATCAGAAAATTGTTAACAAAAAAAGAGAGGAACAATATAGTTACCAAGAATTATTTAATAAAAATAAAAAACAAAATAATCATCCAACATTAGAAAACTCACTATTAGATATACGAAAAGAAAAATGGTATAATAAAATACATGATTTTTTAAAAAGGATTATGCATAAATTTAAACTTTAACTAGTACTAAATAACAATGGAAGGGAAATTTTGAGAGTTGATTAAAAGCCTAAAAGATAAGATTTCAAATAATTTAATAAAGATATTATTTGTTATTGTATGTATAATGTTTGCGATACCATCTATTAAATATTATATAAATAACAAAACAATATTTAAATTTGAACAATGGTTTAAATTTTTATTAAACGATACAAATAGAATAAGTCAGACATATATATATGTTTTAATAATATGTGCTTTAATACTTTTATATTTTTTAATAGTAAAAAATAGAGAAAAGATATTTAAAAGTAATAAGCAAATGTTTGCTTTTATAGCTATAGTAACAGTAATATTTATTGCAGTAATTCCTTTTACATCTTCAGATATATTTTATTATCTTGGAATAGGGAGGTTAAATAGTACATATCATCAAAATCCGTACTATATAACAATTAAAGAATTTGTAGAGCAAGGAACAAATAGTCAATATTTAGAAAGTGATACTGTTTTAGCACAAGGATATATTAATGTTTGGTCAAATTCAACAGTTGTTTATGGTCCAATATGGACAGCAATTTGTAAGATAGTAGCTAGTTTGTCATTCGGAAATATAGACATAGGGTTATTAATATTTAAAACCTTAAATGTACTAGTACATCTATTAAATTGCTATTTGATTTATAAAATTACTCATAAAAAGATGTTTACATTATTATATGGTTTAAATCCATATATATTAATAGAAGGTATAGCATGTGTTCATAATGATATATTTGTAGTGTTATTTACATTAGCCAGTTTTTATTTTTTACTGAAAAAGAAAAATATATTGGTAAGTATTTTATTTTTAGCATTAGCGACAGCAATTAAATATTTTACAATTTTATTATTACCATTTATAATTATATATCATTTTAGAAAAGAAAAACCAATAAAAAGATTTAAAAATTGTATATTATGTGGACTAGTGTTTATAATTACTCTTATAATGTTTTATTTACTATATATACAGGATTTTAATGTTTTTAGTGGATTGTTTATTCAACAAGAAAAAATTGCAAAAAGTTTTTATGTTATTATTATAGAGTATTTTACAGAACCAGATGGATTAGCATCAAAAATAAATAGTTTTTTATTAAAAGCATTTATAATTATTTATTTCTTTACATGTGTTATAATATTAAATAAAAAATACATAAAGTGGCAAAAGGAAATACAAAAAGCAAATTATTTTATAATAGCGTTTTTGTTTCTATTAATCACAAATTTTCAACCATGGTATATTATGTGGCTATTTCCATGCTTTATGTGGCAAAAATCAAAAGATATAAAGCTAATTATACAAATATCATTAATTAGTCAAATAGCAAACAGTGTATTTTTAGCATATGGAGAAGGATGGAAGTATGGAACACCATTTACATTTATAATGATAATAGGAACATTATGTGCAGTTCTATATAATACAAGAAATAAAAATAAATTAAAAAATATTGGAGGTATATAATTGGATAAATTAGTATTAATAGATGGAAACAGTATAATGAATAGAGCATTTTATGGAATTATGGGAAGTAAAATGTTAACTACGAAAGATGGAAAATATACTAATGCAGTATATGGATTTTTAGCTATATTATTTAAATTATTAGAAGATATAAATCCAAACTATTTAGTAGTTGCATTTGATTTAAAAGCTCCAACAGCTAGACATAAATTATATGAGGGATATAAAGCTAATAGACACGGGATGCCAGATGAATTGGCAGAACAAATGCCAATGATAAAAGAAATTTTAACAGCTATGAATATTGATATTGTAGAAATGGAAGGATATGAAGCAGATGATGTCCTTCGGAACATTGTCTCGTTATGGAGAAAAGAAAAATTTAGAAGTTACTATTTTGTCAGGAGATAGAGATACATTCCAACTAGCAACAGATAAAGTAACAATTAGAATACCTCATACAAAAGGTGGAAAAACAGAAACAGATTTATATAATAAAGAAAAAATCATAGAAAAGTATGGAATAGAGCCACAACAATTAATTGATGTAAAGGGATTGCAAGGAGATACTTCTGATAATATTCCAGGAGTTCCAGGGGTAGGAGAAAAAACAGCTTTATCATTAATTCAGAGATATGGTTCAATTGAAAATTTATACAAAAAAATAGAAAATGGAGAAGACGATTTAAAAGGAAAACAAAGAGAAAAAATAGTAAACAATAAAGAATTAGCATTTATGTCAAAAACATTAGGAACAATAAACTTACAAGTACCAATTTCAGATACATTAGAAGATTTTAAAGTTGAAGAATGGAATAAAGAAAAAGTACTTGAAATATTTAAAGAACTTAATTTTAAAAGATATATAGATAGATTTAATTTATTAGAAAACAATAAAAGTACTGAGAATCAAGAAAAAGAATTATTTAAAAGTGTAAATAAAAAAGAAGAAGAAATAATACAATTAATAAAAGAAGAACAAGAAATTATTTTTTATTTTGAAACAAAGAAAAATGATTTAGAAGAGAATATTATAAAAGAAGAAATTGTTGGAATAAACATTTATAATCAAAAACAAAATGAAGTTTATAATTTGAACTTAAATAATAATAAAATATTGAATTTTAAAGAAATATTAGAAGATGAAAAAATAAAAAAGATAAGTATAGATTTAACTAAAATATATATTTTATTAAAACAAGTAGGAATTAATATAGAAGGAATGCATTATGATATAGCAATTGCATCATATATTTTAAATCCAACCAATAATAAACTAAATATAGATAATTTGATTGAGCAATATTTAAATATAGATATAAACGAATATACAAAATCAGAGGATTCAGGTAAACAAATTAACTTATTTGACAATATGGAAAAAGAAGATATAAATCAAGAGGAAAAAGAAAAGTATATGATGTATGCATATTCAATTGGTAAAATAAAAAATATTACATCTGAAAAATTAAAAGAGGTAAATAGTTTAGATTTATTTTATAATATAGATATGCCAACAGTTGAAGTATTATCAGATATGCAATGGAATGGAATGTATGTTGATAAAGAAGAATTAGAACAATTTGGAAAAGAATTAACATCAAAATTAGAAACAATAACAAAAATTATATACGAAATGGCAGGAGAAGAATTTAATATTAATTCAACAAAACAACTAGGAGAAATCTTATTTGAAAAAATGAAGTTGCCAGTAATTAAAAAGACCAAAAGTGGCTATTCAACAGATGTAGATGTATTAGAAAAATTAAAAAAGGAAGATCCAATAATAGAACAAATATTAGAATATAGACAATTGATGAAATTAAATTCAACATATGTTGAAGGATTAAAACCATACATTAATATAAAAACAAATAGAATTCATTCATTTTTTCATCAAACAATAACTGCCACAGGTAGAATCAGCTCAACAGAGCCAAATCTTCAAAATATACCAACTAGATTTGAATTAGGGAAAAGAGTAAGAAAAGTATTTAAACCAGAAAAAGGAAAGATATATTTAGATGCGGATTATTCGCAAATAGAATTAAGAGTATTAGCATCGATTTCTGGAGATGAACATATGATAGAGGCTTTTAAAGAAGGGAAAGATATACACAAACAAGCTGCATCAAAAGTGTTTAAAACTCCGATTGAAGAGGTTACAAAAGAACAGAGAAGTAATGCAAAAGCAGTAAACTTTGGAATAGTATATGGAATAAGTGATTTTGGTTTAGGTGAACAATTAGGAATAGGAAGAAAAAAAGCGAAACAATATATTGAAGAATATTTGGAACAATATGCAGGTATAAAACAGTTTATGGAAAACATTACAGAACAAGCAAAAGAACAAGGATATGTGGAAACTTTATTTCATAGAAGAAGATATATACCTGAATTAAAGTCAAACAATTATATGGTAAGACAATTTGGAGCAAGAGCAGCTATGAACACACCGATACAAGGTACAGCTGCTGATATCATGAAAATAGCAATGATAAAGGTTTATAATGAAATTAAAAGTAGAAAATTAAAATCAAAAATTATTTTACAAGTTCACGATGAAATGATGGTAGAAACACCAATTGAAGAAAAAGAAGAAATGATAAATATTATGAAAAAATGTATGGAATCAGCTACGAAATTAGAAGTGCCACTAATAGCTGAAATTTCAGATGCTGAAAATTGGTATGAGTGTAAATAATATTTTAAAAAAAAGAAAGCAAAAGGGAATAGATGTAGAAAAAGGAGAGAATGAAAGATTGAAAAACAAAAAAATACTAGTATGTGGATTGATTATTTTAATTTTAATTGTTTTTCTAATAGTTTTTAAAAACAAGATACAAAGAATTTTTTATCCAAAGTCATATGAAGAATTTGTATCTATGTATTCTGATGAATATGGTGTAGATGAAAATTTAATATTTGCAGTAATTAAGGCGGAGAGTAATTTTCAAGAAGATGCAGTTTCACATAAAGATGCATTAGGTTTAATGCAAATAATGAAAGAAACAGCGGAAGATGTGGCTAGAAAATATAATATTGAAATTGATTTTAATAATTCGGAAAGAGAGATATTAAATGTACAAAATAATATAAAAATAGGAACTAAATATTTGGCTGTTTTATTAGAAAAATATAAAAATATAGAAGTTGCTGTAGCAGCTTACAATGCAGGTATTGGAACTGTTGATAATTGGATTGAAAAGGGAATTATTAAGTCAGATGGAAGTGATATTGAAAATATTCCATATAAAGAAACTAATAATTATGTTAGAAAGATACTAAGAAATTATAAAATTTACCAAGACTTATATAAATAACTAGACAAAAGATAAAAAATGAAATAAAATAATAATAGAATGAAACAAGAAAGAGGAGTAAACAAAATGATAATAGAACAATTAATATTTACATTCATTTCATTTGCAATCTTTGTATACATGTTTTTTAGAATGATAAAAAATAATGATACTAGTTATGTATTTGTATTAGTAATAGAAGCAATAGGAATCACATTGAACTTTGCAGAAGTACTATTTGGAATAAAATTAAATTTATTATTTATGATACTAAAATATATATTTGCAATTTTATTTCCAATAACAATTATTATTCTAGAGAAGAAATATGTTCCACTATTTGAAATGATAAATGTTATGAAATCGAACATATATATGTTTTTTGGAGATACGAAAAAAGCAAAACAAGCTTTAATATCAATACTTGACAAAAACCAAAATAGTTATCAAGCACATAGATTACTTGCTGAAATTTATGAAAAAGAAGGCGGAATGAGAAAAGCAATTGATGAATATGTACAAGCTGTTGATTTAAATAAACAAGATTATGATTCTTATTATAAAGTTGCAGAATTATTAAATAATTTAGATAAAAAAGAAGAAGCTTCAGAGATGTTATTTAATTTATTAAATAAAAAACCAGAAATGTATGAAGCAAGTATACTTTTAGGTGAAATTCTAATAAACAGTGAGATGTACAAAGAAGCTGTAAATGTTTACCAAGAAGCGTTAAGATATAATCCAATAAGTTATGATTTAAATTATAATTTAGGAATAGCATATACTATGCTAAATGATTTTCAAAATGCTAAAATATGTTATGAAAAAGCAGCTGAAATTAATACATTAGCATATAATGCTAAATATTCTTTAGCTGAAATAGCTTTAATATATAAAGATTTAGAAGAAGCGGAAAAAAGATTTTTAGAAGCAATTGAAGAAGAAGAATTATCAGCTGATGGATATTATGAACTATCAAAAATTCAATTAATTAAAGGGGAAAAAGACACAGCAATTAAATATGTAAATCTTGCAATTGACATTAATAGTAAAAAAATAGTAGAAAAAGTAAAGAAGGACCCTATATTTATTCCTATTATGGCAAGAATTTCTATCCCATTTAATTTAGAAAATCAAATATTAGAAAAAGAAGGAAAATTACAACAAAAAGATGTAAAGTCAAAAGAACATTTAGAAGAAATGGCAGAAATAACAAGACATTTAAGCTATAATGACATAAAATTATTAAGAAAAAATGTGGACAATGGTAAAAAGAAAAATATATCAAAAGAAATTGAACAAAAAGAAATACAAGAATAAGAAGTAAGAACTCATAAAATCCTAAAAAAACAATATAATAATTAGAGGAGGGATTTTATGAGTACAAATTTTGCAATAATTGGTGGAGACTTAAGAATTATTAAATTGGCAAAAATGCTAGCTAAAGATGGAAATAAAGTATATACGTATGGATTAGAAAAAGCAGAAGAATTAAAAAATGAAGAAAATATTATATTTTGCGAAAAGATAAATAAGGCAATTTCTGAACATGTAGAGGTGGTTATTGGACCAATACCATTTTCAAGTAATGGAATAAACATTAATGCACCATTTAGTTATAAAGAAATATCAATAAGAGAGTTAATGCATGTTTTAAATGCAAAAATATTAATAGCAGGAAGCATTACACCAGATGTTTATGATATGGCAAATGATGAATATATTGAAATTATAGATGTAATGAAAAGAGAAGAATTAGCAGTTTTGAATACAATATCAACAGCAGAAGGAACAATAGAAATTGCAATTGCTAATACAAACAAAATAATACATGGAAGTAATGTATTAATATTAGGATTTGGAAGAATTGGAAAAGTGTTAGCTAGAAAAATGACAGGACTATCAGCTAAAGTGACATGTGCAGCAAGAAAAGACGAAGATTTAGCATGGATAAAGGCATATGGACATATGGCAACAAATATAAACTTCTTAGGAGAAAATTTATCACAGTATGATATTATAATTAATACAGTTCCTCATTTGATTTTAACTGAAGAACGAATGCAATATGTGAAAAAAGAGTGCTTATTAATAGATTTAGCATCTAATCCAGGAGGAATTGATAAAAAAACAGCTAAGGATAGAAATTTAAAATTAATATGGGCGTTAGCATTACCAGGTAAAGTAGCACCAGTTACAACAGCTGAATTTATAAAAGATACAATTTATAATATTTTAAAAGAAATATATAAAAAATAACGAAAGAGGGAGAATTTATGGTAGTAGAAATTATAAAAGCAATTATATTTGGAATTGTAGAAGGAATAACAGAATGGTTACCAATTAGTAGTACAGGACATTTAATACTAGTAGAGCAATTTTTAAAATTTAAAGAAGTATCACCAGAATTTTGGAATATGTTTCAAGTGGTTATACAATTTGGAGCAATATTAGCAGTAGTAGTTTTATATTTTAAGAAAATATGGCCATTTACAAAAAATAAAGAAAAAGCAATTAAGAAAAATGGATTATTATCTTACTTTGATAAAAATATAATGAACCTATGGGGAAAAATATTAGTTGGTTGTATACCTGCAGCAATAATAGGATTGTTATTTGATGATGTTTTTGAAGCTTTATTTTATAATCCATTTTGTATAGCCATTGCTTTAATCGTATTTGGAATAGCTTTTATTATTGTTGAAAATTGGAGAAAAGATAAAAAAAGCGCTAAGGAAAAATCTAGTCAAATTACATATAAAGATGCCTTAATCATTGGATGTTTTCAACTATTAGCTGCAATATTTCCAGGAACGTCACGTTCAGGAGCAACTATAATAGGGGGATTATTAATTGGGCTATCAAGACCAAATGCAGCTGAATTTACATTTTATTTAGCAATTCCAACAATGCTTGGTGCGAGTTTATTAAAATTAGTTAAATTTGGATTTGGATTTACATCAATAGAATTAGTTGTTTTGTTAGTAGGAATGATTATATCTTTCTTGGTATCATTAATCGTTATTAAGTTCTTAATGAGTTATATTAAAAAACATAATTTCAAAGTATTTGGATATTATAGAATTATATTAGGAATTATTGTTTTAACATATTTCTTTTTTACAAAAGTATAATAACTTAAAATTTAGAAATAACAATATAATATAAGTACATCCTAAAATTGACATAAAATATAAAAAGCGATATAATATTTATGTTAAATATATTAATACATTAATGCATATCTAATTAAATGTGCATTAAAATTTATTACAATTTTAGGAGGAATTAAAATGGAGACTATAACAAAATGCATACGGAAGTATGTAGAAAAACATGGTGATGTGACTTCTTATGAGGTTATAGACTATATTCTCAAACAGAAGGAGTTTATAACTACCGAAAAAAGCATAAGAGGAATATTGAATAGAGTACTGAAAGAGAAAGGAAAAAAGTTAAAACCTCTATATGGGTTAGCCACAGAAATAAGAAATTATGTAAAAGCTCATGACAATGAAGTAACTTCTTGTGAGGTTATAAGCTATATTATCGAAGAGAAAAAGTTTGAAACTACTGAGAATACCATAAGGACTACATTAAATAGGTGTTTAAATGAAGTTGGTGGAAAATTAAAATCTTCTTATGGATTAACAGTACAAATAAGAAGTTATGTAAAAGCTCATGACAATGAAGTAACTTCTTGTGAGGTTATAAACTATATTATCGAAGAGAAAAAGTTTATAACTACCGAAAATGCCATAAGGTTGACACTAAAAAGGGTCTTAAATGAAGTCGGAGGAAAATTAAAACCTTATAGTAAAAATAATTGTAATAAGTAAGGAAAGTGCTGACAAAATTGTCAGCACTTTCCTATTATGTCATCTACTTTTTTATTCTATTTTCCTATGAGTTTTATCACTTACATTATTAGCGGAATTACACATTTTCTCATATTCTTTGCACTTTATTTTATAGTCCATTTGCATGCACATATAACGATAGTAACAATAAGCTTGTTCATATTGAGCCATAGGGTTAAACATAGGATCTCTATATAATTCATTCATATCCATCCCAATATTAGGTGGAGGCATTCCATAATCATTAAATTGAGGCATATAATTATTATTAAAATCTTTTTCCATACAATCATCTCCTATAAATCAAAATTAAAAAATGGAAGTACATTTATAAAAATATATGTATAAAAAGCAGCTAATATACCATGTAATAATTTTCCATACAAATAAGGTTTTATTGATAAGTCAGTTTTTGAAGTGATACTTAAAACTTGTAGTAATACAGATATTCCACCAAAACCAAGTAAAAAAGCTGTAAATATTATATTAATAGAAATCTTTTTACAAGCTATATTAGAAATTGAATTAATTCCATTTGTTATTTCCAAAAATCCAGAAATTAATGGAGCAGCAAAAGAAAAATCAATATTTAGAGTATCAAAAATAGGTGCAATCAACAAAGCTAACATATTTAAGATTCCACTTGCTTTTAAAATAGATATAACACTAGAAAAAATAACAACAAATCCTCCAATTAATAATATTGTAGAGATACTACTCATTATACTTTCTGATAAAATAGAACCTAGGTTAGAAAAAGTAATATTTTCTTTTGAAGCAGAACTAGGATTTATGTTTTGGTAAGAAGCAGAAGATTTTTCATTTCGTTTCCAAAATCTAAATATAATTCCTACACTAATACATGCTAAAATATGTGTTATAAATAGTAAGATACCAATAGATGTATTCTTATACATTGAAAGTCCGACTGTACCTATTATAAAAAGAGGTCCGGAATTATTGGTAAAACTAAGTAATCTTTCACATTCTTCTTTAGTGCAAGTATTGTTTTTTCTGAAACTAGCAGCAATTTTTGCACCTACAGGATATCCACTTATTATTCCCATAATAAAGGCAAAAGCTCCTTCACCACGAATATTAAAAAGTGGTTTCATATATCTATTTAAGATATTTCCAAGTTGTGTAATTATATTGGTATGCATTAAAAGTTCTGTAGCTACGAAGAAAGGGAAAAGAGAAGGAATCACAGAGTTTGCCCATAGAGCTAAGCCAGATTTTACAGCAGGTAAATTACTTTTTGAAAATAATAATAAACTAAAAGTGAAAAATAGAAAAATTAAAGGTAGAAAGTTTCTTTTTAGTTTAACAACATAAAAATTGTGTTTTAAAATCATAATATACCTCCAAAGTTTATTATATAAATATATGTGGTAATACAGAAAATATTAATAACTTATTAAATTTGTAGTTTTAAATTTGCCATTTTGAATAATAAAAACGTTACAGTTCAGTAAGAAATGATTATGGTGTCCAAGCTTTGGCTCCCACTATAAC
>OLRV01001304.1_pt1 | contig 21717 bp, 18 predicted proteins | sample 1672421 | NCBI WGS metagenome assembly OLRV01 (sample SAMEA3136684, study PRJEB25190) | human gut metagenome | biome: human gut; feature: human-associated habitat; material: faeces | place: Austria | collected 2013
ACTATGATGTTGTCAATAATCCTGATAAATTTCAACTATATATAGATGGAAAAGAAGTAGAAGAATAACACGGTGAACTTTTTATACTGAAATATGTACGATTTCAATAATGACATGAACTTATGGGAACGTATTGCGGATACTTTGTGAACTTTATCCTGATACAATGATTATGCTGATGAAAGAAGGCATAGATAACTGAATACAAGAAAGAGACGAAAGCCTCAGTAGTTAAGAAAAAACTACTGGGGCTTTTTTTCGTGCCTGAATTTCTCAGCCAATAACTGCGGGCGTATCCCGGCAGGATAAAGGCGGAGCAGGCATGATTCTAAACAGAGGTCCGCCTTCTGGATTTGAAACAAGCAACGAGATTTCAAATTCAGGAGGAACGGACATGTATATTGAACACCCATATTTTTATGAAGGAAAGTATTACGCAAATATTGATGGAGAAATGATCGAGATTACAAAAGAAGTTGCGTATGCGATGAATAATTTTTACAGAAGCAGCAAGGCAAAAAAAGTTGAGATCAAGAACGAACTGGGTGAGGTCGTGGATAAGATGCTGCGGGAGGTACCTTACAGCGGTCAGTCCATTGATGGAGAAGGCTTCATGATTGAGGATTTTCCAGATCTGAACTGTGATGTGGAGCACTGTGTACTGACAAAAATGGAACAGCAGGATATTCACAAAGTGATCAATCAGCTGAACTCAGAGGAACGCATGATTATTTATGGCATTTTCTTTGAAAACAAGACACAGACACAGATGGCGGAGATTATGGGGATTTCCAGACAGATGCTGTCATACAAGCTGAAATCCACTCTTAATAAGATGCGTGAAATGTATATGAATAAATTTTTTTAAAAAATTTTTCAAAATCTTTTGCATCTGCCAAAGTCATTTGACTTTAGTAATTAGAGGAAGTTAAAGGACTTCCTAAAATGAACCATGATAACTGAATATCCAATAATAACTGACGTGACATTTCATGCAAAGAGCACGAGGAAGATGCCGCTATAGGATTATAAGACAAAACAAAGATTTTTAGTTCAGTCCGTAATGCTGCGAAAAAGCACTGACCGAAGCCAGCTGGCAGGCTGGTGATGCGATGATATGTATGAGATGCGATACACTTGCAGATCCTGAGAAGTCTGTAACTGGTAAACCTATGAACTGCTGGAGCCTGGAAACGAGAGTTTCCGGGTTGTGGTCCGGAGTATGCATCCGGGCAGGTTATTATTCCCTTCCTGCATATGCGGGAGTAACGATTCGGGGTATCGAGGATAAATAGAATCGAGCGAGCACTGTTTAATAATCAAATTGGCTATAGAGGTTATGCGGCAGAGCTTTCCGTCTTGGAAAGGAACTCTGCCGTATTCCTGTGGAGCCAATATAGCGCTATGAATGCTTTACAAATAAAAAAAGATTGGAGAGATGACAAGTGACGATTCGAAGAGGAGATATCTTATGGGCGGATCTCGGTATGTTCCCGACAACTTCGGTTCAGGGTGGAGTAAGACCGGTGATCGTAGTAAGTAACAACAAAGCTAATACATACAGTTCAGTCATTACAGTAGTTCCGCTGACGTCAAGAATATATAAGAAGCGGTATTTGCCAACACATGTATTTATCAGCAAATATGATATGACGGGAATCCGAAAAGGAAGCCTGGCACTGGCTGAACAGGTTATGAGCATTTCTACGAAATGTATTATTGAGAAATGCGGAAGAGTAAATAAGTGGAGCCTGGATCGGGTACTGAAAGCAGTACGGATTCAGATGGGAATGGAAGAGAAGACTACATAACTGTTACGAATATTTATTTTCGATAATGGTAACTATAGGAAAAGGAGGCGATGTCCATGACAACAGTTGAAAGATTAGAAGAGTTGAAAACAGTTGATATCAAAGAGATTGAACGAGATAGTTTGCCCAAGTACAAGGATTTGATTTCAGAGCTGGATAGCAGGAAAAGCAATAAGATGGAAGTGCTGCTTAATCACTCTGATAACCCATATGTATATGAAGATATGGGCTATGTCGTAAAAAGTGTTTTTAATGCAGCAGCTTCCCTTTCCTATATAGACTGTACAAAACAGCTTGTAGCAAAGAAAGCTGGATTGGCATAAGGGAATAACTGGAACAACAAAATTTCATATTCACACAGAAGACGAAGTGTGCTATAATGCTAACAGGACTAAATTTGAATAGAGCACTTCTATTTAAGGGTTCTGTTTTGGCAGAATCTTTGGATAGGAGTGTTTTTTATGCAAAAAAATATCTGGATAGCAGCCAAGTACCTTCGTCTTAGTATTGAGGACGGAGATAAGGCTGAAAGTGAATCTATTGTAAATCAGTCAATTTTGATTGATAACTATATGAAATCGACATCTGATATTACTATTGTTGAGACATTTAAAGATGATGGTTTTTCAGGTACTGATTTTAAGCGTCCTGGTTTTCAGGCAATGCTCAAGGCAATCGAAAATAAGGAAATCAACTGTATCATTGTAAAAGACTTGTCTCGATTCGGTAGAGAGCATATAGATGTTGATCGGTATATTCAAAAAGTATTTCCACAACTGGGAGTACGATTTATAGCAATCAATGATAATTATGATTCTGAAACAGCAAACATTACCGATACGCATCTTGTATTACCGGTGAAATCCTTTGTTAATGACACGTATTGCAGACAGAATTCTCAAAAAGTAAGAAGCCACTTGAGTGCAAAAAGAAATATTGGAGAATATGTGGGAAATTACGTGTCATATGGATATAAAAAGTGTGATGCTGATAAAAGTCAGATAGAAACTGATCCGGTTGCTGCAAAGCATGTAAGAGATATTTTTAACTGGAAGATGGAGGGCATGAGCAATCAGCTGATTGCAGATAAACTGAATGAACTGGGAGTTCTTGCACCGGCTGATTACAAACGTGCGACCGGAGTAAACTTCAAATCGTCATTTCAGACACATCTGACATCCAGGTGGTCAGCAGTAGCAATTATCCGTATCTTAAAGAATCCAATCTACTATGGAGTGCTTCAACAGGGAAAATCCCAAAGAATTAACTATAAAGTTAAGGTGCAGAGGGCATTACCAAAGGAAGAATGGGTGATTTTTGAAAATCATCATGAAGGTATCGTTACAAAAGAAGAATATGAAACAGTTCAGATGTTGCTTGCGAAGGATACCAGGATAGCACCCGGAGAAAACAGACTTTATTTGTTTGGTGGGTTATTATCCTGTGGAGACTGTGGAAGTAATCTGATCCGGCGAACTAACAGTTATAAAGGAGAAAAGACAGTTTTTTATATCTGTTCTTCTTACAATAAAAAGAAGGATCAATGTTCCAGACATAGTATCAGAGAAGATGTGCTGATTCAGCTGGTAATGGATTCTTTGAAAATATACAGTAAGATGACGGATGCCATACGGAGTGCAATGGAGTATTTGAAAGAGAATTCTTTGGATACACAGACATTGATACAGCATGATGACCAGATACTTGAGTTACGAAACAAAGTCAATAAATATTATAAGTTGTTACATTCATTATCGGGAAATCTTGCGTCAGGAGTTATTTCTAGGGATGATTACGCTTTGCTTAGAGAACGGTATCAGACAGAAATTAAAAGTCTGGAAAGCAATATTGAAAAGCAGGAAGAGTATATGGAAGATCTCCTTGAAAATAAACTGCTGTGCGAAGAATGGGTAAACACATTTCTTGAGAAACCGTCGCTGGGAGATCTTGACAGAGATATGCTTCTTCAGTATGTGGAAAAAATAAATGTCTTTGAAGGAAAAAAAATAGAGATTGTTTACCGATTCCAAGATGAGTTGGTAACAGCTGCAAGACTGGCAGAACAGATTGGAAAAACAAAACAGGAGGTGGCTGTATAATGGCAAGAACAAGAAATCGCCAGATGAAACAAGCTGAAGCATTTGTGCAGGCATCACCGAAGAAGATCTGGAAAGCCGGTATTTATACCAGAATATCTGTAGATATCAATGGTGAGAAGAGAGAATCGCTGGAGACACAGAAACTGATCGCTCTTTCTTACGCAGAATCTCATCCGGATATTGAAGTTGTAAAGTTTTATAAGGATGACGGTATATCAGGTACGAAATTTGATCGAGATGACTTTGTGAGAATGCTTGGTGACATCAAAACAAAAGAAATAAATACGGTCATAGTAAAGGATTTATCACGATTTGGTCGAGATTTGGAAGAAGTATCAAAATATCTGGAAAAAATATTTCCATTTATGCAAGTGCGCTTTATATCAGTCAATGATAACTATGACAGTATCAGTCCAGAATGTGACAATCAGATGCTGGGAATCATGATATCGAATCTGGCAAATGATATGTATGCAAAAGATGCATCTGTAAAAATGACAAGTGCCATGAAAATTAAGATGGAGTCAGGTGAATATTGTGGTGGAGATGCTCCTTATGGGTATAAGAGAGCTAGAGATGAAAAAGGAAAATCTACTACTGTTCCTGATCCTTTAACTGCACCGTATGTAGTAGAAATATTTGAAAAACTTGCTGCAGGGCAGTCATATTTGAAAATTTCGAGAGAGTTTAATACCATGCTGCTGGCTTCGCCAAGGGTATACGCAAGAACTGGGAAGTTATTCTTGGATAGAATTGACGAAACGGATATGCATTGGCAATCATCTGTAATTAAACAGATTGCGGAAAATAGGCACTATTTGGGAAATACTTATTCACATAAAACAAGAACTTCACTTCTTACAAAAGAAAAAAATGTAATGTTGGATAAAGAAGAATGGATTGAACATGTGAATACCCATAAGGCTATAGTGAGTGCTGAATTATTTGAAAAAGTACAAAATGTAATCAAATTAAAGCAGGAGAAAGCATTGCCCAAAAAAGATTTATCGAATATGCAGACTCATGGAAAACAGGATAATAAGTATGTTGGATTGATATACTGTGGTGACTGTGGCGCTAATATGGTTCGGAGATACTATTACAGCGAAAAGAATGGTGTTTTGTATTACAATTACTATTTCATTTGTGGTAATTATGCAAAAATTTCCAAGGAAAAATATAACTGTAATCGCTGGAAAGAAGAAGTAATTGATGAACTGGTGTATCGGGCACTCATCATGCAGCTAAAAACAGTATGTGAATTAAAAACGCAACTGAAACGCTTTAATGGTGAATATTTTGAAACATTCCAAAAATATTTGAACAGGGAACAGAGTAAAATTGTTCAGCTCAATAAAAGGAACGAAGCAAGACGATTTGAATTATATGAGCAATATGTTTCGGGCGAGATTGATACGGATGCATATAATCGTATGACAGAAAGAATAACCGTGGTCGAAAAAGACCTGGTTACAAGACAGAAAGAAATTGAGAAGAGTAGAAAAATTACAGAAAAATTGTGTAAAAAGAACTTCTCGTGGCTTGCTGAATTCAGTAAAGGAAAGAATTTGGAATTCCTTACAAAAGATGTTGTCCGTTCTTATATAAAGAAAATCTCTTTATATGAAGACAAACGTATAGAGATCGAATTTAAATTTCAAGATGAAATACAGGCGTTATCAGAAATTTTAGAGGAGGGGGTGATCAGATGTCAGATGGTAAATGCATAGTAAAGTATTTAAGATTGTCGCTGGAAGATGAGGATATGCTGGATGAATCCAATAGTATTACAAATCAGAGAATTGTGATTGGGCAATACATAGCCAGTAAAAATGAGTTCAAAAATACGGAAGTGTTAGAATTCAAAGATGATGGCTATAGTGGAACGAATTTCGATCGCCCAGGATTCCAAAGTATGATGGAATTAGTAAGAGATGGAAAAGTCAGCACAATTATAGTGAAAGACCTTTCTCGATTCGGCAGGAATCATATAGAGGTTGACACATATCTGGAACAAATTTTTCCATTTATGAATGTGAGATTCATAGCGATCAATGATAATGTTGATAGTATGAAATATGAATCTGGTATGCCGGGAATAGATGTTGGTTTCAGAAATATTATTAACGAACATCATAGCATTGATACTTCCGTTAAAGTAAAAAGAACTTTGATACAGCGTCAGAAAGCTGGAAAATATATGGGAGCGAGAGCACCGTATGGATATTTGAAGCCTGATGAAGATGTGACCAGCCTCGTGATTAATCCGGAGACAGCGCCTGTTGTGAAGATGATATTTCAGAAATATCTTAATGGAATGAATATTACTCAGCTGGCACGTTACCTGAATGAGCAGAAAATTATGAGTCCAGGTCAATATAAAAGAGAAGTTCTGAAAACTGGTGTGAAGAAAACAACAGAAAAATATATCTGGTATCCAGTAACTGTAAGACTGATACTGATGACAGAAACGTATACGGGAACTACGATTGGCGGCAAGTGGAAAGTTGCTTCGGTAGGAAGTAATAAGCATTTGAAAACAAAAGAAGAAGACTGGATTGTGGTTGAGGGTACGCATGAAGCGATTGTTTCTAAAGAGGTGTTTGATGCTGTACAGGAAAAGTTGGAATTAAATTCCAGAAAGAGGAGCAAAACCCACAATAATAATTATCCGCTGAAAGGATTGGTAAAATGTGGGGGATGCGGTCAGAATCTACAGCATGTAACCAGATGCAATCCGCACTTTAAGTGCCCAAGGAAATTTAATGCGGCAAATCAAGATTGTGTAACAGACAATTTATATGATGACGAGTTCAATGAGATGATTTTCAGGGCAATAAAGCTGTTTGCAAAGATCAGTGATGATGCTGAACCGGTACTCGAATTACAGAAAGCAGAATTAAAATCAAAAGTGAATGGAGCTGCAAAAAAGATTCGGGATGCCAAAGACAGTATTAGCAGATACAAGCACCAGAAGACTGAACTATATATGCGATATGCAATGGAAGAAATCTCAGAAGAAGAGTTCACCAGAAAAAATGACAAGCTGGATAAACAAATTGAGAAAGAAACCTTAGCGATAGCGCAAATGGAGACAGAACAGAGTGAAGCGGCTGAACGTTTATTTGAACTTCCGCCCGATGGCAGACAGTGCCTGACAGACCTGATCGAAGGAAATAAGCAATTAACCAGAGAGATAGCAGTAACTTTTATTCGTGGTATCAAGGTATATAATGATAAGCGAATAGAAATTGAATGGAATTTTGCTGATGAGCTGGTGGAGTATGTAGAGCAGGTGCAGAAAATCTGCAGTTGAAGTGATGATGGACAAATTACAAAAATTTTGTGTCATTAGCTTGACACAAGGGGGACGTCACGCTGACAATACGGTGGATTTACAGGAATTCATGATTATGCCGACGGGAGCGGAAAATATGGAGCAGGCGATTCGAATGTGTGCGGAAGTATACCAGTTTCTCAGAATTATCCTGAAACAAAAAGGTCTGTCAACAGCAGTCGGAGATGAGGGAGGTTTCGCACCGGATCTTTCCGATTCAGAAAGCGTCCTGGAAGTGATTCTGGAAGCAGTAAAAAAGGCAGGGTATGAACCCGGAAAGGATATCAGCATTGCAATTGATGCTGCGGCAAGTGAACTGTACGATGAAGAAAGAGGCGTTTATGTTTTCCCCGGAGAAGGAAAAATGAAAGGGGAAGAAGTTCTCAGGGATTCCGGCGAGATGATAGAATATTATGAAAAACTTGCAGAGAAGTTCCCGATTGTTTCCATTGAAGATGGACTTGAGGAAGATGACTGGGAAGGCTGGAAACAGATGACAAAAAGACTGGGAGACAAAATACAGCTCGTAGGTGATGATCTGTTTGTCACGAATATCAAACGTCTTGCATGTGGTATCAAACTGGGAGCGGCAAATGCCATTCTGATAAAATTAAACCAGATAGGAACACTTTCAGAAGCATTGGATGCAGTGGAAATGGCACAGAAAGCGGGATACAGGACAGTAATTTCTCACAGATCAGGAGAATCGGAAGATTCATTTATCGCAGATCTGGCAGTTGCCACAGGTGCTGGCCAGATTAAGACAGGTGCACCCTGCCGTTCGGACCGAAATGCCAAATATAATCAGCTTCTTCGTATCCATGAGGCATTGGGAGAACTGGCAGTGTATGAAAATCCTTTTAAAGAAAATGAAAAAAATTGTTAAGAAACCTGACAAAAACTCTGAATTGTGGTTGAAATCCCCATCCGGCTATGTTACAATGAAACTCAGTTGATTAGGAGGTGTAACGAAGTGCAGATTATTAAGATCATTCTGAGTGTCATTTTCATAATAGATTGCATCGCTCTTACAGTAGTAGTTCTTATGCAGGAAGGTAAGCAGCAGGGACTTGGTGCTATCGCCGGAGCAGCAGAAACATACTGGGGTAAGAACAAAGGTCGTTCCATGGAGGGCGGACTTGTTAAGGCAACCACTATTATGGGAACTTTATTTTTTGTAATTTCTGTAGCATTAAATATGCTTGGTTAATCAGAAAAGAAATTTGAAACACTCTTGTTATGTGCAAGAGTGTTTTTTGTGTCATAAAGAGCTGAATCAGATAAAAGTCCTCTGCGGAGGCTGTGAGGAGTAATATGAGTAAAAAAGATATGGACAGAAGAAAAAAGTTTATCCTGGAACTGATGGGAGATCCTATTTATCAGCCAATGAGACTCCGCGAGATTTCTTCTCTTCTGAGACTTTCAAAAGAAGAGAAAAGAGAGCTGTATGATGTTCTGGACGAACTTTGCGAGGAAGGAAAGGTATCTGTAGACCGCAAGGGCAGATATGAAAAGGTCAAAGGAAAATGGAAAAAGAAAAAAGATGACCGTTATTACGATGACCGAAGAGAAGAATACGGATCAGAGTATGGCAGAAAGAAGAAAGATAAAAATAAAAAAGATAAAAATAAAAAAGAGCAGCCGGAGGGAATCCAGGCTGAGGGAACCTTCATCGGACATCCCAAAGGTTTCGGCTTCGTAGAAATCGAAGGACAGGATGAGGATATCTTTATTCCTGAAAGTGATACAGGAACAGCCATGCATCAGGATAAAGTAAGGATCATCATCAGAAATGACAAAAAAGAGGGAAAACGCCAGGAAGGCGTAGTTGTGAAGGTTCTGGAGCGTGGTATGCCTGAAATTGTAGGAACTTATCAGTTAAATCGGGATTTCGGTTTTGTGATCAGTGATAATCCGAAATTTTCCAAAGATATCTTCATTCCGAGAAAAGAAGCAGCAGGAATTAAAAATGGTGATAAAGTAATCGCGGTGATCACAGATTACGGCTCCGGAAATAAGAATCCTGAAGGAAAAATTAAGGAGAATCTGGGAAATATCCGAACACCGGGTACAGATATCCTGGCAATCGTCAAGAGCTTCGGAATCCCAAGTGAATTTCCTGAGAAAGTAATGAAGCAGGCTCAGCGTGTTCCGGATCATGTGCTGGATGCAGACAGAGATGGAAGACTGGATCTGAGACATCTGCAGACAGTCACTATTGATGGCGAAGATGCCAAAGACCTGGATGATGCGATTTCCCTGACAAAAGAGGGGGACATTTACCATCTGGGAGTCCATATCGCAGATGTAAGCAACTATGTACAGTATAACAGTGCTCTGGACAGGGAAGCACTGAAACGTGGAACCAGTGTTTATCTGGCAGACCGCGTTGTGCCAATGTTGCCGGAACGTCTTTCCAATGGAATCTGTTCTCTGAATCAGGGAGAGGACAGACTGGCGTTGAGCTGCCTGATGGACATTAACGAAAAGGGTAAGGTAGTTTCCCATCAGATCGCGGAAACAGTGATTAACGTAAATGAGAGAATGTGCTATACTGATGTAAAGAACATTCTTGAGGACACAGACGAAGAAGCAAAGAAACGGTATGAGGCACTTATCCCGATGTTCTTTATGATGAAAGAACTGTCCGGAATCTTACGAAACAGCCGTCATCACAGGGGTTCCATTGACTTTGATTTTCCGGAGAGCAAGATTATTCTTAATGCAGCAGGAAAAGCAATCGATGTTAAGCCATATGAAGCAAATGTGGCAACCAAAATCATTGAAGATTTCATGTTGATGGCAAATGAGACTGTGGCACAGGAATACTGCACAGAAGAGATTCCGTTTGTATACAGAACCCATGATAATCCGGATCCGGAGAAAGTGGAGAGTCTTCTGACATTACTTCACAATCAGGGTGTGAAGATTCAGAAAGCAAAAGAAGAGATCACTCCAAAAGAAATTCAGCAAATCATCGAAAGTATCGAAGGGCTTCCGAATGAAGCAATGATCAGTCGTCTGGTGCTGCGTTCCATGAAACAGGCGAAATATACAACAGAATGCAGCGGTCACTTTGGACTGGCAGCAAAATATTACTGCCATTTTACATCTCCGATCAGAAGATACCCTGATCTGCAGATCCACAGGATCATTAAGGATAACTTACGAGGCAGACTGATGCGTGAAGGCAGAACCGAACACTATGCTGAAATCCTTGATGAAGTTGCGAGACAGTCCAGTGTATGTGAACGCCGTGCAGATGAGGCAGAACGTGAATCAGACAAGCTGAAGAAAGCAGAATATATGTCCTACCATCTGGGAGAGGAATTCGAGGGAATTATCTCAGGCGTTACCGGATGGGGGCTTTACGTAGAACTCCCAAATACAGTAGAAGGTCTGGTACATGTCAACACTCTGCGGGATGACTACTATATCTTCGACCAGGAAACCTACGAACTCCGCGGAGAGATGACAAAGAAAGTCTACAAATTGGGAGATAAAGTCTGTGTCCGTGTGGCAGATGCAGATAAAATGCTCAAAACAGTAGATTTTGAGCTGGTTGCTGATATCTGGAATGATGAAGAAGAGAATTAAATAAAAATGGCTTGGAGGATATTATGGCAAAGAAAAAAGGAATGAAGCTGATTGCCAATAATAAAAAGGCATTTCATGATTATTTTATAGAAGATACTTATGAAGCCGGTATTGCCCTTGCAGGAACAGAAGTAAAATCCCTGCGTATGGGCAAATGCAGCATCAAGGAATCCTTTATCCGTGTAGAGAACGGAGAGGTTTACATCTACGGAATGCATATCAGCCCTTATGAAAAAGGCAATATTTTCAACAAAGACCCGTTGAGAATCCGTAAGCTTCTGCTTCACAGATATGAGATCAATAAGATTGAAGCAAAGCTCAAAGAAAAAGGGTTAACTTTAGTACCTCTGAAAGTTTATTTCAAAGACAGTCTGGTAAAAGTGGAAATTGGAATGGCTCGAGGCAAGAAACTTTATGACAAGAGACAGGATATCGCAAAGAAAGACCAGAGAAGAGAAGCAGAGCGTGAATTTAAGGTTAAGAATCTATATTGATAATATTACTAAATCCTTTGGCTCAAAATTGTGAAATGTTATGAAAAAATTAATGGATATTGCAAAAATATTCGAAAATTCTTATAATCTATCATATAGATAAAAAAATAACAATTCATTTTCAGGCAGATGAGCTGAAAGGAGTGGTGCCCTATGAAAACAATCACGATCAGCAGACAGTATGGAAGCGGTGGAAGATATATTGCAGCTTTGCTTTCAGAAAAAATGGGAGTTCCCTGTTACGACAGTAAATTTTTGCCGAAGGAAGCAGAGAGGCATGGAATCAGTCAGGAAATCATCAATGAATTTAAAGGCAAGACCAGTCTTCTTTATGCAATCGGAGTAATGATGTCAGAAGAATCGCAGGATAAAAAACGCCTGACGATTCCGGAGAAGATGTTTCATGCGCAGAAAGAGACAGTGAAGCGCCTGGCACAGGAAGGTCCATGCATTTTTGTGGGAAGATGTGCAGACCAGATTCTGAAGGATGATAATCAGCTGCTTCGCGTGTATATTTATGCATCTGATATGGAAGACCGTATTAAACGGATTAAGAAAAATAAGCATATTTCTCAGGAGGAAGCACTTGACAGGATTGCATATAAAGACCGTCAGAGAAGAGATTATTATAACTTTTATACAGGACATGAATGGGGAAAAATGGAAAATTATGATATCTGCCTGAATACTTCGGTTTTATCAGAGGAAGAATGCGTGGAACTTCTGATGAAGCTGGCAGAATAGAAATATATTAAATATGACCACAAAGAGATGAGAAAGGACTGCCAGAGCAACATGGTAGTCCTTTCGTTACTGTTCACTGGTAATATTCCGCGAGGTGTTTTTTGCGAGTGAAAGTCACAGTAACATCCTTTCTGGTGAGTATCCGCTGATTACAGTGAGCGTTTCCTTTTGTGCAATAATATGAAGTAGGAAAAATGTGATTTTTTCATAAGAATGCGTCCGCAGGCAGAGATTTTAAAAATCTGAAAGTCTTAAAATTGTATGAAATCGGCAGAGGCTTAGTTGACAAGTTTTCGATACTCTGCAATAATAGGGAATTGAAAAAATGACATTGTTAAAAAGAAAAAAGATATTCCATATAGCAGGAGGGAATATATTATGAAGAAACGTTATTTAATACTGGCAGGTCTGTTGGTAATGACAGTGGCAGCTGCCGGATGTGGTAAGAAAAAGACAACAGAGACAGCACCTGTAGAGGTAACAGCTACCCCGACTCCTGAAGTAACCAAGGCAGTCGATATGGTGGATATGCAGCAGACAGCAGATGAAGACATAAAGAATGTAATGGGGGAGAAAACTTCCACAGCATCTAAGATTGTGTTTGTAAATAATACAGGGGATGACATCCAGTCACTCTATATCCGGACTCATGTGGATGAAGACAGTGAGGATTATGATGCAGACGAGGATGGAGGATGGGGAGATGATCTCATCAATGGAATGTTTACCCTGACAGATAAGGACAAGGCACTGTATTATATGCAGACTGCAAATACACAGACATCAGGTACACAGACATCAGGTACACAGACATCAGGTACACAGACATCAGATACACAGACATCAGATACGCAGACAACATCCAACAAGAGTACAGCTTCCTATGATATCCGTATTGCATATAATGATGAGGACAAGAATGAATGCTTTTTCCGCGATATTCCGCTTGGAACAATTTCGCAGATTACGTTATGTATGGATGGCACAGATGATGATGCGATCCCATATGCAAAATATCTGACAGGTACATCAACAAAAGAAGTATCCACGCTTGATGCGGTAAAGGAACGTCTTGGAATTACAGATGACAGTGAGTCTGAATCAGATTCCACAGACGACAGTGATAAGAATTCTGCAGATGATTCTGATTCCACAGATAGTAACAACAGTTCTGATCAGAATAATAACAGTGGCAATGGAACCGGGGATAGTTCAGATGATCCGGGCAATGGGGGAAACTCAGACGATCCGGGTACTAATGATGATCCGGGCAGTAACGATGATCCGGGAAATGGCGGCGATATGATTTCCACAGCAGAACAGTATATCGGTCAGTCTCTGGATGCACTGGAAGGCGCATGCGGTTCTCCACAGGGCAGCAGCTATGAGGATGATCCTGAGACAGGTAAAACAGGATTCCATTATTACAGCAATTTCACAGTTTCTACAACAGTTGATGAAAATGGTAATGAAATTGTTGCCGGAATATGGTAGAATAGAACTACGAATGTAACAGAGGAGGTATTCCGATCCTCTGTTACCTGCGATAAAATTAATTTCAGGAGACAGTTACTATGAAACGTGTATTATTAAAATTAAGCGGTGAAGCCCTTGCCGGTGAGAAGAAGACCGGATTTGACGAGGCGACTGTTATTGAAGTTGCAAAGCAGATCAGGACAATTGCTGAGGAAGGACTGGAAATCGGCATCGTGATCGGCGGAGGTAATTTCTGGAGAGGACGCACCAGTGAGACTATCGACAGGAATAAGGCTGATCAGATTGGTATGCTTGCAACAGTTATGAACTGTATTTATGTATCTGATATCTGCAGATACCTTGGATTAAAGACAGAAATCTTTACACCATTTGTATGCGGTGCATTTACAAGCCTTTACTCTAAGGATGCAGTGGAAGCAAGCTTTGCACAGGGCAAGATCGTATTCTTTGCAGGCGGTACAGGACATCCTTACTTCTCCACAGATACAGCCACTGTACTTCGCGCAGTAGAAATCGAAGCAGAAGCAATCCTTCTTGCAAAAGCTGTTGACGGAATTTATGACAGTGATCCGAAGACAAACCCGAATGCAGTAAAATATGATGAAATTTCCATTGAAGAAGTAGTTGCAAAGAAACTGGCAGCTATGGATCTGACAGCATCGATCATGTGTATGGAACAGAAGATGCCGATGCTGGTATTTGCACTGGATGAAAAAGACAGCATCATCAATGCAGTACATGGCAAATTTGTCGGAACTAAGGTTACTGTATAAGTAAGGCTTATAAGTCAGTTTACAGAGAAAGTGTAATATAAAAACTATAAAAAGAGGGAGACGAACCTAATGGATGAGAGAATTCAGAAATATGAAGAGAAGATGAAAAAGACATTGGCAAGCCTTGAGAGCGAACTGGTTACAATTCGTGCAGGACGTGCGAACCCGCATATCCTTGACAAACTCGCCGTAGATTATTACGGAGCTCCGACACCTCTTCAGCAGGTGGCAAATATCACTGTCCCGGAAGCTCGTATGATCCAGATCCAGCCATGGGAAAGCAGCCTGATCAAAGGAATTGAGAAAGCAATCCTTACCTCTGACCTTGGATTAAATCCAAGCAACGATGGTAAAGTAATCCGCCTTGTATTCCCGGAACTTACAGAGGAACGCCGTAAGGAACTGGTTAAAGATGTCAAGAAAAAAGGCGAAGCAGCCAAAGTAGCAGTCCGCAACATTCGTCGTGATGCAAATGATGCATTTAAGAAACTTGCAAAACAGGATGTATCTGAGGATGAGATTAAAGAACTTGAGGAGAAAATCCAGAAGAGCACAGATAAATATATCAAAGAAGTTGATGCGGCAGTGGATGCAAAGAGCAAAGAAATCATGACCGTATAAGGGAAACGAAAAGGAGAGCTCCATGAATGCGGGCTCTCTTTTTATCTGAATGAGATAATGGACCGGAAACTGCGGTTCATTATGATGAGACAGTAAGGTTAAAGGAATAACAGGATAAGAAAAGGAAACAAGAGTATGAATGTACCAAATCATATTGCCATTATTCTGGATGGTAATGGACGCTGGGCGAAGGCAAAGGGAATGCCCAGAAGCTACGGACATGTGAAGGGCTGTGCAAATCTGGAAACAGTCTGTGACTATATGAAGGAGCTGGGAGTTAAATATGTGACTGTATATGCTTTTTCCACAGAGAACTGGAAACGTTCCAAAGATGAGGTGGACGGTCTGATGAAACTGTTCCGAAGTTATCTGAAAAAATGTATTAAACTGGCAGATAAGAACAAAATGCGTGTCCGGGTGATCGGAGAGGTTTCGGCATTTGATCAGGATATTCAGGAAAGTATTGCACGTCTGGAACAATATTCTCAGAAATATGATGAAATCTATTTCCAGATTGCATTAAACTACGGCAGCAGAGATGAGATCATAAGAGGTATCCGCAAACTTGCTCAGGATGCTGCAGATGGAAAAGTAAAGCCGGAAGAAATTGATGAGCATGTTTTTGACAATTACCTGGATACGGCAGGAATCCCTGATCCGGATCTGATGATCCGCACAAGCGGTGAATTGAGACTTTCCAATTTTCTGTTATGGCAGATGGCTTATACAGAATTTTATTTCACAGATGTGGCATGGCCGGATTTTAATAAAGCAGAGTTGATTAAGGCTATTGAGAAATATAATCAGAGAGACAGAAGATACGGCGGAGTTAAGGAGGAGTAAAGAATGTTTAAGACAAGACTCTTAAGCGGAATCCTGCTTGTGATTATTGCGCTTGCTACTATCATCAGCGGTGATTATGTGCTGTTTTTCACACTTCTTGCGGTTTCTCTCATTGGAATGAGAGAATTGTACAGAGCAATGAAGGTGCAGGATGAGAAGATAAATCTGCTGGCAGCAGCAGGCTATTTAGGCGCAGTATTATATTATCTGGCAGTACTGCTTGATTTTGAGAGGTATGGAGTGCTGGCAATCATTTTCGGACTTGTGCTGCTCATGTTTGTATACGTGTTCACTTATCCAACCTATGAGGCAGGGCAGGTAATGCCTGCACTGTTTGGTATTGTGTATGTGGCAGTTATGCTGTCGTTTATTTATCTTACCAGAGAGCTTCCCGGTGGAAAGTTCCACGTATGGCTGATCTTTCTGTGCTCATGGGGATGTGATACCTGCGCATATTGTGTGGGAATGCTGATCGGTAAACATAAAATGGCACCTGTCCTCAGCCCTAAGAAATCTGTGGAGGGAGCTGTGGGTGGTGTGGCAGGAGCTGCACTTCTTGGTGTGATCTATGCAGCAGCCACTCAGGGACCGATGCTGGAATATGCTGTGATCTGTGCAATCGGAGCGCTGATCTCCATGGTAGGCGATCTGGCTGCATCTGCGATCAAGAGAAATCAGGGGATTAAAGATTATGGAAAATTAATTCCGGGACATGGAGGAATCCTTGACAGATTCGACAGTGTGATCTTCACAGCACCGGTTATTTATTTCCTTTCTCTTGTGATGATTGAGATCTAGAGCGTGTCTGAAAAATCATTCCCGCAATCTGCACGCCCCACTTTGCGGGATATTTCACCCGAATTCAGTTGCCGTAGCCCGCTACGGCGCCCTCATCCGGGCAAAATATCCCACAAATTGTGACGCACATCTTGCAGAAAGCCTTTTTCAGACGCGCTCTAACGGAGCATATATTCTTCTGATATACATGTTTACAGTATTTTCTGATATGAGAACTGTCAGGTCAGAAGTAATTTTATAAAATTGTTGTATAAGTATTGAAATGAGGTACAAGATGAAAAAAGTAGCAGTCTTAGGTTCTACAGGTTCGATCGGAACACAGACACTGGATGTGGTACGTGCAAATGATGACCTGGAAGTAGTTGGTCTTGCAGCAGGCAGCAATGTAGAAATGCTGGAGAAGCAGATACGTGAATTTCATCCCAGACTTGTTGCAGTCTGGAAAGAAGAGGCAGCCAGAGATCTGGCAGTACGTGTGCAGGATCTGGATGTAAAAATCGTAAGCCAGATGGGTGGTCTTATCGAACTTGCCAGAATGGAAGAATCAGACATTCTGGTGACCGCTATCGTAGGAATGATAGGAATCAGACCAACTATGGAAGCAATCCTTGCAGGTAAGGATATTGCTCTGGCAAATAAGGAAACACTGGTAACAGCCGGACATCTGATCATGCCGTTGGCAAAGCAGTTCGGTGTGCAGATCCTGCCTGTAGACAGCGAGCACAGTGCTATTTTCCAGGCACTTCATGGAGAGAAAAGAGAGCAGATACATAAACTGCTCATCACTGCATCCGGCGGTCCTTTCCGCGGAAAGAAAACAGCAGATCTGGAGAAGGTGACTCTGGAGGATACGCTGAAGCATCCGAACTGGGTAATGGGACAGAAGATTACAGTGGATTCTGCAACTCTGGTAAATAAAGGTCTGGAAGTTATGGAAGCCAGATGGCTTTTTGATGTAGATCTGGATCATATTCAGGTTGTGGTTCAGCCGCAGAGTATTATCCACTCTATGGTGGAATTCGAGGACGGTGCAGTGATGGCACAGCTTGGAACACCGGATATGAGACTTCCGATACAGTATGCATTATGCTACCCGGACAGAAGATTTTTAAAAGGCGACAGACTGGATTTTCATATGTTGAAGCAGATCACCTTTGAGGAGCCGGACAGGAAAACTTTTAAAGGTCTTCCAATGGCGGTGGAAGCGGCAAGGGCAGGCGGCAGTATGCCAACCGTTTTTAATGCTGCAAATGAGCTGGCAGTCCGCAAATTCCTTCAGAAAAAAATCAGCTTTCTGGATATTTACGAGATTATCGGGCAGTCTATGAGCAGACATACAGCAGTAAAGGATCCGGACCTGGATCAGATTCTGGAGATTGAGAAAGAAACTTATCGTTGGATTGAAAGCAGGTGGTAGATTGAAAATTATTATTGCAATTGTCATATTCAGTGCAATCATTCTCTTTCATGAGCTGGGACATTTTCTTTTTGCAAAGCTGAATAAGATCGTGGTCACAGAATTCTCTTTGGGAATGGGACCAAGACTTTACAGTTTTGAGAAAGGAGATACCAGATATTCACTGAAACTTCTTCCTATCGGTGGCTCCTGTGCCATGCTGGGGGAGGATACGGACATAGAGAATGAACCGGGAACTTTTAACAGTGCGTCTGTGTGGGGCAGGATTTCTGTAGTTGCCGCAGGACCGGTATTTAACTTTATCATGGCATTTGTATTGTCTGTGATCATTGTAGGTGCTGTAGGATATGAACCATCCAGAGTTCTTTCCGTAAAGGAAGGTTCTGCGGCTGAGGCGGCAGGACTGAAAGAGGGAGATATTATTACCGGTTATCAGGGATATCACATTGATCTGGGAAAAGATCTCTATGTATATTCCTATCTGAACCAGCTGAAAGAGGGAGATACCATTAACCTGACTGTTAAGCGTGATGGAAAGAAGATGGACATTTCCTATAAGTCGGATACAAATGTGAGATACCTTCTGGGCTGCAATTTCAACGGGGATGATACTTCTGCCATGACAGTGGAATCTGTAATGGATGGAATGCCGTTGCAGGAAGCAGGGATTCAGCAGGGAGATGTGATCACATCCATTAATGGAGTGAAGATTACAAATGCAGCAGATTACCAGAAATATATTCAGGAGAATCCGCTGACAGAAAAGTCTGTAAAGATTACCTATTCCAGGGACGGACAGGAATATGATATTACGGTTACACCAAAAGAATACCGTACGGCAGAATCAGGATTTACCTACAATATGTATTCTGAAAAAGCAAAAGGGCTGAATGTAGTCAAATATGGTGCCGTAGAAGTAAAATATATGGTACGTACAACGATTCTCAGCCTGAAAGAGCTGGTCAGCGGAAAGCTTGGAATGAAAGATCTGAGTGGTCCGGTCGGAATTGTGGATGCAATCGGAACTACGTATGAGGAAAGCAAAAGCGAAGGAACCATGATCCTGTGGATGAATATGCTTAATCTGGCAGTTCTGCTCTCTGCAAACCTTGGAGTTATGAACCTCCTTCCGTTTCCGGCACTGGACGGTGGACGGCTGGTATTCCTTGTCATAGAGGCAATCCGCAGAAAACCGATTAACAGACAGGTGGAGGGCGGCATCCATTTCGCAGGGCTGATGCTGTTGATGGCGCTGATGGTATTTGTTATGTATAACGATATTGTTAAGCTGATCTGATCATCTGGCATACCAGTGTGGGTTTGAAAAAATCTCCCATAAAATGTGACGCATATCTTGCGTAAAGTTTAAACACACTTTAGAACCAATGTAATGTATATGATTAAAAAGACAGATATCTTGAAAGAAAATAGAGAGTCTGTCTTTTTTTGACGAAAATTTGACGATTTATCTGGATTTTCACAGTTCGATTTGATATATTAAAATTGTCCTGAAGGTTTAAGCGACAGATATATGTATTACACAAATCTGTTACAGAGGATTAACAGTGAAAGTATTTTGACCGCAGTTTCGGGAAAGTGTGTGTATAATGTAACCCAACAAAAGACAAACAGAAAAATGTAAAAGTCACGATAAAGAATAAAAGAGGCGGCTCATCAAGAAACACAACAACGACAAAGAGAAAGCGCCGTTCCGCTTTAAGTAGTGGTGGAGATGCCGTGTCAAATGCAGCCTCCACAGCAGGTAATGTTGTAGGAAAGAGTGTAAAAACAGCCGGAAATCTGCTTTTTACAGGACTTCATTGGCTCTGTGCACTTCTGATGCTTGGAATTGTATTACAGATTTTTAAGAATGTCTGGAACTATACCAGCGTAAGTACAATTATGGGACTGGCATCATCAAGAGATATAGACACCATTGTATTTATCGGCGGAAGTGCTTTCTTCATCCTGTTTGGAATCATTGAAGCACTGTGGATTCTTGGTTCTAAAAAAGTAATGGACATGGGAGTACTTAGAAACATAGATACCGGAAGAGGAATTTTCGCATTTGGATTATTCTTAGTAATTACGGTACTTACTCCATTTATTGATGGATTCCTTACTTTTGGATATAATGGAATGGATGGCGGCCAGTGGATTTTACATGCATTTACCGGAAACAATGGTATATTTTACTGTGCAGTACTTGGATTAGTAATCTCTTTCATTCGCAAAATGAGAGGAAGCATTCGGGGAATGATAGCATAGCGGCTTCTGATTTGCGAGGCTGCAAAGCAGATGGACTCCTGAAGCTAAATAAAGCATATTTGTGACTTTAGTCGCGGCAGTTTGAATGTTGTTCGCTTAAAGCGCTCGCATCCAAACCTTGCTCCGAGGCCACAAATATGCTTTATTTAGAATATTTTGTGATTAAATCCATTATGATAGGAATCGCTCTATTAAGCTTACTTTCTTTCAATGTTTGGATATATTCCTCACGTTCATCATAAACATACTGTACAGCCTTCAACAAAGTATTGCTTGTAAGCTCCTCTTCCTGCAGTACATAGCTATAGCCAGATTTTTCGAAAGAAGCAGCATTTAAAAGCTGATCTCCACGGCTCTGGGAAGCTGGAAGTGGAATAAGGATGTTTGGTTTCTTGAGGGCGAGGAGTTCGCAGATTGCGTTAGCTCCGGCTCTTGAAATGATTAAGTCTGTTGCTGCAAATAAATGAGTTAATTCTTTCTTTGCGTATTCAAACTGTTTATAACCATTTTTTCCATCAAGGGAAGTGTCATAATGACCACGTCCACATAAATGGATAATCTGGAACTGCTTTAACAGTTCATCTAAGTTCTCTCGGATGGCGTTGTTAATAGCAACAGCACCAAGACTTCCGCCCATTACGAGAAGAACTGGTTTGGAATCATCGAATCCACAAAGACGAAGACCCTCTTCCTTTTTGCCGGAGAAAAGTTCCTGACGAATTGGGGAACCAGTTAAAACAGCCTTATTTTCTGGAAGGTGCTTCAATGTCTCCGGAAAGTTACAGCAGACCTTTGTTGCTGCTGGAATACAGATCTTATTAGCGAGACCTGGTGTAAGATCAGATTCATGAATAATAACTGGTACACGTCTTCTCTTTGCTGCAAGAACAACGGGAACGGATACAAAGCCGCCCTTGGAGAATACAATGTCTGGTTTTAACTTCCGAATCATGTGGGAAGCTTCAAGATAACCCTTCATAACTTTAAATGGATCAGAAAAGTTCTTAGGGTCAAAGTAACGGCGAAGCTTACCAGAGGAAATTCCGTGATAAGGAATACCCATTTCTTCAATCAATCTCTTTTCAATACCGTTATAAGAACCAATGTATTGAATATCATATCCGGCTTCTTTTAAGCTTGGAACCAGTGCCATATTTGGCGTAACATGACCGGCTGTTCCACCGCCGGTTAAAACGATTCGTTTCATACTTTTAAAACCCTCCTGAGGTAAGTGTGTGAACATCCTTATAGTAAATATAGATTATGCCTGCTGTTCTTTATATGCTATAAGGGCAAGTGCAAGCTGGTCAGGACAGGAAGTACCTCTGCCGCCACAGTCAATACCCTTTATCGTATTGATTACTTCATCAATATTACGTCCCTTAGCAAGAGCTGCAACGCCCTGAGTATTACCCATG
>OLRV01001306.1_pt1 | contig 21702 bp, 23 predicted proteins | sample 1672421 | NCBI WGS metagenome assembly OLRV01 (sample SAMEA3136684, study PRJEB25190) | human gut metagenome | biome: human gut; feature: human-associated habitat; material: faeces | place: Austria | collected 2013
GCTGACAGGGAGCCGTGAACAGCACCTGCTGCACCAGCCTCAGACTGCATTTCAACGACCTTTACCTGCTCGCCGAAGATATTCTTCACGCCGGCAGTGGACCAGGAGTCAGTCACCTCCGCCATAACGGACGAGGGGGTAATGGGGTAAATTGCCGCTAAATCTGTGAACGCATAGGACACATGAGCCGCAGCGTTATTACCGTCCATTGTTTGCTTTTCTCTAGCCATTGGATTTATCCTCCTTAATATTTCGGGCAGCTTGGCTGCCGTTATGACAGCTATCGCCCTCATGGTCGCACTGCCTTAGCTTATCTTTTATTCTACCACAAGTTCTTCAATTTGTAAATAGGCAATGCGTTTTTTTCAGATTATTTGTACACAATGCACCAAAAACTGTCACATTTATTTACAAATTGATATTAGAGTATGCTAACCTGATATAGGTAAGCGTAATTGACCCTCCGCCGGCGATGTCATATGAAAACGGCACCCGATCATTCCCAGGTGCCGACACACTATAAAAAAATCGCGATCAAAGTTGCTTGTTCCCTTTGGACGCCGCGCGGACTTCCATGATCCCGTTCTCCGGGTAGAAGAATACGGTTCTGCCGTAATTCAGCCCGGTGTCCTCGGCGATTATCGGGATTCCCTCCTTGCGGAGGGCGGATTTTACGGCGGCAATGTTCCGCTCGCCGATGTTGAATCTGTCGCTGGTCGCGGCAAACATTACCGCGCCGCCGGCTATCTTCGCCCTGATTCTTGAACGGTTCGCGCCCATCTTTACCATCTCGTTCACCAGCATGGGTATCGCGGTGTCCGCGAATCTCATCGGGGTCGCCGCACCGTTCGTCGCCTGGGTGCTGTCCGGAAGCATAATGTGCGACATTCCTCCGACGCCCGTGGCGCTGTCCAGCAGGCATATCCCCACGCAGGAGCCGAGCGCATATGTCACTAGTACGTCCGGCGGTCTGCATACCTTCAGGTCGGATATACCTATCGTCAGATTTGCCATTACATAACACCAAGTTTCTTCATAAGCGTTTCGAGAGATTCCATCTCCGGGATAAGGATAATGTTCGACTTGATATCCACGCCGTCAATGGCGAATCCGTCGTCGATGAACAGAACCTTATCGCCCACCTGCGAAAACTCGATTATCGGCACGCTCATGATCGCACCCAGCATGTCCACCGTCATGGACGGAATGCTCATGTCGATGGTCAGCCCCGTCAGAGTACCCAGGGCGCGCAGGTAGCTTCCTGCCATGATATTGCCCATCTCGGTGATGACGGAAAGCTGCATGTCGTCAAGCTTAGTCACCTGCACATTCTCCGCGCTCATGAATGTGGAGAGAACCACCTGCGCAAAGCTGTCCTCCAGCAGGAACATCATCATGCCCTTTATGTCGCCCTCCAGCCGCACCAGTATACCGGTGATGACCTTCTCCGGACCGCCCATCGTGTCGATTATCTGCTGATATTCCAGGACGCAGACGTTCGGCACCTTCATTTCAATGGGCTTACCGAGCATTTCTGACAGGGAGGAAGCCGCGCTTCCCGAGCCTATATTTCCTATCTCGCGCAGGCAGTCTATCGCCACGGGAGATAACTCGTCGTAATTCTTCAGCATTATATACTCCTAGTATTTATCTGAGATTATTCGCCAGTCTTGAGAACTCGTCGGAGGTAGTCACCACCCGGGAGCTTATCTGGTAAGCGCGCTGGGTTTCGATCAGCTTCACCATCTGGTCCGCCAGGCTCACGTTGGAGGTGATGAGCACCCCCTGGAGCTTCTCCGCGGTCCTGTCGGCGGTCGCTGCGCCGCTTCTTGCGGTAGCCGCATAACGATTGGTGGCAGCCGCTTCGATTCCGTACACATTGTCGAACGTGAATACGCCGATCATGTCGCTGAGCGCCTGGTAATCCGGAGCCGCACCGTCCGCGTCGAACGGAACGACTATGCGGTTGTTATCGTAATCCAGGACGTACTCGCCGCTGCCTGAAACCAGGTACCACTCGCCGGTTTCCGCCTGGGTCATGGCGAAAGCGCCGTCCCGGGTGTAATTCACATCGCCGTAGCGGTCCTCGACGGCGAAGAATCCCTCGCCTGCCAGAGCGTAATCCAGCGGACGCTCGGTGTAATAGAACGAGCTTTCGTCGAACATCACGTCAGTTTTCTGGACATACGCGCCGTGCCCCGTCTGCCAGTCCTCCTCGGTAGCGCGCTGGGTGGAGTAAAGGCAGTCCGCGAAAGAGGGGCGTACCGTCTGGTAGCCGTAGGTGTTTATGTTTGCGATGTTGTTGCCGTATACGTTGAGCGCCTTGGCCTGCTCGATCATCGCGGTTTTTCCGGTGTGGAACGATATATTCATTGTTTATTCTCCTCAGATCTTGCAGATGGAAGATGACTTCTGGTTCATGCTGTCGAGCAGCTTCGCCAGGGAACTGGACGCCTCGTAGATACGGTTGGCGTTCATCATCATGGTCATTTCGTAGTTCACGTCTATGTTGGAGCGCTCGTATGCGCCCTGGATTATCTCGAACCGGGTCCCCTCGGGAACATCCCCCGCCTGCACGGAGGTGAACATGTTCGCGCCGAACTTGTCCACATTCCCCTCGGGGTCGATATAGGAAAGACGCAGCTTATCCACAAGCTCGCCGTCCTGGTAGATGGAGCCGTCCGCGTCGATTACGAAATCCTTGTTGCCGAGGTAGATCTCGCCGTTCTCGCCGAGGATCCTGCCGGAACTGGACAGGCAGAGGTATCCCTGCTCGTCAAGCTCCCACTGACCATTCCTGGTGAGCATTGTGTCGCCGTTGTAGGAGGCGATGTTGAAATACACGTCGCCGTTTATCGCGACATCGAACGGGGACTCGGTGAACTCGAACGTGCCCTGACCCAGGTCGGTGTAGGAAGTGTCCACATATGTCTGCGCGAAAGTCCCGGAGGTTTCCTCCCGGTGCTTGACCAGGATCATCTGCTCCTGGAAGCGGTTGGTGATTATCGTATCGCGCTTGTATCCTGCGGTGGACATGTTGGTGAGGTTGTTGCCTATGCAGTCCAGCTTGCGCTGGTTCATTATCATGCCGTTGCAGGCGTAGTAGTATCCTCTGTTCAAGACTGCTCCTCCTTCTCCGGGGAATTTCCCCTGATATAGGGCTCCAGCGCTGCTTTCAGCGCCAGCATGGCTTTGGTGTTTATCTGGCACACTCTGGATTCCGACACGCCGATCACCTTTGCGATGTCGGAATACTTCATGCTCTTGTAGTAGTAAAGCGTGATGACCTGGCGCTCCTTCTCCCTGAGGGAGCTTATGGCGTCGGCGATGACCCGGCGGCGCTCCTCCCGGAGAAGCCTGGAATCCGTGCCGTCGTTGGCGGTGGGGGCGTCCTCGAAATTATCCTCGTACAGCAGCTCCTCGAACGATAGAGTGACTGCGTTGGCGGCGTCCGCCATGCCCCGGAGCAGCTTATCCTCGGACATGCCGAGGTACTCCGCCAGCTCGCCATTGGTCGGCGCCCTGTTATATTGATTATACAATATACTGTTCGCCTTGTCAAGGTCGCGGGCGAATTTTCTGACAGGTCTTGGAACCCAGTCCTGCCTGCGGACGTAGTCAATGATCGCGCCGCGCACCTTGAGGGAAGCGTAGGTCTCGAACTTCGCGCCCTTTGCCGGGTCGAAGCTGTCGATAGCCTCCATCAGGGCGATAACGCCCTCGTTGACGACGTCGTCCACATCGCCGTATTTTATAAAGGTGTTTCGCAGGGAAAGCGCGCAGGCGCGCACAAGCCCGAGATTCTTGAGCACTATCTCATTACGGAGCGCTTCGCTGCGGCTCATGCCGTACTCCTCCAGGAGCGCCGCATTGCTGCTTTCCATGCTTATCCCTCCTTCTGAGTGAGCTTACGCCGTCAGTGCACCGCCGCCGGCTGACCGATGGGCGAAGTGCGCTGTCCCGGCATATTCAGGGAGATATTCCCTATCGCCTGTATCTGGGCGGTGGAATCTATCTCGCTGTAGGAAAGTACCGTGATATTGGGAATGAACTGCTCTGTGAGCTTCTTGTAGTAGATACGCACCACCGGGGAAGTCAGTATAATGACCGTCGGGATAACGTCCTTTATCTTGTCTATCTCCTGGTTGGAAGCCGCGACTATCCTCTGGATAAGGTCGGGAGCCATCGCGAGGTAGCTTCCCTGGTCGGACTTCTTCACGGAGCTTACGATCATGTCCTCTATCTGGGTATCCAGCGTGATCACGCGCAGGGAGTTCGCCTCCGCAAAGCGGTGGGTGATGGTGCGCTTGAGGGACTGACGGACGTACTCGGTGATGATGTCGGTATCCTTGAGCACGTTCGCGTGGTCGCCGATGGTTTCCAGGATAGTTTCCAGGTCGCGTATCGGGATACCCTCCCTGAGCAGGTTCGAGAGTATCTTCTGGAGATAGCCCACGGAGATGACCTTGGGTATCGTGTCGTCCACCACGATGGGGTTGGTCTTTTTGACGTTGTCCAGCATGGTGTTTACGTCCTGACGCGAGAGGAGCTCATGCGCATAGCGCTTCATGATCTCCGACCAGTGGGTTATCATGACGGAAACCGGGTCGATGAGGGTGTATCCGGCGACGTCCGCCATGATCTTCTTGTCCTCGGATATCCACTTCGCCGGGAGTCCGAAAGCCGGCTCCACGGTGTCGATTCCATCGATCTGCTGGGTAACGTCGCCGCTGTCCAGCGCCAGGTAGTGATCCACCAGTATCTCGCCGCGCGCGACTTCCTCGCCCTTGATCTTGATGATGTACATGTTCGGGTTGATCTCGGGATTATCCGTCATTCGCACGGAGGGGATCACCATACCCATATCCAGCGCGAACTGCTTTCGGAATATGACCACGCGCTCGATGAAGTTTCCGCCGGATTTCTCATCGACAAGCCGCAGCAGGCTGTAGCCGAACTCCATCTCGATAGGCTCGACATTGAGCAGCTTGAACACATTGTCGATGTCGCGGTAGTAGTCGTTGTCCGCCGGGAGCTTCTCCATCTCCTTTTCTTCCGCCTTCTGGCGCTGGGCAAGCTCCAGCTCCGCCATTTTCTTCTTGTTGCGGTTGAGCAGGAATGCCGCCAGGATAAGCAGCACGCCCAGGATAAGGCATACCACCGTCGGGAATCCCGGAATGACCATCATGACGATCATGACGATGCCGGCGATCATCAGCACGAAAGGCTGCGCCGTGAACTGGCTCTTGATGTCGTTGACAAGGCTGTCCTCGCTCGCCGCGCGGGTAACAATCATACCGGTGGCAACGGAGATCAGCAGCGCCGGTATCTGGGAGCAGAGTCCGTCGCCGACCGTTGCCAGGGAATAGGTGTTAAGTATAGAGTTGAAATCACCGCCGCCGCGCACCATTCCGATGATAACGCCGCCGATGAGGTTCACGAGGGTCGTCACGATGGACATTATCGCGTCGCCCTTTACGAACTTGGTGGCACCGTCCATGGAGCCGTAGAAGTCCGCCTCGCGCTGTATGTTGTTACGGCGGCGCTTGGCTTCCTCCTCGTTGATTATGCCGGCGTTGAGGTCGGCGTCTATCGCCATCTGCTTACCGGGCATTGCGTCCAGGGTGAATCTCGCAGCCACCTCGGATACTCGCTCGGAGCCCTTGGTGATTACGATGAAGTTTACCAATACGATGATTATGAATATCAGGAAGCCGACGATGGCGTCGCCGCCCATTACGAATTGTCCGAAGGCGGCGATTACGCTGCCGGCGTATCCGCTGGAGAGTATTCCACGGGTGGTGGAAACGTTCAGCGACAATCGCAGCACCGTGGTCAGCAGCAGGACTGTCGGGAATACCGAGAACTCCAGCGCCTCCCTGATGAACATGGTCATTACCAGAATGATAAGGCTCAGCGAGATGTTGAGCAGTATCAGGAAGTCCAGCAGCCAGCTGGGGAGCGGAATAATGATGGCGATGACGATGAATATAACGAACAGCACGAACGAGTTGTTCAGTATCTTCCGTATCATTCCATCATCTCCTCTCTGTAATATTTTGTCCGAATTATACGGTTGGTGTCGGAATTAAGCATGCAGCGTCTTGTGCTTCTCACGGTATACCACCGTCAGCACCTCGGCGACTGCGTTGTAAAGCTCGGTCGGAATCTCCCTGCCGATATCCACCATGCTGTACAGCGAACGTGCCAGCGGCGGATTCTCTATTGTCATGACGTCGTTTTCCTCGGCGATCTGGACTATCCTCAGGGCGAGGTAGTCCTTTCCCTTCGCGAGGACCTGCGGCGCGTTGTTCTTGTCCTGGTCGTATTTCAGCGCAACGGCGAAGTGGGTAGGGTTTCTGACGACGACGTCCGCCTTGGGGACGTCCTGCATCATACGCTGCTGTGCCATCTGCTGCTGGCGCTGCTTTATCTTGCTCTTGATCTGGGGGTCGCCCTCCATCTGCTTGAACTCTTCCTTGACCTCCTGCTTGGACATCTTGAGCTTCTTCTCGAACTGCCACCACTGGAAGAGGAAGTCCGCCGCCGCGACAAAGACCAGCATTATGCATATCAGCATGACCAGGTCGAATATCGTCAGCATTGCGTAGGTGACGCCCTGCATGACGCCGGTGTTCATCAGCGCGATGAACTTCGGCATGCGGTTCTGTATCTCGTTGTAGATCACGGCGCTGATTATAATGACCTCGATCAGCCCCTTCAGGATACTCACGATGGACTGCATCGAGAACAGCTTCTTTATCCCCGACAGCGGATTAAGCCGCGAGAACTTGGGCTTGAGCGCCTTCATGGTGAACAGTCCCCGGGTCTGCGCAACGGTGGGGATTATTCCCAGAGCCATGGCGATCAGGCATATCGGACCGACGCAAATCCCGATGACGGTGATCACGTCGGTGAATATCGTCATGATGGTATCCCGGCTGACGGTGGTCTGCCCGATGTGCTCGTACAGCGAGCCGGAATACGCCAGCACGGATTTCGTCACCAGCCCCAGCAGAAGCCGCATCGCCGCGAAGATACCAAGCACGGAAGCGGCGGTGACGATCTCCTTGCTCTGGAGAACGTTGCCCTCCTTGCGCTGGTCCCGGCGCTTTTTCGGGGTGGCTTTTTCGGTTTTTTCTTCTCCTGCCATCTTACCGCCCTTTCAGCCGGAGTTATGTAACTGCCGTCATCTGCCCGAGTAATCCGTTGAGGTTGGTGAACATGAGGTCCATGATGTCCTGCATGAATCCGGCGGTCATGGAGCAGCTTGCGGCAAGCACCACGAATCCGACCAGCATCTTGATCTGCACGTTCAGCACAAAGACGTGGATAGAGGGCACCGCCTTCATCAGCACGCCTATGCAGAACTCCGTCACAAGCTCCGCCGCGAGCACCGGCATTGCCAGCTTTATGCCCAGGGTGATCACCGTTTCGAAATACTGCACTATGAGATATGTGAAGTTTATGTTGAAATCGCTGAACCCTATCGGTATCGTTTCATAGGACACCGCGAACAGCTTGATGTAGGACAGGTGTCCTCCCACCAGAAAGAAGTATATCATGAACCACCAGCTGTAGTACTGCGTGATAAGGCTGGTCGTTCCGAACGTCGGGTCGTAGCTTTTCGACATGGAAAAGCCGATCTGAAAATCCGAGATCTCGCCGGCGTAGGTGAACATCTGCAACATGACGTTCACGAAGAATCCCAGCGTGAAGCCCACGAGGAGTTCCTTGGCGATATCCAGGACGAAGGGCAGCAGCCCGTCCGGCACGGTGTAGCTGAATCCCCCGGCGGAGGTCATGACCACCGCCAGCATGAGGGACGCGCCCGCCTTGACCATGTTGGGGACGCCGTTGCGCGAGAATATCGGGTTGAACGTGAATATTCCGCTGACCCTTGCCAGCACCATGAGCACGATAACGAAGTTGTTCTGAATGATTCCCCAGATCTCTGACATGGCGCCGCCTTACGTTATCGGCACCTGGGAGACCTTCTCGAAGATGAGGTTCACGAAGTCGATACACTCCGAGGTCATCCAGGGTGCGAGGAAGAACAGCGCCAGGCCTACCGCGACCGCCTTCGGCGCGAAGGAGAGCGTCTGCTCGTGCACCTGGGTCGCCGCCTGGAGAATTGCGACAACCAGTCCGACGATCATCGCAATGAGGAGTATCGGCACCGCCAGCTTGAACGCCAACATTATCGCCGCCAGGAACACCTCCATCATATCGTCCTGAGTCATCTGTCACACCCCCTCCGGAATCCGCTACAGGTTATAGCTTGCCACGACGGACCCTATCAGCAGGTTCCACCCGTCCGCAAGCACGAAAACTAGGATCTTGAACGGCATTGAGATCATCGCCGGCGGCAGCATCATCATACCCATGGACATGAGGGTGCTTCCGACAACGAGGTCGATCACGAGGAACGGCAGGAATATCAGGAATCCCATCTGGAATGCGCGTTTAAGCTCGCTTATCATGAACGACGGCACGATGACCGTCAGGCTGAGGTCGTTCTCGAGGTATTCCTCGGTGATCTCCTCCGGGACCTCCGTCTTGGAGAGGTCAAGGAAGAACCGGAGATCGTCGTTGCTGGTCTGCTTGAGCATGAACTTCTTCAGCGGCACTGAAGCCGCGTCCAGAGCCTCCTGCGTGGTCAGCTCCTCACTGACGTAGGGCTGGTACGCCACCTCGTTTATCTCCGAGAACACCGGCGCCATGATGAAGAAAGTCAGGAACAGCGCCATGCCGGTGATGACCATGTTCGGCGGAGTGCTCTGCGTCTGCATTGCCGTCCGCAGGAATCCCAGGACGATGACGATACGCGTGAAGCAGGTCATCATGATGAGGATAGACGGAGCCAGCGCTATCAGCGTCAGCAGTATGATTATCTCCAGGGGCTGGGAGGCGTCCACGCCGATGAGCTCCTGTATCACCGAGGAACCGGTGTCGTTGCCGACGTAGGTGGGGTCGGTGTCGATGTAGTCCCCGGGCTGCTTGTCCGTTTCGATGGGAGCCTCCGCAGTGGACTGCGCCTGCACCGCGGATTCCGCGCTGCCCTGCTCCGCGTATGCCGAGAGGGTGCACAGAAGTACCGCCAGAATGACCGTCACCAGAAGCGAAACGGCGAATCTCAGCACGAGCCGCTTATTCTCTTTTGTCAGCTGATACTGTCTGAACACGCTGCCGTTCCTCCTGCCTACTTCTTGTTCATCATGTCCCTGAAAACGGTCTTGAAGCTCTCCTTGAAAGTGGGATTGCCGCCGTTTTCTTCCTTTTTCGCGAGAAGCTGCTCCTCGCTCTCCTCCAGCTCGTGGATCTTCTCCACCCTGCCGTTGGTGACGCCGACCACCATGCACTTTCCGCACACGCTGATCAGCAGCAGCATTTTATCCGGGCCGAGATTTATCCTCTCAAGCACCTTCATGTGCCTGCTGTCGCTGACGGTCACGCGCCGGTTGAGCTTCTTCATCGCCCAGAACAGCAGAAAGACCAGTGCCAGAACGCCCAGCAGAGCCATTATCATCTGAAAATATTCCACCGGGTGCCCCCCTGTAAACTCACGGCTGCGCTAAACAAAACAGCCGCACCATAATACACAGTGCGGCGGTAATACTGCTTCACCAGGCCATCGCGGCAGGCGATAGGCGGCTTCCCGTGACCTGACCGCCCTGCACTCTGAGCAGCCGCCTCTGCCATGTATCCGCAGATATCAGCCGAGGACCTTCTTGACAGTCTGTAAGATCCTGTCGGGCTTGAACGGCTTTACGATGAAGTCCAGGGCGCCGAGCTTGATAGCCTCGACAACCATTGCCTCCTGACCCATAGCGGAGCACATTACCACCTTCGCCATAGGATCCATGCCCTTGATGTCCTTGAGGGCCTCGATACCGGTCTTGTTCGGCATGGTGATATCCATGATGACAAGGTCAGGCTTCTCCGCCGCATAAACATCGCACGCAATCTGTCCGTCAGCCGCTTCAAGGATATTTGTGTATCCGTTCTTTGTCAGAGCGTCCTTGATGAGCATTCTCATGAAAGCTGCGTCGTCCACCAGTAAAATCTTCTTATCCATTACAAATTTCTCCTTGATGTATTGTAATTTTTAATTCAATGCTAATTATGTATTATTCCTTGCCGAGGCTGTCCATGAAATTGGATTTCACGATCTCGGTGATCCTTACCGCGAAGTTGTCGTCGATTACCACGACGTCGCCGCGGGCGATGAGGTTTCCGTTGACAACGACATCGACGGGGGCGCCTGCCTGGCGCTCAAGCTCGATTATCGTTCCCTGCTGGAACTCGAGGATATCCTTCACCTTGCGCTTTGCCGTACCGATCTCGACGGAGATCTCCAGCGGAACGCCCATCAGCAGCTTGAGGTTATCCTTCTGGTCAGCCGGCAGCCCGAAATCCATCGCGTCGAACTGGTGCAGCTGGGCGTTCTGGATATTTACCGGCGGAACAGGCGGCGGATAAGCGCCGTAAGCCGCGTACTGGCTTCCGTAGCCGTATCCGGGGTAGCCCTGAGGCTGACCCTGCGGCGGATAGGGGTATCCGGCAGGAGCCTGCGCCGGGACTCCCTGCTGGGGAGCCTGCGGCTGAGGAGCCGGTGCCGGTGCGGCAGGCTGTGCAGCCGGGGCAGCCGGCTGGGGAGCAGGCGCAGCGGCGGCAGGGGCCGCGGTGGTATCCTTGATGTGGCTTTCGGTATCGGCAGCGTCGCCGTTGAACTTCTCGATCATCTTTCCGGAGAGGGACTTCGCCAGCTCCACGGACATGACGGACATGAACTCACTGTTCATTACGCCGTCAACGGAGAGGTTGAAGGTGACTGCGACGATGGTCTGCTCGGGGTCGAGTTCCGCCAGCTGGCAGAAATTCGTCTGCTCGATCAGGTAGGGGGTCGGCGTGGAGATATCCACGGAGATACCCAGCAGGTCGGACAGCGCGGTCGCGGAGGCGCCCATCATCTGGTTCATGACCTCGGAAACGGCGCTGATGTTCATCTCGTCGAACTCGAAATCCGGCGAAACGACCAGCGGATTGCCCATCAGCTGGTTAAGGATCAACTGAACGTCGTCCTGCTTGAGCACCATCATGTTCTGACCGGAAATGCCGGAAACATATACGATCTTGACGCAGATCGCAGGCTCAAGGCGGTCGTAGTTAAGGTCGGCAGCCTTGACCACGCTCACCTGCGGTGTTGTGATCCAGACCTTTGCGTTGAGCAGCTCGGATACGGCGGTGGCTGCGGCGCCCATGCTTATATTGAGTATCTCGCCGACCGCGTCTATTTCATATGAGCTGAATTCAACGTTTGCATCCTTTTCATTAGCCATCGAACATTTTACCTCAATTCTCTATAAAATTATCTATCATTACAGCCTTTTTGTTATTGTAGGTACCCAGCTTGCCGGTGCACCAGGGCTTGTTGCCTATCCGGACGTCCACGCTGCTGGAAATGCTCTTCCCCAGCGGAATGACGTCGTTCACCTGTAATGTCAGCACCTCGTACAGGTCAAGATTGATCTCCCCGAGTACTGCGGTGATATTGAGATCCGTGTCGCTGATACCGGTCATAATGGTGTCGCGGCGCTCCGCCTCGCGGTTCGCGTCCAGCTTTCTTCTGGAAACGTTGTAGCGCGAGATGAACTTGCTCATGATCTCGTCAAGGTTTATCGCAGGAATGCACACGGAGATGATGGACTTCGCGCCGTTTATCTCCACCTCGAGGGCAACGATGATAACCGTGTCCTCGTGACCGATGGTCTGCACCACCCTGGAATTCGTTTCGATACCGATGAGCTTCGGCTCAAGCTCGATGTGGGAAGACCACGGCTCGTATAGAAGCCCTGCCATGGATTTCATGACGTCGGTCATTATCGTGATCTCTATCTCGGTGAAGTCGCGGTTCACGTCCCGGTATTCTCCGCGTCCGCCCAGCAGGCGGTCGATCATCGTGAAAGTGATGGTGTTCGAGATCTGCACGATAACTGTGGTTTCGCTGACCTCTTCGTTCTTTATTCCCATATCCACCATGCCCATCAGGACATAGTCCGGCAGTGCGTTATTGAACTCGCTGTACCGCTGTTCCTCAATGTTGACGAGCGAAACGCGGCAGTAAAGTCTTAACAGACCCGTCAGATAAGACGAAAGCAGACGGGCGTAGTTCTCAAAGATACCGTCAAGTACCTTGATCTGCTCCTTGGTGAACTTCTTCGGGGCACGGAAGTCGTACTCCTTGACCTTCTCCTCTTCCTTCGCTGAAACCTCCGGAACTGCGCCGGCGGCGACGTTCTTGAGCATTTCATCTATCTGCGCCTGCGTCAGGACATCAGCCATCTGTATCCCCCCTGATAATTAACTTCTGTAAGCGGACTCCCGTCACTCGGACGCTGCCGCGTCGGAATCGCCGCCGTCCCCGGCGTCGGAGCCGGAATCCTCGGAATCGGTGTTCGCCGCGAACGTGTCGTAGTTCCCTGGTATCGTCGGACCGACGGACATTCCGCCGCTGAGGTCAGGGTACTTCTCATCGAGGGAGTCGATGATCGACTGGGCGTAGTCGTTCGGCACCTTGTCGGTGTTGTTGCTGTGATCGCCGTCCGGATCGAACTGATCAAGGTCGATTCCGTAGTCGATACGCAGGATATCCTTCATCACCTCGGGGTCCGTGGGATCCACGTCAGAACGCAGCAGCACCATCTCAACGCGGCGGTTCTGCGCCATTCCCTCGGGGGTGCTGTTGTCCGCGATTGGCTCGGCGTAGCCGCTGCCCTTGGTGCGGAACTGTTCGGTTTCCAGCACCTTCCGGAAATCCATGTATTTTACAACGCTGACGGCACGACCAGAGGACAGGTCCCAGTCGTTTACCTCTGAGATCGCCTTGGCGGTGTGTCCGTTGACGGTGCAGGTCTTGATGGAGGACTTGACTGCCTTTATGCCGGGTCCTATTCCGTCCAGCAGGTCCTTCCCCGCCTGGGTGAGGACTGCGCTGTTCGGCTCAAAGAACACGTTGTTGTCGAATCTTATGCTGAGGTGCGCCGCACCGCTATCCAGTGAAATGGACTGCTCCAGGTTGTTCTCTGAAACGTACTGCGACATGTACTGATACAGCTGGTCGAAGCTCTGGGGAAGATTCCCCTGACCGCCGTTGCTGTCGGGCTTCTCGCTGACGGTTCCCTCGCCGTCCTCGGGTACGGGATTCGGGGAATCCACATACTGGTTGAGGTATTTGCCGTGGGAAGTGAACGCCTGATATATGTACTGGAACTTCTGGTCGTCCTGGGACGAGGAAGCGTACAGCAGAACGAAGAACGTCAGCAGCAGCGTTACCATGTCGCCGTAAGTTGACAGCCAGTCGTTACTGTGGTCTTCTTTTGGTTTTTTGTTTATCTTGGCCACCGATGTCCCTCCTCTGCGGAAATTATCGCATGCGCAAATCGACCGGCAGGGCGCATATATCCTGCCAATATATTATTGTAGCATAAATCCGCTGAAAATGCAAATACTTTTTTGATTTTTTACAGAAAAATTGTAATTTTTCTGTCAGAGTGCCAGATCAGCCTGCCGCCTTGCCGGAACGTTTCTTTGTAGAGGGCAGCATGAACTCCAGCTTTTCCTGTATGTACCGCGGATTGGATCCCTCCGCAATGGCAAGGACTCCCTCCTCGATGATCTGCATGCAGAGAAGTTCGTCGTTGTGGGCGTTCTGTAGTGCGCTCGCCATAGGGTTGAACAGTACGTTCGCGAACAGGGAGCCGTAGAACGTCGTGATCAGCGCCGTTGCCATACCGTCTGCCAGACCTTCCGGGTTGGTGTCCATGGTGTTCAGCATGTTTACCAGACCAACAACGGTACCCAGCATACCGAAAGCCGGGAATACCGCAACGCCCTTCTCGAAGAAGGCACGGCCGTTGTCGTGGCGCTCACACATGAAGCTGATGGCGTCGTCCAGCATTCCGCGGACCTTTGCGGTGTCGTTCGCGTCAACGATGAGCATGAGCGCGGATTTCATGAACTGGTCCTGGCACTGGTTCGCGCTCTCTTCGAGGGCGAGAAGTCCGCGGCCTCTTGCGATCTTGGCGTACTCAACGATGTCGTCGATGTACTTCTCCGGTTTGAACTTCTTGGGCATGAAAACAAGCTTGAGGCGCTTTCCAGTGCCTGCAAGGTAGCTCAGCGGATAGGACGCGATAAGGCAGCCTATCGTACCGCCGATGGTGATCGCCAGTGACGGAGGGTCGATGAACCAGTCCATCTGACCGCCCTGGAATATGCCGAAAATAACCATGCCGAAAGCAATGCCCCAGCCGACAATAATACTGATATTCAAAAAGAATCCCTTCCTTTTCATGGGCGGCGGAATCCCCTGCCGCCCGTGTATTCATGATGATCGGCAGCTCCCTGCCATTTGTTCCGTTATGTCAAAGGTTCCTGCCCGTCCGCCGCGGCCTTTCTGCCGAAGCGCCGGCGCCGCCTGTTGTATTCGAGTATCTTGTTCTGAAGCTCCTTCATGCTCTCGCGCACGATGTAGGTGTGCCCGTTGGAAAGCGTTATAACGGTGTCCGGAGTTTCGGTGACGGATTCGATCATCAGCTCGTTGAGCAGGAATTCCTTTCCGTCAAGCTTTGTGAGAAATATCATAATTACCTCTTATAACATTTCCTCCCCCGCCCCGGCAGGGGAGGTGTTATTCATACGGTGTGCGCTGAATACGCGATCCAGCTAAGGGTTATCTCTTGAGGGAGAGAAGCTCCTCAAGCATGGTATCGGAAGTCGTGATGACTCTGGAGTTAGCCTGGTAGCCTCTCTGGGTGGTGATCATGTCGGTGAACTCCTGCGCGAGATCGACATTGGACATCTCCAGTGCGCCGGAAACTACCTCGCCTGCGCCGTCCTGACCGGCAATAGCGAGCTTCGGCTGACCGGAAGCAACGCTCTCTGCGAACAGGGTGCCTCCCATTGCGGTAAGACCGTTGGGGTTATCGAATGTCGCGATGTCGATACGTCCGAGGTTCATGTAACCGTGAACTGCGTGGTAGCCGATGATGGTGCCGTCCTGCTGTACTGTGACGTTATCCAGGTCCTTGTAGCTCTGCTCGGCGCCCTTGCGGCCGTCCGTCAGGTTGAATGTGGACAGGGACTTAGCCACGGTGGTGTAGAAGCTGTCCTCGCCCTCTCCGAAGGAAAGGGACGGATTGGAGCCGAACAGCTCCTTTCTCTGACCGGGGGTCATCGCAGCCGCGCCGACGAAGCTGCCTGTGTCGAATGTGAACAGCTTCTTTTCATTTCCGCCTGCAGCCGCGGCAACAGCCGCGTTGATGTCAGCCAGGAATGCCGCGTCGTCCGCGTATTCCTTGTTGGTTACGCCGATAGTCAGCGTATTGTCGTCCCACTGTGCGGTAGCGTCGTCATAGTTGGAAACATACTTGAACACTACCTTGTAGTTATTTGCGAATGCGCCGGGCTGGCTTGCCGTAGCGCTGATATTAGTGACAACCGGGTTTGTGTTGACGAGGGGCATTTCGCCCCAGCCGGTGATAGCGGTATCCAGCGTTCCGGCAGGCACCTCGAACTTGGTGATGGAAAGATTGAGTCCCGCGAGAGCTCCGGTGGTATCCGCAGCCTTGGCTTTTTCAACGGCTGCCTTTATCGCCTGTGTGATATCGGACTGTCTTGTGCTGTCGGTCACTGTGATGTTCCATTCGTTTGCGCCGGAATCGTATGCGGCGGTGGTGTCCGTGCCCTTGGTCAGCTTGATTTTCGCCTTGTTGTAGGCATTGGAGTCGGTCGCGTTATTGGTGGCGAATGCGATGGTGGCGTATGTCTTGGTCGCAGCGCCGCCCGCGGTCACGTCCGCGCGCTTCTGTACGCTCGCCTGGTCGAGGGTGTGAGTCCAGCTGTCCACCTTTGCCTTAGCCACCTGTGACGTGGTGGAAGCCGGCAGGTTCTCAAAAGCGAACTTGATGGAAACATCGTCCGGAAGGGTGATGCCGCCTGCCTGGAGGCACTTTGCGATCTCGTCCTCGAACGCCTGGGCGGAGTCGAACTGCTGCTCCTTATCGAAGAACAGGTTCAGCACGCCGGAGGAATATGTCGCGAACGGGTATTCCGCCTGGTTGAAGGTAACGGACATATCCGTGTTATCCGACGGGTCGGAAACGGAAACGGTGACATCGCAGCCGTTGATGGTCTTTGTGGCGCTGGAGCACTTTGCGTCCGTTGCCGGAATGGTGATCTTGATGGGCTGGCTGCCTGCGGGCTGACCGTCGAAGTCGCCGGAAACGCCGAGCACCTTGTAGCCGGAGGCGTTGACGAGGTTGCCCTCCTCATCGACATTGAAGATGCCGGCTCTGGTGTAGAGCGTGTTTCCTGCCGCGTCCATTACCTGGAAGAAGCCTTCTCCGTCAATTGCCATGTCGTAGATGCTGTCGGAGAAAGTGAATCCCGACTGGGTCATGTTAGGCGTTGTGGAATTCAGCTTGACGCCGTAGCCTACCTGTATAGGATTGATACCACCCTTGGTGGTGGAAGCCCCGGAAGGGCTCTTCTTGGTCTGATAGTAAACGTCCGCAAAGGTAACAACGTTGGTCTTGTAGCCCGTGGTATTCACGTTGGCGATGTTGTTGCCTATTACGTCCATCTTCTGCTGGTGGGTTTTCATACCGGATACGCCGGTGTAAAGGGATTTAACCATCTGATTGACCTCCAGAAATTAAATTTGAACTCTGCCGCCGCCCCGTCTCAGTCGCAGCCGGGGCATGAATTCCATTCAGGTCCGTTCATACGATAACGGTAGAGTCGATGTTCGTGAACACGTTGCCCTGTAACTCGTTGTCCGAGAGGGTGGTGATCACCTTGTTGTTCTTCACGCTCACAACGAAAGCGTTTCTTCCCACAAGGACCAGCGTTTCACTGCTGCCCTTGCCTGCTGCAAGCTCCACGCCGCGGTTGAGCCTGTCAAGTGTGTCGTCCCGGGAAAGGTCTATGCTCCTCTCCTCCACACGCTGCATTGCGTGCTTCGAGAACTCCACGCCCTGCTTCTCCGCCAGCTTTTCCTGCAAAGCCCGGGCGAATGTGCCTTCCTGTCCGGATCCCTCAGCAGCATTTACCCTGCCGCCGGGCTGGACCTGGGTATTCCCTGTGGTAACGCTTATCTGGTTGCGAAGCGCCAGATATTCGCTAATCAGCATTTCAAGCCTCCATGCTCCTTAAATCAGATCCTCAAGATCTGCTATGTCCTCGCCGACTGTCCTGTCCGGGATTATCTCGCCGGTGACTTCCTCCAGGTCGGATATATCCGTCTGCACCGCCGCATAGCTGAGCGCCTCTGCGGACTGCTCCTGCGTGCCGGAATCCTCCTTGTCGGTGACGTCCCCGGTCTTGTCGGTGGAGTCCTCGGTCTTGTCGGTGGAGTCCTCGGTCTTGTCCGAAGTATTATCATCTCCGGAATCGATCGTCGGATATGCGACCTCAACGATATCGTCGAGCAGGTAGCCCTTGTCGTTGATGATCACCCTCACCTGACCGTCCTTGACCTGGATAGATGAGATTATTCCCGAATCGAGAAGCGAACCGCCCTCAACTCCCGGATTCACCGTCGCGCTCATTCCTATCATCATCGAAGCCCTTGCGATAAGCTCACCGAGAGAGCTGCCGGAAGAAGTATTACCCGAGCTGCTGTCAGAAGTGGTACCGATAGATGTGACGTTCGAGATATCGAAGCTGACTCCGTCGATCTTGAGCGTGTAGGTCTTGCCGGACTTCATGACGGATTCCACAACGCCGGTCTTGGTGACCTGCTTGCTGCCGTCCATCTTGGAAGCCGTGACCGTCTTGCCCACAAGGCTGGAAGCGTAGTTCGACATGGAATACGTCGCCGAATCCTTGGAATACTGCAATGACGTGAACTGCGCCATCTGCGTGACGAACTCGGTGTTGGAGGTAGGCTCCATAGGATCCTGGTTGGTCATTTCCGCCACCAGAAGACTCAGGAACGTATCCGACGATACCATTTCCTCAGTGGAATCCTTGAACTTGCTCTTGTACTTCTCGTAGTTCGCCTGTATCTGCTCTGACGAGGACAGTACTCTTGATGTGTCTGCCATCTGTTCTCCTTTCCCAGGGATAAACCGTGTCAAATTCCGCCGCGCGAGAATACTCATCTGAACGGGGCGGATCTGATCTGATCAGAGTTCCCTGAATTACATTGAAGCGATGAGTTCCGCGAAGCTCTTGTCGCCGGAGTCGTTCTCCTGCTTGCCGCCTTCGCTCTCCCGGTAGGGATTCCTGCTGCTGCCGCGGTAGTCCTCCGCGTGCATTTCCTGCTGGCTCTCGCTTACTGTCTGCCAGTTCTCCAGCTGAACGCCGTTCTGCTTCAGGCTGTCCTGGATATGCGCGCCGTTCTCCTCGATAATGCGGAGCGTCCTGGAATTCTCCGCCGCGATGGATACTGAAACTGCGCCGTCCGCGGTCTTGACCATTCTTACGGTGATCTTTCCGAGGTCCTGCGGTTCAAGCGTCACGGTGTATTCCGTTTCGCCCTCCTTCAGGTCGGAAGCCTTCTCGATAAGCCGGTCTGCGACCTGCTTCACTACCTCCGCCGGTCTGACCTCAAGCTCCGTGCCGTCCGCCCGTGTGAATACCGCCGGTGCTTCCTGCGGTGCCGCCTGGGTCTGCGCCGCGCTGTCGGATTTCGCGCCGTCCGCCGTTCCCCTGATCATCTCAAGCTCGTCGGATTTCGACACCACCCTGCTGCGCTGCGTGGAATGCTCCGTGAACACCGGCGCTTCCTGCTGGGATTCCTCGGGCTGCTTCTGCTGCGGCTCCGCTGTCCTTACGGTGAACTCCGTTACATCGCTGCGCTGCGGCTCCCCGGAAACCGGCTGCTGAACTGCCGCCGTCTGCCCGGAAAGCTCCGTGCCGCTGCTGTCCTGCTGCGGTGTTTCCTGCGTGGGGACTGCCGGCTGCTCCTGGGGCTGTGCTGTGGTCATCTCAGTGGGCTGCGGCTCCTGCGCCGCGGGGGCTGTCTGCTCCCGGATCGGCTGCTCGGGCTGCGCTGTCTGGAACGACTGCACCGTCTGAATCTCGCCAGCGTCCTGGGATTCCTGCGGCTGTGCCGCCTGCCCGGGCTGCGCCTGTACTGTCTGCGGCTGCTCCGGCTGTGCCTGAGTTACCACGGGTGCCTGCACCGCTTCGACTGTCGGCTGGGAAAGCTCGGTCATTTCACCGCTCTTGTCGCTCACCTGCTCCGGCTGCACCGTCTGCTGCGCCGTGAATAACGCCGCAAGCTCTGACATCGCCTCCTGCGCCGCCTCCCTGGTAGGCTCGCCGTCCTCATTTTCGGGGACCTCCACCAGCTTTGTCAGTTCCGTGAAAAGCTCCTGCGTGAGTAACTCCGGGGGGATATCCTCCAGCTTTACCTCGCCGTCCGCGACTGCCTTCGCAAGCGCGTGCATATCCACCTTTCCGTCGCTGCCGGTGAATCTCTCAACGGTCTTTGAAGCGTCCACGGGGGCTTCGTTCTTTCCGCTGAATCCGCTCAGCACCTGTGAGAATTTGTCGGACTGGTCTGCGCTGAGTTCCTCCATTCTCTGCGGAATCGCCGCGTCGGATATCATGAAGTCGCTGCGCATATAGCCGGAACCTCCCGTGCTGAATGCTACTGCCATTTTCTCACCTCCTTTTTCATATAGTATCTATATCAGGGATCTCTCCCGGATATGCATTCAGATGCGCTGCTCGTTATGGGCGCGTATCGACTGTCCGGAAACGAACTCCTCTATGAACTGCTCGTTCTCCTTGTTGGCAGCCGCCTTGTAGTCCTCCAGCTGCTTCTCCTCGAGCTTCTCTTCAAGCTTGAAGTAGTTATTCGCGAGTTCTTTCATCTCGAGGGTGCGGACGTCCTTGGTGGCTTCCACCACCACGCCCAGCTGCTTGTTGATCTCCTGCTGCTTCATCGCGGCGCTGGCGTCATGCGCGTGTATCTCCTGCTGGAGGGACACGATGTAACGCTTGCGCACCGAAACCTCGAACACCTGCGCGCCCTGGCGGCATATTATCTCCAGGTCCTGGCTGGATTCCTCCACCCGGCGGATAAGCTCCTCCTTCTCCTGGTAGATTCGCTGAAGCTCAGCCTGGAGCGCGCTCAGGGTGTTTTTCTGCCTGTCAAGCTCCTGCTGGCGGAAGTCCATCAGCTTCTGCAATGTGAACTGGAATTTCTTCAAGAGATGTCACCTCGCTGGCTCACTGCTCGTCGCCGACCGCGGCAATAAGCAGCTGCACCGTTTCCTCCAGGGTGTAGCTTTCCTCCACCCTCTGCATGAGGAACTCGTTTATCCTGTCTATCTTGCGGATAGCCTCGTCAAGCGCCGGATTCGTGCCGTGCTTGTAGGCTCCGATGGATATCAGGTCTGCGTTGTTGTTGTAGAGTGAGAGCAGGTTTCGCAGCTTGCCTGCCGCCTGCTTGTGCTCCGGAGTGTCGATCTCCGACATGAGTCGGCTGACGCTGGGGAGTATGTCTATCGCCGGATAGTGGTTCTGCGCCGCGATCTTACGGGACAGGATTATGTGTCCGTCGATGATACCGCGGACGGTGTCCGCGATCGGCTCGTTGGTGTCGTCGCCCTCAACGAGCACGGTGTATATTCCCGTGATGGAGCCTTCCGGGAAGTTCCCGGCGCGCTCCAGCAGTTTCGGCATGTTGCTGTAGATGGACGGGGTGTAGCCGCGCGCTATCGGCGGCTCGCCGGTGGATAATCCCACCTCGCGCAGCGCCATGGCGTAACGGGTCAGGCTGTCCATCATCAGCAGCACGTCCTTGCCCTGCCGCATGAAGTACTCCGCAATGGCGGTCGCCGTCAGTGGGCACTTGCTTCTCATCATCGCCGGCTGGTCGGAGGTAGCCACCACCAGCACGGAGCGCGCCATGCCCTCCGGACCGAGGTCGCGCTCGATGAACTCGCGCACCTCACGTCCACGCTCGCCGACAAGGGCGATGACGTTGATATCCGCCTTGACCTTGCGCGCGATCATGCCCATCAGCGTGGATTTTCCCACGCCGGAGCCTGCGAAAATACCCATTCTCTGACCCTTGCCCATGGTGAGCAGTCCGTCTATCGCCTTTACGCCAAGCTCGATCTGCTCCTTTATCGGGGGTCTGTTGAACGGATTCGACGGCGCCCCGGTGATGGAAATGCTGTCAGTGCAGCCGGGGTCCTTCCCTCCGTCCAGCGGAAGCCCGGTGGCGTCAACGATTCGCCCGATAAGCCCGGGACCCGCCTTCACATTCAGCTTGTCCCCGGTGGAATCCACGATACTGCCGGGGCCTATTCCCTCTATCTCGGTGTAGGGCATGAGCAGGATATTGCTCTTGTTGAAGCCCACGACCTCCGCCCGGATAAAGCTCTGCATGTCCTTCGAGTAGATACGGCAGACATCGCCGATATTGCAGGCAGGTCCGCTCGCCTCGATGGTCATGCCGACTATCTTCTCGATCTTTCCCATGTAGCGGAAGGTGTCGTATTCTTTTATATCGTCGCAGAATCCTTTGAGATCAAGTGCCATGGACTTCCTCCGCTGTCGGGACTATTCCTCCTCGTCCGGCTCTTCCTCCGGCTCGGGGGATTTTTTCTTCTTCGCAGGCGCCCGGAACTTTCCGCTGCCCAGCTCCTGTATCATTCGCAGCTGGGTCTGTATGCC
>OLRV01001317.1_pt1 | contig 21557 bp, 22 predicted proteins | sample 1672421 | NCBI WGS metagenome assembly OLRV01 (sample SAMEA3136684, study PRJEB25190) | human gut metagenome | biome: human gut; feature: human-associated habitat; material: faeces | place: Austria | collected 2013
TAGGATCAATTCCTTTTTTAATATTATCCATCATTTTTCCTAAATGAACATATTTGTAACCAATTATTTGGTCGTCTTTGTCTAATCCTAATTCTACTATGTATCCTTCTGTTAATTGTAAATATCTTGGTCCTTTTAATGAACTTGAGTAAATTGTTCCAACTTGTGATGTATGTCCTTTTCCTAAATCTTCAAGTCCAGCTCCTACTGGAAGTCCACCTTCTGAGAAAGCTGTTTGAGTTCTACCATATACTATTTGTAAGAATAATTCTCTCATAGCAGTATTTATAGCATCACAAACTAAATCTGTGTTTAATGCTTCTAATATTGTTTTTCCTGTTAGAATTTCTCCTGCCATTGCAGCTGAATGTGTCATTCCTGAACATCCTATTGTTTCAATTAATGCTTCTTGGATTATTCCATCTTTTACATTTAATGTTAATTTACATGCTCCTTGTTGTGGTGCACACCATCCAATACCATGTGTTAATCCTGATATATCTTTTATATCTTTTGCTTTTACCCATTTTCCTTCTTCTGGAATTGGTGCTGGTCCATGGTCTACTCCTTTTGCAACACAGCACATATTTTCTAATTCTTTTGAATAAATCATTTTTATTGCTCCTTTCATTTATTACATAATATTTGGTTTTTTATTTTACTTTTTTCTTGTTTTGTCGCAAGATATTCAACTTTTTGAGTTTCTTTAAAATCTGTTGTTTCATATGTTATTATATTTGTTTGTCTTTTTTGATAAATACCTGAATCATACTCTTCATCTTTTTTTCTGCTTGGTCTTCTATTGGCTATATATTGTTCTATTGCATTTTTCTCTTTTCTGCTATGTGGTTCTATATGTAAATACTTATTTCTCCAAAATATGTGGTGATCATAATATTCATCTTGACCACCTAATAAATTATCATAATTGTATTCCACTTTGAACCTATTGTTTTTTATTGATATTGTTATATTAGACCATATTTTTTGGCCAGTTTTAGCAAATTCATCTCTTAAGAGCTTTAATTCGTCATATAACAAATCCACTAGCTTCATGTACTCTTCTTCTTCAATATCATATTTAAACGGAACTTCATATACATTTATAAATTTCCTTTTTAAAATTCCTTTTGGCATAAAGTAAAAATACATTTCACCTGTTTGAACTTTTCCAAGTCTATCAATAATTGATGCATAAAGGTATAATTCATCCCATCTTCCAGGGACAGCATAGAATATTTTTTTCTGTATTTCTTCATATATTTCTTTTATCTTTTTAGTATTATTTAACAACTCTTTTCACCCTTTATTTTACAAGAATACTTTCTCCTGTCATTTCTGCTGGTTTTTCAATTCCTAATAATTCTAACATTGTTGGTGCTAAATCTGCAAGTTTTCCTTCTTTTATTTTTAAGTTTTCATTTTCTGTAACTAGTATAAGTGGTACAGGGTTTGTGGTATGAGCAGTATGTGGTTCTCCAGTTTTATAATCAATCATTTGCTCACAGTTTCCATGATCAGCTGTTATTAACATTGTTCCATGATGTGCAAGTATTGCATCTACTACTTTTCCTACACATTCATCTATTGTTTCTACTGCTTTTATTGCTGCTGGTAAACTTCCTGTATGTCCAACCATATCAGGATTAGCATAATTTAATATAATTGTATCATATTTATTTGCATTTATTGCATCTATTACTTTTTCAGTAACTTCGCATGCACTCATCTCTGGTTGCATATCATATGTTGCAACTTTTGGTGATGGTACTAATATCCTATCTTCACCAGGATATTGTTTTTCTTCTCCCCCGTTAAAGAAAAATGTAACATGAGCATATTTTTCTGTTTCTGCTATACGAAGTTGTGTTAATCCATTCTTTCCGACAATTTCTCCAAATGTATTTACTAATGGTTCTTTCTTAAATGCAATTTTTACATTTGGCATTGTTTCATCATAATTTGTGAAACATACAAAATAAGTATCCATTTTTTTAGTTTCAAATTCATTAAAATCTTTGTCAACTATTGCTCTTGTTATTTCTCTAGCTCTATCAGGCCTAAAGTTAAAAAATATTACTGAATCATGTTCTTGTATTGTTGCAATAGGTGTATCTCCATTACATATTACTGTTGGTTCAACAAATTCATCAAATACTTCTTTTTGATAAGAATCTTCTATTGCAATTGTTGCTGATGTGGCTTTATTACCTTCACCATTTACAAGTGCATCATAACATTTTTTAACTCTATCCCATCTTTTATCTCTATCCATTGCATAATATCTTCCTGATAAACTTGCGATTTTTCCAACACCTTTTTCTCTCATTTTTTCTTCTAATTGAGTAATATATCCTTCTGCTGATGCTGGTGGTGTATCTCTACCATCTAAGAAGCAATGTACATATACATTTTCAAAATCTCTTCTTTTTGCCATTTCAAGTAATCCATATAAATGGCGATTATGACTATGAACGCCTCCATCTGATAAAAGACCTAATATATGCAATTTTGAATTATATTTCTTGCAATTTTCAATTGCTTCTATAAACTCTGGGATTGCAAAGAAATCACCATCTTCTATAGATTTTGTAATTTTAGTTAACTCTTGATATACAATTCTTCCTGCTCCTATGTTAGTATGGCCTACTTCTGAATTACCCATTTGACCATCTGGTAATCCTACTTTTAAACCACTTGTATATATTTTTGTCGTTTGATACTTTTTCATAAGTTTATCTATATTAGGTGTATTGGCTAACTTAACTGCATTTCCATCTGTCTTTTCGTTAATTCCAAAACCATCTAATATCATTAGCATTACTGGCTTTTTTTCCATTTTCAACATTCCTTTCTGTTAATTTGAAGGTGTTAATTTGGGGTCGGTCCTTTTTTTAGCATTCATAATTTACTATTTTTGCAAATTCGTCTGCCTTTAAACTAGCTCCTCCTACAAGTCCTCCATCTATATCTGACATTTCAAATAATTCTTTGGCATTTGCTGATTTTACGCTTCCGCCGTACTGTATTATAACTCCATTTGCCTCGTTTTGTCCATACATTTCGGCTATTTTTTTTCTAATTTGCATAATTGTTGAATTTGCATCTTCTTTTGTTGCTGTTTTTCCAGTTCCGATTGCCCATATTGGCTCATATGCTACTATTATCTTTTCTAATTCAGATGCAGGTATTCCTTCAAATGCTTTTTCTACTTGACTTGTAACAATTTGCTCTGTTTGACCGTTTTCTCTTTGTTCTAATGTTTCTCCAACACATACTATTGGTTTTAATCCATGTGCTAATGCAGATTTTATCTTTTTATTTACTGTTTCATCCGTTTCAGCAAAATATTGTCTTCTCTCAGAATGCCCTATTATAACATATTCTACACCTATTGATTTTAGCATTGGTGCAGAAACTTCTCCTGTATATGCACCTTTTTCTTCCCAATGCATGTTTTGTGCACCTATTTTTATGTTTGTTCCTTGTACATGTAATAATGCATAAAATAAATCTGTATATGGAACACATAATATTACTTCATTTTTTGTGTCTTTAACAAGGGGTGCAAGCTCTTGTATAAAATTTATTGCTTCATTTGGAAGCATATTCATTTTCCAGTTTCCTGCTATTACCTTTCTTCTCATTATTGTATTAGCCTCCTTTTTATAACTTCTAACAAATTATTCTTTGCAACTTCTGTATAATCATTTATAAATACATAATTAAATTGTTTTCTCAAATTTTCATTTGTAGTATATTCTTCTATATGTTCATCTATTTCTTGTAATCGTTTCTTTTCAATTTCTATTGGTAGATTTCTGTTTCTTAGTTCCTGTTTTGCTCTTTCAATATCTTTTGGAATCATATAAATAGAAAATACATCTTTAGCATATTTTTTAAAATCATATATTGTATTATAGTGTACTTCTGTAACTTGATTTTTATCAGATTCAAGCTCATTTTTCATATATGCATATTGTGCTCCCAAAAACTCAAAATCTACTACTATTTTATTTTCTTTTTTCAGTTTTTCAAATTCTTCTTCGTTTACAAATCTCTTATCTATTCCATCTATTTCGCCTTTTCTTTTAGCTCTAGTGGTTACTATAACTAAATTCTCGAAGCCTAATTCTTGTGAAATTACATTCTTAAAAAAAGATTTTCCTGTTCCTGTTACGCCTGATAATGTTACTATCATCTTTCTACCTTTCTTGCATCTTTATTATTATAAATATTTCTAACTTTTTCGAATACTTCTTCATAATCATAGTTTTTAGGAAATTTAGTTCTTCCACTTTTTATTAATTCAAACGTTTCTTCTAATGGTAGCCAAACAATCTTGTCAATCTCTTCCTTTTGAATTATTACATAAGATGAATTTCTTTTTAAGCAATATGCCGTAATTAAAAAATGTAATTTTTTTTCACCACTTTCTAATTCGAAGGGTAAGCCATCTTTTGTTATTTTTATTACATTCATAGCTTCCTCTGTTTTGATTCCTAACTCTTCTCCAAGTTCTCTTATCATTGCTTGAGTTTGAGTTTCATCTCCATCAACATGGCCTGAACATAAATCTAATTTTCCAGGAGTAAGGCCCTTATTTACTCTTTTTTCAATAAGGACTTCTCCCTTCTCATTTATCACAAAACATGTAACACCTTTAAGCCATTCATCTTCTGATATATTTAATTCTTGTCTTTTATCTATTTTTCTTGTTAACTCTCCATCTTTGTTATAAACATTATATAGCATTTTTTATACATCCTTTTATTTATCTTGTAAACATTCTATTCCAGGTAATTTCTTTCCTTCTAAGAATTCTAGTGAAGCTCCTCCACCAGTTGAAATATGTGTCATTTTATCAGCTAATCCAGCTTTTTCAACTGCAGCTGCAGAATCTCCACCACCAATTATTGTTGTTGCATCTAATTCTGCTAAAGCATGAGCAATAGCATTTGTTCCAATTGCAAATTGGTCAAATTCGAATAAACCTAAAGGTCCATTCCATACAACTGTTTTTGCTGATTTTAATTCATCTTTAAACATTTCAATTGTTTTTTCTCCAATGTCAAATCCTTCCCATCCTTCTGGAATTTCTGTCCAAGCTACTGTTTTACTTTCTGTATCTGGTTTGAATTCTTTTCCAATCTTTGTATCAACTGGTAATAAGAATTTTACACCTTTTTCTTTAGCTTTATTCATTAAGCTTAATGCTAAATCACATTTGTCTGGTTCACACAAAGAATTTCCAACTTCATATCCTTGTGCTTTGAAGAATGTATAGGCCATTCCTCCGCCAATCATTAATGTATCAACTTTTTCTAATAAACTATCAATAACTCCTATTTTATCAGAAACTTTTGCACCACCTAATATTGCAACAAATGGTCTTTCTGGATTATTTAAAGCATCACCTAAGAATTTTAATTCTTTTTCAATTAAGAATCCTGAAACTGATGGTAAATAATGAGAAATTCCTTCTGTTGAAGCATGTGCTCTATGTGCTGTTCCAAATGCATCATTAACAAATACTTCTGCCATACTTGCTAATTCTTTTGCAAATTCTGGATCATTATCTGTTTCTTCTCTATGAAATCTAACATTTTCAAGCAACATTACTTGACCTTCTTGTAGATTTGCAGCCAATGTTTTTGCACTTTCTCCAATAACATCTTTAGCCATTAAAACTTCTTGACCTAGTAATCTTGATAATTCTTTAGCTACTGGAGCTAGAGAAAATTCAGGCTTAAATTCTCCCTTTGGTCTTCCTAAATGTGAAGCTAAAATTATTTTACAATTTTGTTCAATTAAATATTTAATAGTTGGTAATGCTGCAACTATTCTTCTGTTATCTGTAATATTTTGATTTTCATCCATTGGAACATTAAAATCGCATCTTACAAATACTTTTTTTCCTCTTAAATCTATATCTTTTACTGTTTTTTTACTCATTTTTATACTTCCTCTCTGTTAATTTGGGGTCGGTCCTTTTTTGAGCATTGCGAAAAAAAGGACCGACCCCATTTTCACAACTATTAAAAGGCTAGAGGCCAGACATTATCTTCTCTAAACCCCTAACCTAATTTATATTTATTTATGGTCAACTGAAGCCATGTAGCATGCTAAATCTACTAATTTGTTTGAATATCCCCATTCGTTATCATACCAAGCTACTAATTTAACAAATGTATCTGTTAACATGATTCCTGCTGCTGCATCAAATATTGATGTATGTTTATCACTGATGAAATCAGATGATACTACAGCTTCGTCTGTATATTCCATTATTCCTTTTAATTCATTTTCTGTTGCTCTTTTTACAGCTGCACAGATTTCTTCATATGTTGTTGGTCTTTCTAGATTACATGTTAAATCTACAACTGAAACATCAACTGTTGGAACTCTGAATGCCATACCTGTTAATTTTCCATTTAATGCTGGTATAACTTTTCCAACTGCTTTTGCAGCTCCTGTTGATGATGGAATGATGTTAGCAGATGCTGCACGTCCACCTCTCCAATCTTTTTTAGAAGCTCCATCAACTGTTTTTTGTGTTGCTGTTGTTGAGTGAACTGTTGTCATAAGACCTTCTTTAATTCCGAAATTATCATTTATAACTTTTGCAAGTGGTGCTAAACAGTTTGTTGTGCATGATGCATTTGATACAATGTTCATATCTGGTGTATATGTTGTGTTATTAACACCCATTACAAACATTGGTGCATCTTTTGATGGTGCACTTATTACAACTTTTTTAGCTCCTGCATCTAAGTGTGCTTGTGCTTTTTCCATTGTTGTGAATACTCCAGAACATTCTAGAACATATTCTACTCCTAATTCTCCCCAAGGAATATTCTTTGGGTCCATTTCATTATATACTTTTATTGTTCTTCCGTTTACTACTAAATTTCCGTCTTTTTCTTCTACTGTTCCTTCAAATCTTCCATGTACAGTATCAAATTTTGTCATATATGCCATGTAGTCTGCTGCTACAAATGGGTCATTTACTGCTACGACTTCTACCTCCTCTTTTCCTAAAGCTGCTTGGAATGCTAATTTTCCAATTCTTCCGAATCCGTTAATTCCTACTTTTACTGACATAAAATTTTCCTCCTTTATTAGAGTTTTCTCAACTCTAAATTCTATTATTTACCTCATTAGGCAAGTTTATTCTATAACAAATTCAAATACTTTGCAATAGATATTACAAATATTTTTTCAAAGTTTCTACACTATCTTCTTGCATAACCACAAAGTCGTTTAATATTTGTCTAACTTCATTATCAATACTAGGATTATTGTTTAATAATCTTCTTCCTTCAATAATTCCCATATTAGTTCCTTGCATCAATAATTCAGATATTTTTGAATTACTTTGGTCATTCATAGTTTTCATGTTTACTCCATACCATGTCATCATTTTATTCATCATATTTGTTTCTTGAGGATCTTTTGTCATTGTGTATTGTGAATATATGTTATCAACTCTGTTAGCAATTTCTTTATATTTGCCATATTCAACATCCAAAACTTTTTTAAATCTGTCATCTCCTACTTTACTTGATACAAAATGAATTGCATCCATTCCCATTGTTGTTCCTTTGTTGACCTCATCTAAAACTTTCACATTAATATCTTCCATACTACTACCTCCTTTGGATATTTTTCTCAAAATTATTAATTTTATACATTTATTTATGGTCATGCACTTTTATTTTTCTCAAACATATAATTCTACTATGAGTAAAATTTATAAGAGTTTTTATACTCGATTGGGGGTTTTATGTTTTCGGAACTTTGCCTAAGTGGTTTCTTACAGTTTTTGCAGACTGCAATTTTTACAGTAGGATATATTTCTGGTACACAACTTTTTCCCGAACCTTTACGTTCAGACGAAGAGCAATTGTATCTTGAAAGATTAAGCGCAGGCGATGAAGAAGCACGTAATATACTGATAGAAAAAAATCTAAGATTAGTTGCTCATGTTTGTAAAAAATATAGCAATTCTAATGTAGACCAAGATGATTTGATTTCAATCGGAACTATAGGACTAATAAAGGGAATTAATAGCTTTAAACCTGAAAAAGGTGCTCGTCTTTCTACATATGTTTCTAGATGCATTGATAATGAAATATTAATGTATTTCAGAGCTACCAAAAAGTTAAATAATGAAGTTTATTTAAATGAACCTATTGGAAAAGATAAAGATGATAATGTTGTTACTCTTCAAGAAGTTCTTGAAAATGATGAACGAAGTGTTGAGGAGTCTGTGGACTTAAAAATGAAAGTGAAATTATTATATGAGAAAATGAAAAGTCTTTTGAAAGATAGAGAACGTACTATTCTTGAATTGCGTTTTGGTCTAGATGGTCATAAACCTAAAACTCAAATTGAAATTGCTGAACAAATGGGCATTTCTCGTTCTTATGTTTCTCGTATTGAAACTAAAGCTATTAATAAGCTGGCTAAAGAGATTAAAGAATAATAAAAAGACGGTCACACTTTACTTATTGAGTACTTGTGTGCTCCGCCTTTTTTATTTTCTATTTTGAAATATATCCAAACTTTTCCATTCTTTCTTTTTCTCTTGCAGATAATTCTTTCTTATTTATTTCTTCGGGTTCTTCAAAATTTATATCTTTTCTTCTATATACAGCTAAAAATAAAGCTACGCATAGAATATTTGAAATAGTTGTTGCTTTTCCTCCAGAAATAAGTGGTAATTGAAATTCGGTAATTCCAATTATTCCAAAATTCATTGCTAAATTGCATAGAGTTTGTACAGCAAATAAAGTTGCGATTCCAACTGCTATTAGTCTTCCATATGGATCCGTAATCTTTCTTACACAAAAAATTAATTTAATATCAAACGCTAACACAATTAATACTAATCCCAAACTTGCAGCCCATCCATATTCCTCTAGTATTCCTAAAAATACAAATTTACTATTAATTCCAAACATATTTTGTATATTTGAATCATATCCTAATTCATCACTTATAGATATACTCTCTAACTCTGCTTTTCCAAACCATTTAGCATTTTCAAATATTTTCTTTCTTACAAAATTTACTCTTCTTTCTCCCACAGTATCTACTCCTACCCAATTAGCAGATGTATATGGATCTATTTTATTTTTAGCTCTTATTGGTATAATACATATTAACGTTGATAAAATTCCAAAACCAACAATTGTTAATAATATGAGTTTAATCGCCTTTTCATTTTCTCTTCTTTTAAATAATTCTCTTGAAGAAATAATTAAATATACCATTGTTACAATAAATCCTGAAGAAAAATTTATAATTAATGATGATATTATTGCTATACAACTTAATAATATTATTTTTGAGACATTTTCTTTATTTGCATTTTGTATAAAACCTACAAATGCAAGTATGTATAAAGGAACTGTAAATACTGATGGTGATGTTGAGGCAACTGGCCATAATCCATATACTAAGTTTCCGTTTGCTCTAAAGCCTTTAATATATGCTATTATATTTAATAATGTCGCTATTATAAATATTGATTTTGAATATTTTAAAATTTTTCTGTAATCATAGAAGAATATAAATATACTAAATATTACTCCTAAAACCAATTCTATGCATACAAATTTATAATATATGTTCCAATCTGCAGAATAATTAGTAGTCCAATATGATTTTAAATCAAATAAAGCCCAAATTTGTCCTCCAAAACATATAAACGCAAGTGATATTATAAATGTAATCCAATCTAATTTAGGTCTATGTATTTTATTTAAGCTTTTTCCAATTTTTTGTGCATCACCCATTTGTTTAACTGCAATTTCTTCTGCCTCATCTTCAGATAGCCCTTTGCAAAGATTGTCATTTTTCAATTCTTCTATGTGTGTTTCTAATTCATCAGCAATTGGTTTATTGGCCGCTTTATATTTAATTTCTTTACAAACCTTATCTATAAATTCTTTAGTATTCAAATAACACACCTCCAATAACTTGGTTTACTCTGGTGCTAAATTCTTTCCATTCTTCTTTTTGGAATTTTAATTGCTTTTTTCCCTCATTTGTAAGACTATAATACTTTCTCTTTTTTCCAGAAACTTCATCCCAATATGATGATATAAATCCTTTTTCTTCTAATTTGTGTAATATTGGATATAATGTCCCTTCTTGAAATTCAAATAGATTTTCTGATTTTGTCTTAATTTTCTTTATCATCTCATAGCCATACATGTTCTCATTTTCTAATACACTTAATACAAGCAAATTTGTGCTTCCTTTTAATAGTTCTCTATCAACTTTCATTTCAATACCTCCTTTTATATTTATACATAGGATAACTATGTATATTATAAGCATTGTATAGCAAGGTATCTTCATTGTCAATATGTTTTTGAATTTTTTTAATATAAACGCAATAAAAGCCCTTCTTTTCAGAAGGACTTTTATTTTCTATTTTTTCAACCTCAATGCATTAAGAACAACCGTTAAGCTACTAATAGTCATAGCAAAAGCAGCAATCATCGGATTCATAACAACTCCAAGTGGTTCTAAAATGCCACAGGCAATTGGAATCATACAAATATTATAAAAAAATGCCCAAAACAAATTCTGTTTAATATTTTTAATAGTCTTTTCACTAATAGAAATTAGATCTTCTATTTTCTCTAGGTTATCATTCATTAGAACTACATTACTACTATCCATTGCAATATCTGTACCACTAGAAACTGAAACACCTATATCTGCAGTAACAAGACTTACGCTGTCATTTATTCCATCTCCACACATCATAACAAGTCCTTTTTCTTTGAACTTCTTAATTTCTTCTGCCTTTTGTTTTGGTAGCACATTTGCAATTACTTCATCTACTCCAATTTGATTTGCAATCGCCTTTGCTGTTTTTTCATTATCACCTGTTAGCATTACAACTTTGATATTTCTCTTTTTTAATTTTTGAACTATATCTTTACTTTCAGCTTTTAATACATCTTTTACTCCAATTAATGCAATTAGCTTTTGACCTTCTGTAACAAATAAAATACTGTTTCCATCAGAAACTAAATTTAGTTCATCTTGTTCTTGTGAAATTGTAATATTATTTTCTAGCATTAACTTTTTATTTCCTATTAGATATTTATTTTGGTTTATATTTGCACTAACACCATAACCAGGTATAGATTTAAATTCTTCTACATCCTCTAATTCTATCTTTTGATTTTTTGCTTCATTTACAATTGCTCTAGCTATTGGATGTTCAGACTTATTCTCTATACTTGCAACTATTCTGATAATTTCATTTTCTTTTAAATTACTATAATTATATATTTTAGAAATTGTCAATTCTCCTTTTGTTAGAGTTCCTGTTTTATCAAAACAAATCGTTTTGATTTTATGTGCATTTTCTAAGGCTTCACTTGTTTTAATCAATATTCCTTTTTTACTTGCATTGCCTGATGCTATTACTATTGCAAGAGGTGTAGCTAATCCAAGACTACATGGACATGCTACTACTAATATTGTTACAAATATGTTTATTGCAGTTGCTATGTTCTTAGTAATCATAAACCATATAGCAAATGCTATTATTGCTATTATAATAATTGTTGGAACAAAATATCCGCTTATTGTGTCTGCAACTTTTGCTATTGGAGCTTTCGTATTTGTTGCTTCTACAACTAATCTAACAATCTCAGATACGGTTGATTCTTTACCTATCTTTTCTGCCTTATATTTTATAGTTCCTTCATAATTTATACTTCCTGCAATTACCTTTGAGCCTTTTTCTCTTTTTACTGGAACACTTTCTCCTGTTATAAATGATTCATTTATATGAGTAGTTCCTTCTACTACTTCACCATCTACCGCAATTTTTTCTCCTGGCTTACAAATAACAATATCTCCTTTTTGAATTTCATCAAGTGTTACTGTTTCTTCTTTTCCGTCTCTTATTATAATTGCATGATTTGGAGTTATACTCATTAATTGCTGTAGTGCTTCTTTTGTTTTATCTTTATTTTTGCTTTCAACATATTTGCCTATTTTTATGAAAAATATTACTATTGCTGCTGATTCATAATATAAACTTTCTACATATATTGTTTTTCCTTTAAGAATCATTACTGTACCATATATGCTATATATAAAACTTGCCATAACTCCTATCGTTACTAATGTATCCATATTAGGTGTTTTATGAACAAGATTTTTGTATCCGTTTTTTAATATGTCTATTCCCATCAATAAGACTATTATTGTTAATATCAATAATGATATTGCGTAATTTATAGGATGTGCCATCATATCTAAAAATGGTATTACTGGCAATCCTACCATGTGTGACATTGAAATATATAATATTAATATTGAAATAACTGAAATTCCTATTAATTTATATTTTTCATTTGACTTTTTCTTCTCTTCTTTTTCTAGATTGTCTATTCCTGCACTTGAAAAGCCTGCTTTGTCTACAAATTTTTCTACTTGTTCTAATGCTAATTTGGTGTCGTCATATTCAATACTTGCATTATTCATAATTAGATTGACAGAAGCGGCTATTATTCCATCTTGTTTGTTCAAGTATTTTTCTAGTCCTGATGAACATGCACTACATGTCATTCCTTCAATTTTTAATAACACTTTTTTCATATGTTATTCTCCTTTAAAACCTGCATCTTGTATAGCTTCTTTTATCTTTTCAATATTTGTTTGACTTTCATTATATGTTATTGTTGCTTCTTTTTGTTCAAAATTAACTTCTGCCTTTTCTATTCCATCTGTATTGTTTAATACCTTTTCTAATCTATTTGAGCATCCTGTACAATGCATTCCTTCTATTTTTAATTTAATTTCTTTCATTTAAAATTCCTCCTACCTTAATCTTTTTATTAATTCCATAACTTCTTTTATTGTTTCCATATTCCCTGCTTTTATTTCACGCGACATGCATGTTCTCATATGGTTTTCTAAAATTGAATTTTCTACGCTTTCTAATGCTTTGTTTATTGCAGACATTTGGATTAATACATCACCACAATATCTGTCATCTTCTATCATTTGTTTTATTCCTCTTACTTGCCCTTCTACTATGTTTAGCCTTTTTATTAAGTTCTTTTTTTCTTCATCAGAACGCTGTGTTGTTTTTTCTGTTCCTTTGCATTTTTCACATTCCATTTTTTCACCTCCACTTTTGTTATTTTATACCCCTTAGGGGTATTTGTCAAGTAATAAAATTAATTTTAATAAAAAAGAAATAAAAAATTAGATAACTTAAGAAAATTAAGTACTATCACAAAACAAGTTTTATATGACAATAATTGGTTATAATAAAAATAGAACTAGATATTTTCACCTATCTAGTTCTATCTCCTTACTAAGTATTATCTTATTTTTTCTTTGTCTATATATTTTAAATTATAATTCAAACTCATTATTAGAGTTATCTTTTATCATGTAATGCTGATGCTAAAAGTAATAATTTCAAATCTTTTTCACTTATTCCTTCATTCTGAGCAATAATTTGTGAAAAAAACATATTTTATCAAAAATTTTTTGAAATGCACTATCATTCATATTTACTTTCATATTTAACTGATTATTCTCTTTCTGTAAATCATTATTAAAAAAACTCATACTTATACCTCATTAATTAGTTTATTTTCTATCATTATATTTTACTAAATTAATTGCCGAATCTAATGTTTCAGTGCAACATAATTTTCCTCTAATATCTACATATAATAAATCACTAATTTTAGATAAGCTTCTTGCTTGTTTAATATTGTTTATAACAATTTCTTTTTTAAAGTTCATGTCTTTGTCAATTATTCTAATATCATAACATTTTCTTTTTGATTTGAATATCAAATATTTTACATTTTTATTTTTTAATAAATCAACAGCTTTTCTGTATGGTAATTCTTTATCAAATATAGCATAGTTTTCATTTGTTTCCTCTATTTTATTTATAATTATTTCAATTGCTTCAACTTCGGCAATCGCATGTTTAATGTAAATATTCCAAAATTCATCTGCTAATTTTAAAGCATGAATAAAACCCTCTTCTTCTGTTACATTTTCATTCCATTCAGGATTACATAATTTAACAAAATCAGGTGATGTCTTACTTTTTAGATATTCCATTTGCATATTGTCTGTCGCATCTATATATTGAATTAATTCTTTATCCATATATTCATAAACTTTATCTATATTTTTAACTTCTATATTTTTTAAATAGTCTTTACCATATTTTTTCCACAATAATCCAATCGAAGAATAGTAAATACCATTTTCTCTTTTCCCATTTCTATTCTTCTGATGATGATCGAATTCTCCTAATCCTATATCAAAAACTAATTTATTATTTTCTCTTGCATATTATTTGTGTTTTTATTTTCTATGCTTGGAATTCTAATTAAATTTATCTCTTTAAAAATTTTACTTAGAAATACAGTTGATATTACATCATCTACATGAAATGTTCCAGAATGTGTAACAAAGTTTGCTTTATTATATTGCTTTGTTAATTTTATATTTTTATACTTAAATACTCTCATTATCTTCACCTTTTTTATTATATTACTATTAATTGTATATTTCAATATAATTAATTTACCTTTCTGAATCTTCTACAACTACTATATTATTTTTATTTCCATTCAAGCCAAATTCCATTTTTTTATTAATTGACTTACTATTACCTGCATGAAATACAAAACCATACCTTTTAAAATTATTTAAAGCATATTCTCTTATTTCTTCTTTTCTTTCTTCTACTTCGCTTGGTAAAATACCTAATCTATTTATAATTTCTGACTTTATATAATCCATTTGCTCTTTTTTATCTTTTAATAGCATATATTTTTCTATATTTTTAGTACTTCTAAACAAAATATTATCTTGTATATTGTCTTCTTTGAAACTTCTATGTTTTTAGCAAAAATAGCAGCAAAAAGACTAGGAAAGCTTGGTCAGCTCCTAGTCTTTTTTGTGCTCTATATCGCTAATTAACTTCATAGCAATTGCTATATTTATACTAACACATTTAATTATAAAAAATCAAATATTTTTTACTCTTCTTCCTCCTCAAATTGGCTATTATACAATTTCTCATAAAATCCACCTTTAGCAAGAAGTTCCTCATGAGTACCTTGTTCAACAATATCCCCATGATCCATAACCAAAATCAAATCAGCATTCTTAATTGTAGACAATCTATGTGCAATAATAAAAGATGTTCTACCCTTCATTAAATTATCCATAGCCTTTTGGATTTGAATTTCTGTTCTAGTATCGATAGAACTTGTAGCTTCATCCAAAATCAATATTTTAGGGTCTGTTAAGATAACTCTAGCTATTGTCAATAATTGTTTTTGACCAGCTGAAATATTGCTTGACTCTTCATTAATTTCTGAATTATATCCATTTGGTAAAGTCTTGATATAATGATGTACATGAGCTGCTTTTGCCGCTTCTATAACTTCATCATCTGTTGCATCTTCTTTTCCATATTTGATATTATCTTTTACAGTTCCGCCAAATAGCCAAGTATCTTGTAATACCATTCCGAACATTTGACGAAGTTCGCCTCTTTCAAAGTCTTTTACATTGTGTCCATCAACTAAAATTCTACCATCTGTAACATCATAAAATCTCATCAATAATTTAACCATTGTTGTTTTTCCTGCCCCAGTTGGTCCTACAATAGCTATCTTTTGACCATTATACACTTCTGCATTAAAGTCCTTTATAACTATATTATCTGGATTATAACCGAATTTTACGTGGTCAAATGTTACATTGCCTTTTAATCCTTTTGTTGTTACACCTTCTTTAGCTGTTTCTACTTCATCTTTTTCCTCTAAGAATTCAAAAATTCTTTCAGTTGCAGCAACCATAGCTTGTAACATACTTGATACTTGTGCAATTTGATTTATTGGTTGTGTAAATTGCTTGTTATATTGTATAAAGCTTTGAATATTACCAACAGTAATTTTTCCATTGATTGCTAAATATCCACCAGCAATTGCAACACCTACATATCCTATATTAGATATAAATCCCATTACAGGAAACATAAGTCCTGATAAGAATTGTGATCTCCATGCAGATTTATATAATTCATTATTTTCTTTTGCAAATTCTGTTCTTGCATTATTTTCTCCATTAAATGCTTTTACAACAGTTAATCCTGAATATACTTCTTCTACTTGACCATTTACATGTCCTAAATAGTCTTGTTGTCTCTTAAAGTATTTTTGAGATTTTCCAACAATTATTTTTACTAAAAAAGCTCCTATTGGCATAACTATAAGTGAAATTAATGTCATTTGCCAACTAATTGATAACATCATTATTGCAATACCAACTAATGTACAAACTGATGTGATAATTTGTGTTACACTTTGGTTTAAGTTTGTTCCTAATGTGTCAATATCATTTGTTATAACTGATAATACTTCTCCATTTGTCTTTTTGTCATAGTAATTCATAGGCAATTTATTTATCTTTTCTGATATATCTTTTCTAAGCCTATATGTAAGCTTTTGAGATATTCTTGTCATAGTAAGTCCTTGTATAAAAGAGAATAATGCGCTCAAGACATATAATCCCAATAATGTTAATAAAATTGTTCCTATTTTCCTAAAGTCAATTCCACCTGTGCCATACAATTTGTTTACTAATCCATTATATATTTCAGTTGTAGCATTACCTAAAATTTTAGGTCCAATAATTGAAAATATTGTACTTCCAACTGCAAAGATTATAACTATAATTAAACCGATTTTGTATTTTGACAAATATTGTCCAATTAATTTTTTAGTTGTTCCTTTAAAATCTTTTGCTTTTTCTGTTACATGACCTGTTCTAGGTCCTCCCATTGGTCCTGGCATATTATTCCCCCCTTTCTTTATTATCCTTATCTGAAAAGTCTTTTGTTAATTCTTCTTCAGATAATTGTGATAAAGCTATTTGTTTATATGTTTCGTTTGTTTTATATAATTCTTCGTGTGTTCCTTGACCTACGATTTTTCCGTCATCTAAAACTATAATTTTATCTGCATTTAGAATTGTACTAATTCTTTGTGCAACTATAATAGATGTCTTATTTTTTGTTTTTTGTGCTAACGCTTCTCTTAATGCTGCATCTGTTTTAAAGTCTAATGCTGAAAAACTATCATCAAATACAAATATTTCTGGGTCTTTTGCAACCGCTCTTGCAATAGAAAGCCTTTGCTTTTGACCTCCTGAAACATTGTTTCCGCCTTGTGCAATTTCTGATTTATATTTATCTGTTTTTCCATTTATAAATTCTGTTGCTTGTGCAATTTCTGCTGCATTAATCATTTGCTCATCAGTCATATTTTCATCTGAATATTTTATATTAGATTCTATTGTACCTGAAAATAAAACTCCTTTTTGTGGCACAAATCCAATTATATCTCTTAATTCTTTTTGTGATAAATCTTTTACATTAACTCCATCAACTAGAAGCTCTCCACCTGTTACATCATAAAATCTAGGTATTAAATTTACTACTGTAGATTTTCCACTACCAGTACTTCCTATTATTGCTGTTGTTTTTCCTGATTCTGCTGTAAAGTTTATATCAGAAAGAATTTCAGTGTCTGCATCTGGATATCTAAATGATACATTCTTAAATTCAACTAATCCTTTTTTGCTTGGATCTAATTTTTTTGTATTTTCTTTATCTTTTATGCTTGGTTCTGTTTCAAGTACTTTCATAATACGGTTTGCTGATACAGAAGCTCTTGGAAGCATTATAGATATCATAGATATCATTAAGAAGCTCATTACTATTTGCATTGCATATTGTATAAATGCTAACATGTCTCCAACTTGCATTACACCTTGGTCAATGTTATGACCTCCAACCCATATTATTAGGATTGAAACTCCATTCATTATAAACATCATCATTGGCATCATAATTGACATTGCTGTATTTACAAATATGTTTGCATTCATTAAATCACTATTTGCATTATCAAATCTTTTTTCTTCTTTTTTCTCTGTGTTAAATGCTCTTATAACTGGTAAACCTGTTAAGATTTCTCTTGATACTTTATTTAGCTTATCAACCAATTCTTGCAATTTCTTGAATTTTGGCATTGCTATTGCAAATAATACACCTACTACTAGAATAATTGTAATAACTGCTAATCCAATAATCCAAGCCATTGAACTGTTGCTTTCATTTAATACTTTTATAGTTCCACCTATACCTATTATTGGAGCATATACAACTGTTCTAAATAACATTGCCATTAATTGTTGAATTTGTTGAACATCGTTTGTACTACGTGTAATTAAAGATGCTGTTGAAAATTCACGCAATTCTTTGTTTGAAAAGCTTAGTACTTTATTAAATACTTCTTCTCTTAATGTTTTAGAAAGTCTTGCACCTACACGTGATGACAACATCATAATTGTAATTCCTGATGCCATACTAATTGCTGCTAATGCTAACATTTTTAGACCAGCTATCATTATATAGTTCATTTGAATTTTATCTGTATCAACATTTGTATCTTTGTAAAGTGTTTTTACATATGCTACTGCTGCTTGTGTTTTTATTGAGTCTTGCATTGAGTCAATTTGTTTTGATGATTCTTCCAACATTTTTGCTAATTGCTCTTGTGGCATAGATTTTAAAATTTCTTTGTTTTGAACTGTTTGAGAAATAATAATTGGTTTTGTCATCAATTCTTCAAGAGCTTCTTTCTTGTCAGTTTTTAAATCTTTTATTACATAGATTTCGTCTTTGTTATAATCTTCTTTTAAATATTTTTTTAAAGTTCTTTCTTGTTTATTTGTTAAATCTGTTGCACTTGCAACTGAATATTTTTCTAATATTTCATCATCACTATTTGTAAACAAAAGTATTGAATCCATGTCGTTTTTGCTGATTACTTCTGGAACTGCATATTCAATTCCACCAGCCTGAATTCCTGTATTTACTATTTTTGATGTGTAATTTGGCAATTCCAAATCAACTGTTGCTTGCACACATAGTAATGCTACAATAACTACTACTGATAGCCATGATTGTTTTAATTTTTTTAATACTTTAAGCATTTTTATCCTCCTTTTTTATAATTCCATATTTTAAATATTCTATTTCTTTAAGAAATGTGCTTCTACATTCTTCTTTTGAAACTCTTTTAAAATTTTTTATAATTGCTTTTCTTGTAATTGCATTTAACATTTCACATATTACCATAAAATCTTGCTGATTTTCTATTTTTAAATTTTTGGTATTTAACAAATCACAATATTTTATGACATCTTTTGGTTTGGTATTTTTCATTAAATCAAATATACTTTCATCAGATGATTTTATATTTATAAATATTTGCTTATACAAGTCTTCATCTTCTTTTTTCATGAAATTTTCTATTGCCATATCATACAAGAAAATATATGTTTCAAATAAATCTCCATCTGTTTCTTGGATTTTTTCTTTTACTTTATTTGATACTTGCTCTGCTTTTTCTTTTAAAAGATAAACCAGCAAATCTTCTTTGCTTTCAAAATATTGATAAAAACTGCCTCTTGCAATATCTGCATCTTCTACAATGTTTTTTATTGAGACATTTTCTATTGGAACTCTTGCAAATTCTTTCTTTGCAGCATCTAACACTTTTTGTTGTTTCTCATTTGAAAGCTTTAGAAAAGTTTCTTTTGGCACTTCTATCACTTCCCTCCTAATTATCACGTTTCCCCACAAAACGCAAAAATAACACTCTGTCATAATTATAATGACACAGTGTCATTTTGTCAACACGAATTGTGTGAATTTTTTGTGAATTATTAATCGCCTAAGCATATTCCTATATCTCTAGCTGTTTTTACTAAATCATCATCCATAGTAACTTTTCTTAAATTACTTTCTGCTGTATTTCCTGAAACAGCTCCTATTTTAGTATTTCTTCCTACAACATCTTCTAATGAAACATAGTCTAATTTTCCATTTTTAATTACCGTTAGTACTCCGAATTTTCCATCTAATGCAAGTTCCATAGCTTTTGCACCATATTTTGTTGATAGAACTCTATCAAATGCTGTTGGAGTTCCACCTCTTTGCATATATCCTAAAGTTGTATTTCTAGCCTCAAGACCTGTTAATTCTTCAAGTTGTTTTGCAACTACTTGTCCAACTCCACCAAGTTTGTTGTTATCTACACCTGCTCCATTATCTCTTTTATTTGCAACTGTAATTGTTCCACCTTTTGGTGCTGCTCCTTCTGCTACAACTACTATACTGAATTCTTTTCCTTGAGCTCTTCTTTCGTTTATTTTTTCTACTGCTTTATTTAAGTCATATGGTATTTCTGGAATTAACGCAATATCTGCTCCTCCTGCAATTGCAGATTCTAGAGCTATCCATCCAGCATATCTTCCCATAACTTCAAGTACCATTATTCTATGATGTGTTTCACCTGTTGTATGCAATCTATCTAATGCTTCTGCTGCAACAGATACAGCTGTATTATATCCAAATGTAATTTCTGTACATGCAACATCATTATCAATTGTTTTTGGAACACCTATTACATTTACTCCTTTTGTTGAAAAATCTCTTGCTGATTTTTGAGTTCCATCTCCTCCTAATGTGAATATACAATCAAAACCATCTTTTTTAATATTTTCAACACATACATCAGATAAATCTTTATACTCTACTGATCCATCTTCATTTACTACTTTATAATTGAATACATTTGCATTTGTTGATGAACCAATTATTGAACCTCCTTTTGGTAATATTCCAGAGGCTGTTGAATTATTTGATGTTGCTAATTTTACAAAATTGTTTTTTAATAGTCCATTATATCCATCTATAAAACCATAACAATCTATTCCATTATTTTCTGCTGTTTTTATAATTGCTCTAATAACAGCATTAAATCCTGATACATCTCCTCCATTTGCTAATATAGCTACTTTTCTTATCATCTGAATTTCCTCCCTATTAATAATCTTTTATTCTTTCTTTTAAATCATTAAAATCAATTAACTTCCAAGACCAGTTTTTATCACTTTCAGTTCCTGGTACATTTATTCTTGCACTTTCATCTAATCCTAAAATATCTTGTACCATGATTACTGGCATTTTGGCTTTACATTTTGATAAATATTGCATAATTCCAATATTAACATTTATATCATTACAATTGTTTCGTTTCAAGAACTCTTTTAATTTCCATTTATGGTCATCATCAAGTGTTTTATACCAGCCATAAATTGTGTTACAATCATGATTTCCAGGGAATACAAGTACATTTTCCGTTTCATTATCTCTATCATAGAAATTATCTAAATCTATTGTAAATTGCAATATTTTTTGTCTTGTAAATCCATAGTGTTCTCTTAATTTTATTGTTTCTTCTCTAATTTCTCCTAAATCCTCAATTATAAAGTCATCGATTTTCACACTATTGTCTTTAAATAATTCATCAAAAAATCCATAACTTACGCTATCTGTATAACATCCTTCTTTTCCAGATTTTCCGATTGGAATCTTGAAGAATGAATCATAT
>OLRV01001318.1_pt1 | contig 21544 bp, 23 predicted proteins | sample 1672421 | NCBI WGS metagenome assembly OLRV01 (sample SAMEA3136684, study PRJEB25190) | human gut metagenome | biome: human gut; feature: human-associated habitat; material: faeces | place: Austria | collected 2013
TCCGATACTTCGTCACCCAGATCAGATGAAAGTGGAAATTGTAGACATATCCACGTTCATTGTTACCGAGTAAAGAGGCAGCCGAGGCTTTGCGGCAGAAATTGGACGCGCTGCCATCGAAACTTTGGTTGCGTCAGACTGTCGCAGCGGCACGTGGAGACTTGAACCTTTCCGTCAGGCCGGCATATAAAGCTAAACGATGTACGGCAAAGGAAGCAGCTAAGGATCTTGAGGAACTTATCGAGCGAACAGAAGCACTGAATGAACTGAGTCGAGAGAAGGACAACCTTTTCGCCGCTTGGCTAGTGGTCGGCTCTCGGAACCGGGAAGCGTTGGCAGCATATTGCGCGCAGCATGGTGAGGATGCGACTGTGACGGTACGGAAAACATCTAGTTCCTACTGGCGATTGAATTGGTTCAATCCGGAGCGAAACAAGCGTCAGCAGGTAAATGTAGGGGACATAGTGATCGTGTATCCAGTGGGCTTTCCGGAATCGATTGGCATCGTCAGGAAAGCGGACCAACGAGAGCCACGCTCGGATTCTGGTCAGTTCCACCGTATTTGTCGGAATTCCATTATGGAAGTGATTGACCGTGAAAAATGATCATAAGTGACGCGCAGCCATCTGGTTGCGTGAATTTCATATATAGTAGCTTAATAAATTATCATATAGAATAAAAAATCCGGCAAATCTTTTCACCGGACTTTTTATTCTATTGTTTATTCGGAACACATGATCGTCAGCGTGTTCTTTTTTATATCACTAATCATCATATTCTTGGGCAGCAATCAGAACGTGGTACATGAGCGATCCCGGGGCAACGTAAACACCGTGGTTACCGACGAAATAGTACCATCTCGTCCCCTTAGACGAAAACTCATAATACTTCGTATAGACGAGATTGCCATTATCGTCTACGAACTTTACGTTACAGTTGACCCATCCATCTCCTTCACGTACGGACTCTGTGACAAGATAGAGCTGATTTCCTTCGCTATTCGTGCCGCACCAGTAATCTGCGGCGAAGGCCGAAGATGTCCCGATGAATTGTGCACCTACGATCGTGCAGGCTGCGAGAACTGTCGATAGCAAAAACTTTTTCATTGTCAATCCTCCCCATCTCTTAAAATCAGATAGTAATACAATTATAACTATAATAGCATTTGGGGAATGAATTGTCAATATATTCTTTATTTTAAGCGTTTTTTTTTAATAGGCAGGATTTTTCTGGAAAATCGAGAATAGAAAAATTAAACGATATTTAATCATCTAATCTTAGGGAGGAGATTTTTATGGGGAATGTTTGTCCGCATTGCGGAAAGCCAATTCAACCAGGGATGAAGTTCTGTGCAAGCTGTGGTGCTAATTTGTCTGAGGGGACGGCAAAGGCTCGTACGATTTCGGCGAATAATTCGGTCAGCATGGATGTCCCTCAGGGGACTGACTGGATTGCTGTAGGGCTCACAGCGTTATCATTCTTCTATGTTATCGGATTTGCATATGTCATCAGCTCGATATTAGCAATCGTTGTTTTTTGTGCCATTGCGTATAAATGGAAATTGGTAAAAGAGGCTCTTTGGCATAGGGGAATCTTCAAGCCTTTTATTGTGCATTTTATATGGGGCGTCTTTATCATTGGCATGGTGATATCTATGATTGGTGATGCTGAACGTAGCCATATGGGATATTTGCTGCCGTTGTTGCTTCTCGTCGGTCTTCTTGTGGCAAATGGCGTATATTATGTAGGTTACCGTATCATTTGCAAATTTTATCCGGAATCTAAACAGCAAGGGCGACTGGTACAGTTCCTTGTCAGCTTAGGTGTCATCATGCTCTATTTCATGGCTCGCCGTGATCAAAACGGTCTTAATAGCTTTTTTGGCGTCGATAACGCCGGTACTGCTCCGGATATGACACAAGCTGCCGCCGGTGCGGATGCGACTGGTGTAGCGGCTGGGCTGGGGACGATTGATCCTTCGGAAGCTACTAATATCCCGGATCCCTCTGCAGCTTCGATGAATGCTTCGGTAGATCCGTCTGCTACTGCTTCGGGCGCAGCACAGTCTTCGACATTCAATATGACAGATTCGATGAGCCAGCAGGCCGGCAGTGCCACGTTCAATGCCGACGGCAGTGCTGATTTCACGAATGCTGATATGTCTTATGCAGGCCATATGTTCAGCGACGGCTCTCTCCTGAACTCTCTGAACATCCCGGATGGACATATCGATTTCGCTAACGGCACGGGAACCATTTACGATAATTTGAACAACGCCATCTTTACGATTGACGGCAATACCATCTACGATGCCAACCACCAGGTTGCCTATACCATGCAGGACGGGACACTGTTTGACAAGATGAACCAGGTGGTCGGTACGCTTCATAAGGCGTAAGATGATGCATCGGATTGAGCGATTCGCTGATAAATTTGAAAGGTCGGATTTTCATGTTCATAAATCATTGGAAGCATCTCGCAGTGGCCGGACTGATGGTTTCTGCTTTCTTCTGCAGTGCAGGTGCATGGCAGCCGGCTCCCGCAGAAGCTGAGCCGTTCATCAACATTGATTACAGCGGAAATACGTATTGGCTCGTAGACAAGGGGTCTATATATGGGGCAGGAGATTCTTCAAATCCGCTTCATATCTATGCGGAGAAGGAAGAAGATCACGGCAGCGTATCTGTGGCTATCACCGGTAGGCACTATTATTTCAAGCAAGTGAACGGTGTTTGGAAGTATCGTTATTACGGCTATACAGGAAAAGGTGGTAAGATTCCGTACACAAGTTGGCGCAAAGTCTCCGGAGATCAGCTGGCCAATGATATCCTATACATCGCTTTGAACTAATAAATTGAATGGGTTAAATAAAGGAGAGCGGTTCAATTATGAAAAATGGCTTATCATCATTAGCAAAATCCGCAGCACTCAGTCTGCTGCTTGCCGGCGGCATCATGATTGGTGGTGCTTCGACATCGGAAGCTGCGACTTTTTATGGAGACGTCGCTACAATTGTTACAGATGACAGCAGTGTTTACTACACAGATTACGGTACGGCTCGTATGTATCTTACCGAAAGTTACGATAACGTATCCCATACTTATTTGGTGGAATTAAATCCGAACGAGACTCGTGCATATATCCTCAATGGTAATGGACGTAAACAGTTAGATGCCTATGGCCGATATATGATGGTCGGCGATTATAATGCAGTCAAGCAGATGTGCCAGTATTATTTCTGATGCGGCAGGAGATATTGTCTTGGCATGATACGAATGATGATTCATAGATCCTGATGAACAGACGATGGAGGCTTATCATGAAGAAGTGGAAAATGGTGCTAGCTGGCGCGGCTATGACTGTAGCGTTAACGTTCGGCACGGCGTTCGTTCCATCTAACGATACTGCAGTTGCTTTTGCTGCAGACAGATATGTTTGTGATGTTGTTGAAGATGAAGACCATCCACAGATTTATTTGGTTGAGGAAAGCGTCAAGCTGTATAAGAGAACGTACGGCGAAACGGTCAAAGCAAATTTCAAATTTGTAGACCGGAATACGCATAGACTGCTATACAGGCAGCAAATTGACTTCATTAGTGAGGAAGGCGAACGTTCCACGTATCGACTTAATGGTGGACATGCCCAGCTTATCTATTATGGTCCTAAGGAATTGTACACTATGCGGCAGGCTTGCTACGACGTACTGCAATCTCGTTGAGAACTGCCTTCAGGGTTAAATAAGAAAGGGGCTTCGGTGATACCGAAGCCTTTTTTGATAGGATATTGCTCGTATTTCCACGGTGGAATTTTAATAATTTTGCAGAAGAAGACGATGCGGTGAGCACCAATCACCATAATTGTCTTCTTCCATCTGTGCATCGCGTGTCTCATCATCAACTTCTACATCATGATAATCGTAACCTAGATCCACAACATCATATTTGCTATCGGAATGATAATGAGAAGCAGCATATCCAGTAGCTGCTCCTGCGGCCATTCCAGCAGCAGTATTTTTGTGATGGATTTACAATCTAAGTGCAACAGCTCCTAGACAACCAAATTAAAATGACACATAGACTTCTTTGCTATAATAGTGGTTGAAGAGAACTACCTATAACAAAAGGAGAGCCTATGTGCCACTACACTCTACCGCGCTATCCACGCAGGACTGCTGAACCCGCCAGGAGCTTCAGCGAAGTTCGTACTTCGGAAACTACGGCATCACGGGAAACGGCGTCACAAGAAAGGCAGCGAAGAACATTGTGGCAAGTTCGTCATATCGCACCCCATCGAAGAGAGTCCTGCCAGTGCAGCGAACCGTTCCGTCCGTGGCCACTGGGAAGCGGATACCGTGGTGGGCAAGCAAGGAAAAGCATGCCTCGTCACGCTGGTGTACCGGAAGCGCCGGTACTTGCTTGTTGGAAAAGCCATGAGCAAGACCGCCGCTGCAGTCAACCTCCGCACCATCCATGGGAGCGCGGGACCAATGAAAACACCAATGGCCTTTTACGGGAGTTCTTCCCGAAAGGCAAGGACATCACGGATACGCCAGAGGATTACATCCAACGGAAGTACCATGAGTTGAACCTGCGCCCTAGGAAGTGCCTTGGCTACAAAACACCATATGAGGTCTATTTCTCAAAGGTGTTGCACTTAACTTGACAATTCGCCAGGCATAGTTAAGTGAACTGGATATGAAGTTTTTTCCCCATGCCAGCAGCCAGTCTTCTTAGTGTGCGTAAGGAAGGATTTGCATTGCCGCGTTCCAGTTTACTGATATCGGATTGTGCAATGCCGGTCCTTTTGGCCAGCTCTTGCTGCGTTAGTCCAGCATCCTTTCTGGCATCGATCATGGCCTGTATGATTTCAAACTCAGGCTCCAATGCATCATATTCCTTTTTAAATTCCGGATCCTTCATCTGTGTATTGAGAAAATCGTCAAAGTTCATCATGCATCTTCACCCTTTCCATGTAATCTTGGCGATATCGTTTTGCCCGCTCAATCTCTCGCCGTGGTGTCTTCTGAGTTTTCTTTACAAATCCGTGCGTTAATATGATCTCTTGCCCGATAACAAAGAAATACAAGACACGAGAGATGTTACTGCCAACCTTTGCCCGCAGTTCAAAGATCTTGTCATCCAATTCCTTGGAATATGGCTCCCGAAGCTCATTTCCATTATCTGATAGGAGTTGAATGGTACGTGCCATCTTAGCACGCATCTTAATATCGAGATCTAAAAGAAACTCTTCGGCAGGACGTTCGCCATTGGCCGTTTCATAAAAAGAAATCGTAAACTTCTTCACTACATGCTCCTTTTATAGGATATATCCCATAAATATGATATCATATTTGCAAATCTTTATCAAGAAATGAGTGCGAATTATACGCCAGAGGATTACATCCAACGGAAGTACCATGAGTTGAACCTGCGCCCTAGGAAGTGCCTTGGCTACAAAACACCATATGAGGTCTATTTCTCAAAGGTGTTGCACTTAGCTTGACAATTCGCCCGCAGTTGGGCAGGCCGCGCCCAGTTGGTTGCCAGTTCGCACATGCACGTAATGATACAAGACAGCAAAAAAGTCAGGCACGATGATTTCGGGCCTGACTTTTATTGTAGTTCTTTGATTATGAAGGTTTGCCCTTTCTGGAGTCCTAGGGCATCTGCCTGGCCAGCTGTCATCTCAAGGACGCTGTGGGCGCGCCAGCAGGCGGAGAGGCCTAGCCAGGGGCGCAGGTGGCGGGTGATCTTGAGGATCCTGCCATTTTTGTCGAGGTAGACAGCGTCGATGGCGAAGCGCATGAAGCACATGTGGATGCTGTTGCACGGCGCGATGAGCAGGGCCGTGGCGGGCGGCAGGGGGCGGCGCAGCATGAGGCCGCAAAAGCGCTGCCAGAAGGTTGTCGCCAGGTGGACGGTGAGGGCGGTATTGGAAGATTCGATGATGAATGTTTTTGTCTGCATAATGGCTTCTTTCTCGGAGTGAACCACACCGCTTCGCGGTCCCCCTTCTCCATAGGAGAAGGCTTTTAGAGATTCTTGAGCAAGTACAGCAAGCTCGGCACGAGGGTGACGACGAAGATGGCGGGGAAGATGAAGAGGACGAGCGGGAAGACGATCTTGACCGGGGCTTTCATGGCCTGGGCTTTGACGTACTGGCGGCGGCGTTCGCGGATGTTGTCGGCCTGGTTCTTGAGGGTCTTGCCCATGCTCGTGCCGAAGCGCTCGGCCTGGATGATGGAGGTCATGAAGAGCGAGACGTCCTCGAGGCCGCAACGGTCGGCCATGCTGCGCATGGCAGTGCGGCGCACGACGCCCATGCGGATATCGTCCTGCATGCGGCGGCACTCGTCGATGAAGGGGCCCTTCATGCGCGCGGTGATCTTCGACAGCGCGGCATCGAAGGAGAGGCCCGCCTGGACGCTGACGCAGAGCAGGTCGAGCACCTCCGGCAGCTGATGCTCGATCTGCTTCTGGCGCCTATCAATCGTCGTGTTGAGGAAGACGACGGGCATCAGGCCGCCGAGGATGCCGAGCAGAAAGCCCAGCATGGTTTTCTGCACAGGCGCATAGGAGCTGTTGTGAAGGAGCACGATGGCAAAGAGCCACATGACAACAGCGCCGAGCAGGCAGCTGCCGAAGAACTCGGCAATGCTCCATTCACGCGACTTGCCCGCGAGCAGCAGGCGCTTCTGGATGATGGGGCGCAGCCGCAGCGGCGTCAGGGCCGTGGAGAGCGCGGCGAGCATCTGCTTGAAGCCGCCCGCCTGCTTCTTCTCTTCAGGCTGAGCAGTGCTCGGCTGTGCAAATGGCTCGCGCTCTTCAGTGAGCGTTTCCAAGCTCTCCATGCGGCGGCGCACGGTCGTCTGTGGCTCGACCTTGCTGCGGATGAGGCCGAGCAGCACGAGGAAAAGCAGCGCCGTCACGGAGAGTACAAAGAGCAGCTTCAGCATCGTCTCATTCCTTTCTCACGTTCTCCAATCACAACTCAAAACCGGCCGCCCTCAAAGGCGATGTCGTTCGCCCCTGCAGGGGTGAAGAAGCCCTCGGGCAACTTGATGCCGCTGACCTCGAACTTTTCGAGGAAGCTCGGCTGCAGGCCCGTCGGCACGAAGTGGCCGAGGATCTTGCCGTTGCTGTCGAAGCCGGTCTGCTCAAAGCGGAAGATGTCCTGCGTCGTTATGGTCGTGCCCTCCATCTTCTGCACCTCGGTGATGTAGGTGATCTTGCGGCTACCGTCGCGCATGCGCGCCTGATGGATGATGAGGTCGATGGCCGACGAGATCTGCTCGCGGATGGCGCGCTCCGGCAACTCGAGGCCGGACATCATGACCATTGTCTCGAGGCGCGAGAGGACATCGCGCGGGCTGTTGGCGTGCGCCGTCGTCAGCGAGCCGTCATGGCCCGTGTTCATGGCCTGCAGCATGTCGAGTGCCTCGCCCGTGCGGACCTCGCCGACGATGATGCGGTCGGGGCGCATGCGCAGGGCGTTGCGCACGAGGTCGCGGATGGTGATGGCGCCCTTGCCCTCGAGGTTGGCCGGGCGCGCCTCAAGCGTCACGACGTGCTGCTGCTGCAGGCGCAGCTCGGCGGCATCCTCGATGGTGACGATGCGCTCGCCGTCGGGGATGAAGGACGAGATGACGTTGAGCGTCGTCGTCTTACCGGAGCCAGTGCCGCCCGAGACGAGGATGTTGATGCGCGCCTTGACACAGGCGCGCAGGAAAGTCGCCATCTTCTCGTCCATCGTGCCAAACGAGATCAAGTTGTCGACGCTCAGCGGCGTCTTGGAGAACTTGCGGATGGTCAGGCACGGGCCGATGAGCGAGAGCGGCGGGATGATGATGTTTACGCGCGAGCCGTCCTCGAGGCGCGCATCGACGAGCGGCGACGATTCATCGACGCGGCGGCCGAGCGGCGTCAGGATGCGCTCGATGATGTTCATGAGGTGCGCCGTGTCGTGGAACTTTGCATCCGTCAGCTCGAGCTTGCCCATGCGCTCGACGAAGACCTGGCGCGGCCCATTGACCATGATCTCGGTGATGGAATCGTCCTTGCGCAGCGCCTCGATCGGGCCGAGGCCGAGCACCTCGTCGCGGATGTCCGCGATGAGCCGCGGCTTCTCGCCCTGCGGGATGGAAAACGGATTCTCGTCGAGCACGCGCTGACAGTAGTCAGTAATCAATGTCTCGACCTGATGCGGGTCCTGATGCACCGAAGTCAGCATCAGCTGCTCCTCCGGCGTCATCTCATCGACAATACGCTGATGGATACGCTGCTTGACTTCCTGATACGAGCGCTCCGCCGCCATGTCCTGGCTGTCCTCACGGGCTCCAAAGATATTGACCTGACGGTTCTCACCAGCCGCCCGTCCCAGGCGCGTCAATAAAGACATCGTATCTCACCTCTCATTACTTTACTTCGTTTGTTTATTTTCACTATACATTTCGTATGTTATTTTCAAATCAAATCGATCTGTTATATTGGTATCATTCCCCATTAATTTCCCAAGATTATTTATAATATTTACAAAAGTCGTACCACCACTATCTTTCTTCATTTTTGCCCAAACTTTTACCTGTACATTATTTGATTTTGTAACATAACTAACATCAAAATCATTAGCATCAGCAGGATTCCAATCATAAAAATCAACGGGCAGACGTGCATCTTTAAAACTCTGATAAACACTATTATATCCATTCTTCTGATATTCTTCTGTAGATACTACCGATGCCATTCGTGCACTATCACGAACTATAGCGCTAAGATATAAATAATCAGCAAATATACCACATAAGTGAATAATAGAAAAGAAAATAAAAAGGAAAAAAGGTAGGATAAATGCAAACTCCACAATGGATTGTCCCTTCTGGAATTTCATAAATCCTACCTCCTATGATAAGGCATAAACACCTATCTTATAATTTTACTGTATGATCTCCCGTCAATGCACCTACTACACTCTGGAATGCCGACGAAATACCATGTGCTAAGCTAGATCCCGTGTTAGTCCCAAACAAAACGGCTGTAGCAATAGCTACTACAAAAACTAATAGCAAAGCATACTCTGTTATTCCTTGTCCTTTTTCATTAAAATAACGAGCTTTCATATACTTAAGAACATCTAACATAAGAACTCCTCCTCCAAATTATAACATTTTCTATTATCTATCTATGTAAACTCTTTACAGAGGTTACACGCAAAATCATATCCGTTTATGAGGTTACTAACTTCTTTATAGAGTTTATAATCTGTAAAAAAATCATACGATATCTTGATGAAAAATATGGTGACATAATAATAGCGAATAATATTATTACAAACAATAATAATAAAGCATATTCTGTTATTCCTTGAGCCTTTTGAGATAAACAATTCTTTTTTATATGTAAAAGGTAAGCATAAATCATAAAATTTATATCCTTCAATAATGAACATCTGTTATTTTCTTTATAAAGAAAATGCCAATGAGCTCAGAAATAACAGATATAGCTATAATTATACGCCCCAAATCATCTTCCAGCAAAGGTTTCAAATAGTCAGGTTTAATAAAAGTCAATATACCTGCCATTGCAAAAGGCAAAACAGCCAATATAATACCTGACAGGCGACCTTGTGCCGTCAATGTCATAACTTCCCGCCGCATGCGGATTCTCTCTTGAATCGTCTCACCAATTGTATCAAGAATCTGAGCGAGGTCGCCGCCCACCTGCCTTTGGATCAGCACGGCGGTGACGACGAGCTCGAAGTCGGGGCTGGCGACGCGGCGCTGCATGTTGTCGAGCGCGGACTCGAGGGTGTTGCCGAGGTTGACCTCGTTGACGACGAGCTGGACTTCGCGGCCCATGGGGGCGTCCATCTCGCGGGAGATGAGCTCGAAGGCCTGCATGAAGCTGAAGCCCGCGCGCAGGGCATTCGCGACCATGGTCAGCATGTCGCCGAGCTGGTTCGTGAATTTCTTGCGCCGCCTGCGGATGCGCAGCCCCAAGAGGGCCAGGCCCATCAGGATGCCCGCGAGGGCTCCGGCGAAGAACATCGCGCCCTTGAGCGTCACGAGGAAGGTGATGAGGCCGACAAGCCCGCCCCAGAGGAGCAGGATGGCCTCAAACTCCGTGCCGCGTATCGGCCAGTCGGCCTGCTGCATCAAAAGCTCGATGCGCCTGCCCTGCTTCAGCCGCCCGAGGGCCTTGGCGATGGCCTCAATGCAGTTGTAGAGCACGGTTTTCGGCGTGAGCTGCTGCTTCTGGCTCCTATCCTGCTGGACGCCTGCAAAGTAGTTGAGGCGCTCCGTCATCGCGTGCTCTTTTTTCGCACGCGAGCGGATGGAGAGCAGGCCGACGAGCAGGCCGAAGCACAGGGCGGCAACGAGTACGGCGAGAAGTGACTTCATGACGACCACCTCGCGGCCTGCGGCGCGCGGCTGCCGATGATCTGCTCGGCGAGCCGGTCGACGCTCTTGGCGAGCGGGTTGTCCGGCTGCAGTTCGGTCGCCATCTGGCCGTTGTCGGCGGCCTGCGAGACGACGAGATACTCGTTCGGGATGATGGCCGCCACGGGATGGCCGAGCTCATTTTCGAGCTCACGCCGCTTCTGCTCGGTGCACGGCGAGACGCGCGTGAAGATGACCTTGGCGCGCTCGTCGGCATCGTCCCAGTCCTGGAAGATGGCCAGTGCGCGGCGCATGTGATCCATCTCGTAGGCGCCGTTGATCATCGCGCAAAGATACGTCACGGTGGAGTTCTCTGCGGCGGCGATGGAGGTCGGGTTGAAGCCCGGCGGCACATCGATGAGCAGGTAGCGGAAGAGGCTCCGCGACATGCGGATGATGTTCTCAAACTGCGGGATGGAGACCTTGTCGATGTAGTTCGGCTTCGTCGTGCCGCAGAGCACGTGGACGCGCTCGGAGACGGGCATGTAGTAGCGCTTGAGCGTCACCGGCGAGAGGAAGCGGATGTCGCGGGCCGCCTCGACGATGGTCGACTGCGGCGTGAGGTTGAAGAAGACCGCCATGTCGCCGAACTGCAGGTCTGCGTCGATGATGCCGACCTGCTCGTGCGTGCGGCGCGCCAGGGCCTCGGCGAGATTGGCAATGAGCGTCGTCTTGCCGCTCTTGCCCTTGGGGCTGAAGAAGACGAGCGTCTCGCAGTCCTTCTCGCTGCCCTCCGTGACGAATTCGCGCACGGCCTCCTGCAGCTCGACGCCGGTGAACGGCTTGATGAGGCAGCCGCGCGCGCCTGCGCCGATGAGGTGCGTCGCGCTCTCGGGGCGCCACTCGGCCGCCATGCCGAGGATGTCGGCACTCGGATAGGATTTGTGGAAGGCCTCGATCAGGGGGACGGCATTCTCGTCGTCGATGTCGAGCAGGATGAGGTTCGGGTCGAACATGCGGCCCTGGCCCAGTGCGTCCTGCTTGTTCTGGTAGCGCACGGCCATGGAAAAGTTCGGCGTGCGCTCGATGACAGCGCTGAGCTTCTCGAGCATCAGGCGGTCTTTCTCGACCAGCATGACACGGTACATCGGGAATGCCTCCTTTCTCTAACTACATGCAACACAACCACATCCGCCGCTTGCGCGGACCCCCAAGGTTAGCTGAAGATGCGGCTGAGCCAGGATGACTCCTGTTTCTGAGCCTCGGTCTTGGCGGGCGTGCTGCTGTGGTTGGTGTAGCGGCCGACGAGGGCTCTTAAAGCATCGCCGAGGGCCGTCTTCTGCGGCGCCAGGACGAGCGGGATGCCGTCTCGTATCGAGGTGCTTGCAGCGCGGAAGTCGTTCGGCAGGACGTGGTAGAAGGGCTCGCCGAGGAGGTTCTGGACGTCTGCGAGACGGATGCGCGTCTTGGCATCACTTCGATTTAAAACGAGTCGTATCTTGTTCTTATCATAACCCAGCGTTTTGAGCGTGTCCATACCTATTTTCATATTTTTTATCGTCGGTAGGAAGTCGACAATCCCTAGGAATGTCACGATTGTGGAGAGGTCGAGCATGGCGAGATTCAGCGTGCTGAACATCGAGGCCATGTCGACGAGAATGTAGTCGTAATGCGGCTGCAGGTTGCGCACGGCGCGCACGGCGTACTCGTGATGGATGTTGTAGGCCTCCTCAAGCAGCTTCGGCGCGGCGAGCACATCGAAGTGGACACCCTCGCGCTCGTACGGCGTCAGGAAGTCCTCGGCGCGGCACGAGTCGCCCTCGACCTGCATCGTGCGCTGAAGGTCGGCCAGTGTCTTTTCCGGCTGGAGCTTCAGGAAATGGCAGACATCGCCAAACTGCAGGTCAAAGTCGGCCAGGCAGACACGGTAGCCCTCGCGGGCCAGCTCCGAGGCCATGTTGCAGGCGACGAGCGTCTTGCCGACGGCCGAAGCCGTGCTGAAAAAGGTGATGACAATGCCGTTGACCGGCGTCGGCCGTGATTCTGTTGACATGGGCATCGGTCCTTTCGTTGATGATTGCGTCTTGATCAAGGGAGAACGCCCCTTCCGCCCTTCGGGCACCTTCCCCTGAGGGGAAGGCTATTTATCCATACGGTCGAGGATGTCGCGGGCGGTCGCCTTAATGCGGTCACCCGGGAGTTCGGCCGCGGACGCGGCGGGCTGGTCAACGGCAGGAGCCTTGGCCTGTGCTCTGGCCGCTTTCTTGGCAGCCTTGGCGGCTTCTTTCGCCTCTTTGGCCAGCTGCTCGTTCGACTTCTCGGGGATGTCGCCGTTGATGTCTACCTGCTTCATGTCGCGGACCTCGCGGCGGCTATCGTTGTAGGCGTCCTCCATGTCAGGCGACATGCGCGCCGGTGTCTCCTCACTGACGACGCGCGGCGTGATCAGGACGACAATCTCGGTCCTCTGGCGCGTCTTGTTGTGGTACTTGAAGAGCTCGCCGAGGATTGGGATGTTGCCGAGCAGGGGGACCTTCTGGATGGTGTTGGCATCGTCGGAGTTCAGCAGGCCGCCGATGACCATCGTCATGCCCGAAGGGATGTTGACGGTTGTGTAAGCGGAGCGCGTCGCGATGCCCGGCATGCGATAACCATCTTTCGTAACAGCATTACCCCAATCCAGGCGGCTGACCTGTGTCTCGAGCTCGGTCGTGACGTTGCCGTCGCGGTCGACAGTCGGGGCGTGCAGGTCGAGGCCAATGCCGTATTCCTTGTAGTCGGTCGAGGTCGCGCCGAAGCCGTTGGATGTCTGGTACGGAATCTCGCCGCCGATGAGGATCTTGGCATCCTTGCCGCTCATCGTCGTGACATTCGGGCGCGAGACGACGCGGGCCTTGCCGTTCTCAATCAGCGCGTGGATCTCGGCGTTGACCTTCGAGAAGTGGGTGAAGAGCCAGTTGCGGTTGTACCAATGGCTGCCACCGTCGCGCTGACGGCCGTACGACTCGCCGGCAAAGAAGGTGCCAGCTGGGTTCATTGAGATGCCGTCGTCATTGTCGCCGCTCATGTCCTGCGACATGTAGTTGATGCCGAGGCTCTTGGCATCGTTGGCACTGATCTCGACAAACATCGCCTCGATATTGATCTGGTCGGGGTTCGTCATCTCGAGCATGTTGACGACAGAGTCGTCGACATCGCCGCGCGTGTCTTCAGACGAGCCGATGTTCGAGCCGAGCGACTGCAGGCCGCCCGAGCTCGCTGCGCCCGAGGAGCCGCCCTTCGACGCCTTCGGCGCGGCGCTGCCGCCGCCCGCGTAGAGGCTCGCGATCTTGTAGGCGAGGTCGCGCTCATACTGGTTCTTGACGCTGCCGCGCAGCAGGACCTTGCCGCCGATCATCTGGACGCGGACGTCGGGCAGGCCGATGGCGTCCTCGATGACCTTGGCGAGTCCGGAATCCTGGTTGGAAACGGTGATGCGGTACTCGTAGCGGTAGCCGTTCGACGCCCAGACATTGAGTGTCGTCGTGCCCGGCGAGATGCCGATGACATTGAGTGACGTGCCGTCCAATAGGCTCACGTCAGCAATCTTCGGGTTGGCGATGGCGACGCGCGTGATGCTGCGTCCCGTGTTGAGGTAGTACGACTGGTTGAGGTCGATGGAAAGCGGCGTGAACTGCGCGTAGGCAGGAGCCGGGGAGAGGATGGCGGCCGCTGCGATTGCCGTGGCGGTCAGGCCGTAAATGGCGTTTCTCATTTGACTCCCTCCCTCGTCGATGTCACACCGCGGATAACCTCGATGGTCCGCCCGAGGACGGGCATCGAGCTGGCAGAACTGCCAGAGCTGCTAGGCGCACTGTAGCCTGAGCCACCCGAACCGCCCGAGTAGCTCGGAGCGCTGGGCGCGCTCTGCGGTGCGCTCGGGGCAGGTGCCGGAGCGGACTGCGGCGCGCTCGGGGCTGCCGTCTGCTGGCCATTGCCCTGCGGCACGCCTGCATAGTCGGTGTCAAACGTGTACATGTCGCGCGGCTTGAACGGGCGCAGGACGAGGTACAGCGTGCCTTCCTGCGAGGCAGCGGCGAGCTTTAAGGCGTCGGCTGGCTTCAGGGCGACGGTGGCCGTGGCCATCGTGTCGCTCGATGCCTTTGTGTTGACGCTGCCGACGTTCTGGGCGCTCGCGTCATCCTTCTTGTCACCGTCCTTCTTGCTGCTGTCGCCTGTCGGCGTGTTCGGCAGGTCAGCCGTGCGGTTGATGCCGAGCAGGAGGACGTCCTGCAGGATGATGCGGCCATTGATGCCGTTCTCTTTCGTGCCGGAGATGATCATGATATCGACGTAGTCGCCCGGATGCGCGAAGCCCGAGACGCCGGTGACATCGTTGATCGGGATGGTCACGGCGCGGCAGTCGGGCGGTATGATGCCCGTGAAGCCCGCCATGCGGATGTCGACGTAGACCTTGCGCGAGGTCATGATGTCGCCCTGCTGTATCGCGGTGCTCGTCGGGTGATCGACGGCATCGGCGACGTCGCGGAAGGCGCCCTCAGGCACGAGTTCGCTCGGGACCTCGACGACCTTGAGCATGTCTTCCTTGACGACGGTGCGCTCGGGGATGTCCTGCTTGGCGGCGACGACCTGCACGAGGTTCGTCTGCGGCTTCTCGGCCGCTTTCTCGTCATCGCCGGACATCGCAAAGTAGACCATGAGGCCGAGCAGGATGCTGACGACACCTGCTGCCACGACCCACTGACGATATGTGATTTTGTCGAGGAACTCACGGATGCGCTCCACGGGCTTCATCTGATTTGCCATACTGCCATTCCCTTACTTCATTCTCATTTTCCATGGGCCTCTCAAGAAGCCCCTGCTGCAATTGCTTCTGTGATGGTGCTTCCCCCATGAGGCAAAGCACTTCTCCATTTTTATGTTACTCTCATAGTATACCATATCCGGAACAATCCAGCACAATTTGTTCTTGCAAATTTTGACCTTTTCTCTCGTTTTTGCTAGGATAGGGGCAGCATACTGCACTTTTTGTGAAAAGGGAGTGTTTCTGATGATATTTGTCGTGATGAAATGCCTGCTCTCGGTGCTGCTGGCGGTGGGCGGCGGTCTGCTCGGCAGCCGCTGGATTGCGGCGAGCTACCGCAGGGCAAAGGACGCAGAGGGACTGCTGAGCTTCCCGGACCGCATCGAGGAGCAGGAGAGGAAGCGGCCCGCCCGCTTCGCGGTCTGCATCGGGTTCTTGTTCTGCTTCACGATGCTCGAGCTGCCGTACGTGCATCTGGCAAAGCTCGTCTTCCTGATGATCTTCCAGTACTTCATGGTGCTTTACACGTGGACGGACCTCGAACAGCGCGTGATCTTTGACCGCATGCTGATACCGTTTGCGGTCATTGGACTCATCTCGGTCCCGCTGCTCGACCGCGTGCTGACGGACCACCTGATGGCGGCAGCTGTGGGCGGCATCGTGTTCCTCGTGCTGGCGGTGCTGACGAAGGGCGGCATCGGCGGCGGGGATATCAAGCTCGTCGCGGCGCTCGGACTCTGGCTCGGATCGGATATGCTCATGACGGTCGTCATCGCGGGCATCGTGCTCGGGGGGATGGCGGCGCTGATTCTCTTGGCGACGGGGAAGCGCAAGAAGGGAGATTACTTCGCCTACGGGCCTTATTTCACGATCAGCGCGCTGCTGTTTACGCTGCTGTGAGGTACGTGCAGCAAGGGGGCCGGGGGATGTATTTCGGCTTCGTCGCTCCGCTGAATGAGCCCTATGATGCGTTTTGCCTTTGAGGCGGGTTCGCCGCCTGCCGCGGCGTTCTGACATCGTGTGGCTAGGCGGGTGAGCAGCAGGACTCAGCCCTGCGGGCAATCGCTGCGCTCCTGCAGGCGAAATACATCCCCCGGCCCTAGGTACGTCTGTGTGACATCGTGGCATCTAGGGTGGGGATGCTGCAATGCGAGAAGGCGAGAGGATGGAGGCGTTGTTCGTAGGTTGACATGGTGGCGTTGTTGAGGGGCTTGTGTTGGCTCAGCCCTGCGGGCTATTGCCTTGCGAGGGCTTTGATTACAGGGATTCAAAAAACGAGGTACCGTTGCGGTACCTCGCTTTTTTATGCTCGATATTCGATTAGCGGACACGCATCTCTCTTGCCTGTTCGCGCAGGCGGGCGATGCGGTCGGCGGTATCGGGGTGGGTGCTGAAGAGCTTTGTCAGGGCCTTGCCGGTGCCTTCGAAGGGGTTGACGATGTACATGTTAGCTGTGGCCGGCTTGGCGTCTGGCAGGGTCTCGGGGGAGTGGGTGACGTAGTACTCGATCTTCTCGAGGCCGTCGGCGAGGTAGTTGGGGTTGCCGCAGATCTCGCCGCCGTCGTGGTCGGCTTCGTACTCGCGGGAGCGGGAGATGGCCATCTGGATGAGCATGGCGGCGATCGGGGCGAGGATCATCATGGCGATGGCGGCAATCGGGTTGACGCCGTCATCATCGTCGCTGGAGCCGCCGAAGAACATGAAGAACTGGGCGGCGTAGGAGATGACGGTGGCCATCATGGAGGCGATGGTGGAGGTCAGGATGTCGCGGTTCTTGACGTGGGCGAGCTCGTGGGCGAGGACGCCGGAGATCTCGTTGTAGTCGAGGACGCGCATGATGCCGGTGGTGACGGCGACGGCAGCGTGCTCGGGGTTGCGGCCGGTGGCGAAGGCATTCGGCTCATCGGCGTCGATGATGCAGACGCGCGGCATAGGGAGGCCGGCGCGGCTCGCGAGTTTCTCGACGAGGTCGTAGAGCTGCGGTGCCTGTTCACGGGTGACTTCCTGGGCGCCGCTCCAGCGCAGGACGAGCGAGTCGCTGCACCAATAGCTGTAGATGTTCATGGCTATGGAGAAGAAGAGCATGACGGTGAGGCCGGTGCGGCCGCCGACGAGCCCGCCGATGAGCATCATGATGACGGCCATGAGGACCATTAGCATCACGGTTTTGATATTGTTCATATTCATGATATCCCTCCTAGGAATATATTTTGTTTATTTCAATGGGCTTGTTTCTGTTCGCGGCGGCGGTTGATGGCATAGCCGATGCCGAGGACCGCAACGACGAAGAGGACTTTGAGTTCGAAGGCGTAGGGGGCGAGGTAGATGCCGAGCGCCTTGTCCTCGGTCATGAGCTCGGCGGCAGTCATGCCGAGGATGCCGGCGCCGAGGTAGATCAGGGCGGGGACCTTGAGCATGATCATCAGGAAGATCTGGGCGCCGAACAGGACGATGGGGATGGAGATCATGAGGCCGCAGATGATCAGGCTCCACTTGCCCTCTGGCACGGTGTTGGCGACGCCGGCGAGCGAGAGGATGTTGTCGATGCTCATGATGAAGTCGGCCACCAGTATCGTGCGCACGGCCTGACCGAAGGTCGTTGGGTGGCTGCCGCCGTCCTCGACGCGCCCGTCGCTGTGATCGGTCACGAGCTTGATGGCGATGAAGATGAGGGCGGCTCCGCCGATGAACTCGATGTACGGCGAGGCGAGCAGCCCTGTCGCGAAGAGCGTGCAGACGATGCGCACGAAGACGGCGCCGAGGCCGCCGACGATGATGGCCTTGCGGCGCATCTCATGCGGCAGGTTCTTGCAGGCCAGGGCGATGAGGATGGCGTTATCGCCGGAGAGCAGCAGGTCGAGCAGCAAGATGCCCGAGAGCGCTGCGAGCCATTCCGGCGAGAACATCCCCGCAAAGAAATTTTCCAATCGATTCACTCCCCTAAGATGATTCCCGATTCTTACAGGCTTTCCCTGTAGATTTCTACAGCGTATACGAAAAACCCTGCCCTATGCGCCGCCAAAATGGCGGTGTATAGAGCAGGGTCTTGCTTGCTTGCGCCGGCCGCACCGGGATTGCTCCGTCCTGACGATGGTGGCCGTTCAGCTACTCCCCCTGTTGGAAGTACTCGTATATCGTATGCTCAATATAGCATATTTCGTCGTGTTTGACAAGAGAAACGTCAAAAAATCAGATATCGAGGTTGCGCACGAGCTTGGCGTTCTCTTCGATGAACTGGCGGCGCGGCTCGACCTTGTCGCCCATGAGGATGGTGAAGAGCTCGTCGGCTTCTTCGGCGTCCTCCATCTCGACGCGCAGCATCGTGCGGCCCTCCGGATCCATCGTCGTCTCCCAGAGCTGCTCTGGGTTCATCTCGCCGAGGCCTTTATAGCGCTGGACGGTCACGCCGTCGCGGCCGACTTCGTCGAGCTTTCTGGCGAGCTCATCGTCGCTGTAGGTGTACCAGTGCTTCTTGCCCTTGCGGATCTGGTAGAGCGGCGGCTGGGCGATGTAGACGTGGCCGTGCTCGATGAGCGGCTTCATGTAGCGGTAGAGGAACGTGAGGAGCAGCGTGCGGATGTGGGCGCCGTCGACATCGGCATCAGTCATGATGATGATCTTGCCGTAGCGGCGCTTCGAGAGGTCGAAGTCCTCGCTGATGCCCGTGCCGAAGGCCGTGATCATCGTGCGGATCTCGGCATTGGCGAAGATCTTGTCGAGTCGTGCCTTCTCGACGTTGAGGATCTTGCCGCGCAGCGGCAGGATGGCCTGGAAGCGGCGGTCGCGGCCCTGCTTGGCGGAGCCGCCTGCGGAATCACCCTCGACGAGGTAGATCTCGGCCTGCTCCGGATCTTTGACGGAGCAGTCGGCAAGCTTGCCCGGCAGGCTCGACACTTCGAGGGCGTTCTTGCGGCGCGTGAGCTCGCGTGCCTTGCGGGCGGCTTCGCGCGCACGGGAGGCCATGATGGCCTTCTCGATGATGCGCTTCGTGATGGCCGGGTTCTCGTCGAAGTACTCGGAGAGGCCCTCCGTGACGATAGAGTCGACGATGCCGCGGACCTCGGAATTGCCGAGCTTCGTCTTCGTCTGTCCCTCAAACTGCGGCTCGCGGATCTTGAGGCTGATGACACAGGTCAGGCCCTCGCGCACATCGTCGCCCGAGAGGTTGGAGTCCTTGTCCTTGAGGATGCCCTGCTTGCGCGCGAAGTCATTGGCTGCGCGCGTCAGCGCGAGCTTGAAGCCGGCGAGGTGCGTGCCGCCCTCTTCCGTGTTGATGTTGTTGACGAAGGAGTAGATATTCTCCTGGTAACTGTCGTTGTACTGCATGGCGATCTCGACGACAGTCGCGTCCTTGACGCCGTTGAAGTAGATGGGCTCGGGGTTCAGCACTTCTTTCTTGCGGTTGAGGTGCTCGACGAACGAGCTGATGCCGCCCTCGAAGTGGAACGACTCACTGCGGACAGGCTCGACGCGCTCGTCGTGCAGGCCGATCGTGATGCCGTGGTTGAGGAAGGAGAGCTCGCGCAGGCGATGGCGCAGCGTCTCGTAGCTGTACGTCGTGACCGAGAAGATCTCCGGGTCCGGCACGAAGTGGACGCGCGTCCCCGTCTCTGCCGTCGTGCCGACGACTGTCAGCGGCTTCGTCGTCACGCCGCGCTTGAAGGCGATCTCGTAGATCTTGCCGTCGCGCTTGACCTGGACTTCCATGCTCGTCGACAGGGCGTTGACGACGGAAACGCCGACGCCGTGCAGGCCGCCCGACACCTTGTAGCCGTCGCCGCCGAACTTGCCGCCCGCATGCAGGACGGTCAGGACGACCTCGACGGCCGGCTTGCCGCTCTCGTGCATGTCGACCGGGATGCCGCGGCCGTTGTCGACGACCGTGATGCTGTTGTCCTTGTGGATCGTCACGTCGATGTGGTCGCAGTAGCCGGCGAGCGCCTCATCGATGGAGTTGTCGACGACCTCGTAGACGAGATGGTGCAGGCCGCGCTCGCTCGTGCTGCCGATGTACATGCCCGGGCGCATGCGGACAGCCTCGAGCCCCTCGAGGATCTGGATCTGCTCGGCGCCGTAGTCGGCCTCGACAGCCGTGACTTCGGCGCTCGACTCATCCGTGTGGATCTCAACGCCCGTCGTGTCGAGGTCCTTATCCGTGAGGTCCTCGGCCTCCTGCTGCGGCGCAGGAGCAGCCTCCGGCTGGTCATCCGGCGTCAAAGTCAGGTCGATGGATTTCTTATCGTTATCGTTTGCCATAAAAACTCTTTGCTCCCTTTTAGTCGTTACTTACCCATATCGTAAATCGCGCGCGTGCGGTTCTTGAGGGCGAGTGTGGAGATACCGGACAGGTAGATTCTGTCCTTCGTGATGACGATGGACTTGACAAGGTCCATCGAAGCCGTCGTCCGCCACACCTTCCCCTCGGCTTTGCACCGCGCGAAGTAGCGCTTGTTGTCTGGATTATCCTTGACGAAGAATCCCACGTAGTCGTAGATCGCGATGATGTCGCGCGTGCGCACGGAGACATCATTGCCGAGATGCAGGAACATGCTGCCTCATCCTTTCTCTTCGCTTGCACCGCTGCTCTTGGGGTGGCCTTCCTGATGGCCCTTGCCGTACTGGCGCTTCGCGGCGCGGCGCAGCGGAATGGCCTCGTAGCGCTTCGGCGGCGTGTAGCCGGGCGGCCAGTACATGCTGAAGCGCAGCTCGTAGAGGGCCCGCTTGACAGCCTCGTCGGTCAGCTTGTCGGGCGGCAGGCAGCGGTAGAGCATGACGAGTGTCTTGGCCTCCATGCTCGTGCGGTCGTTGGCCGCGACCTTCGAGGCCATGAGCTGGACGAGGGCGGCGCGCTGCTCGTTGAGGAGCTGCGGCGTGCACTCAGGCACGTACTCGCAGACCTCCTTGCAGCGCGCCCACGGGATGTCCCGCAGGACGGCGCGAACCCGCGCGCGTATATCTTCCCCTGCCTGCCTGCGGCAATGGCTGCAGGCGGCGGCCTGAGGCGGTCTGAGGCGGCCGCAGGTGGGACAGGGCTTCCAGCCGCGCGCGAGGCGCAGCTTGTCGAGCTGGCGGTCTTTGCGGTAGAGCTGCCGGACCTTGAGGGCGATGTCCTCGTCCTCTGTGCCCGAGCCGATCTTCTCGGCGGCCGCTAGGTCGTCCGGCGTGAGCACCATCTTGGCCCGCTCGCGGCCGACATTGACCTCTGGCACTTCTTTTTCTGCCCTTTCCTCGTCGGCCCGCTGCGGAGCCCAGTCTTCCTCGCGCCAGGAGCGGCTGAACCGGATTTCCTTGACCATCTCGCCGCCCGCGTAGTTGTTGACCTGCTGGATGATGCGCGGCATCTGGTAGCGCGTCTCGTTGCTCCA
>OLRV01001324.1_pt1 | contig 21486 bp, 19 predicted proteins | sample 1672421 | NCBI WGS metagenome assembly OLRV01 (sample SAMEA3136684, study PRJEB25190) | human gut metagenome | biome: human gut; feature: human-associated habitat; material: faeces | place: Austria | collected 2013
CCCTGCTCCGGCGGCTCGAGCATAGGCGTGCGCCGGGTGCTTGACAGGGCGGATGTACTGCCCGCCGTTGAGGAGGCATTCAAGTACGAGGACGATATACTTATAGAAAGTTTTGTGAACGGAAGGGAGATAACCTGCGGCGTGCTGGGTGACACGGCGCTGCCGCCGGCGGAGGTCATACCCAAGGGCGGCTTTTACGATTACGCGCACAAGTACCAGTCCGGCCTTATAACCGAGATATGCCCTGCGGAGCTTCCGGCGGAGGTGACGGCGGAGGTACAGGATATATCGCTGCGGGTATTCAGGGCGCTGGGATTGGAGGTCTATGCGCGCATGGACTTCATATACGACGGCAGGGATTTCTACTGTCTGGAGGCGAATACGCTTCCGGGCATGACCCCCACCAGCCATCTTCCCCAGGAGGCGAAGGCCATGGGGATAAGCTACCCGGAGCTTTGCATGAGGATAATCGAGCTGTCGATGGAAAAGTACAATAAATAAGGAAGGACGTAATTTTGTAATGATAAGCTTTACCTTGGGAGAAATAGCAGGCATCACAGGCGGAAGGTATTCCGGCCCAAAGGAACTGCTAGACAGGCGTATACAGGACGCTACGATAGACAGCAGGACGGTACGGCCCGGCTGCCTTTTCGTACCAATAGTAGGCGAAAGGTTCGACGGTCACGATTTTATTCCTCAGGCGATTGATAAGGGCGCGATAGCCGTGCTTGCGGAAAACAAAAAGAGCTATACTTGCCCGGTCATATATGTGGATTCCACCGTAAAGGCACTGCTTGTCATGGCAAAGGCTTATCGCGCCATATTCGATATACCCGTGGTGGGCATAACCGGCAGCGTGGGCAAGACCACAACAAAGGAGCTTGTGGCTAACGTGCTGAGCCAGAAGTTCGATACGCTCAAGAACGAAAAGAGCTTCAATAATCAGACCGGCGTGCCCCTGACGCTGCTCCGCCTCAACCAAGAACACCGGGTGGCGGTGATAGAGATGGGTACCAATACCCCCGGCGAGATAGCCGCCCTTGCGGATATAGTGCGCCCCACAATAGGCGTTATAACCAATATAGGCGAGGCTCATATAGAGTTCTTCGGCACCCGCGACGGTATACTGAAGGAAAAATCCGATATATTCAAATACATAGGCGAAAGCGGGCGCGCCATAGTCAACGGCGACGACGATAAGCTCCGCACACTGCGCGGCAAACTCAAGAACGTCCTCACCTACGGCCTTAACGCGGATAACGACATTCGCGGCGAAAACGTAAAGGATATGGGCCTGGAGGGCATGAGGTTCGATATCGTATACGGCGGCGGCCGCATAACCGCCACCATACCCTCTCCCGGCATACACATGGTTATGAACTCCCTCTGCGCCGCGGCAGTAGGCCTGACACTCGGCATAGAACCGGAGCTCATAAAGCAGGGCATAGAGAGCTACGCCCCGGTAGAGGGCCGCATGCAGATAATTAAAACACAGAGGCTTACCCTTCTCGACGACAGCTTCAACGCTAACCCTACCTCAATGGCTGCCGCCATAAATATAGCCTGCCGTGCTTCCGGCCGCACAGTGCTTATTCTGGGCGACATGCTGGAGCTGGGCGAAAAGGGCGCTGAATACCACAGAAATATGGGCAAAAAGGCCGTAGAGTGCGGTGCGGATATAATGATAGGCAAAGGGCCGCTAATGAAGAACGCCTGCGAAGAGACGGAGCGCGCGGGCATCGAGACCAAGCACTTCGATACCAGCGAGGATATAATGCGCGCCCTGGATAATTGCTTGAGGGATGGGGACACGGTGCTCGTAAAGGCCTCCCACGGTACAAACCTCAAGGACGTTGCGGAATACATAAAGGCAAATTTCTAAAGCATACGGGTGCTCTTTTATGAAGCTTACCGGCAAAAAGGACATGCTTATAATAGGCGGGGCGCTGCTGCTTTGCGCTGTGGCGTACCTGCTTTTTGGCGCTCTAAAGGGCGGCGATAGGGTGAAGATATACGTCGGTGACGAACTGTATAAAGAAATATCGCTTAGCGAAGACCAAACAGTCATAATAGAGCAGCAGGACTGCAAAAATGTGATATGCATAGAGAACGGCGGCGTGTTCATGCAGGAATCCACCTGCCGGAACCAGGACTGCATCGAGCAGGGAACCGTAACGCCTGAAAACGCCGGCAGCAGGGCGTTGGGCAGCTGGATAATATGCCTGCCAAACAAGGTTTCCGTAGAGCTTGCGCCGGGGGAACAGCCATGAAGACTAAAAGCATTGCCCGTTTCAGCCTGCTTTGCGCAATGGCGCTGGTACTGGGCTACTTCGAGCGGTTTATACCTGTAGCTCCCGGCATACCGGGGGTAAAGCTGGGCCTTGCAAATACGGTGCTGCTTTACGCTGTATACCTAATGGGGGCGAAAAGCGCGATGCTGCTTATGCTGGCCAAGGTTGTGCTGTCGGGGTTTTTATTCGCCGGACTTTCCGGAATGCTTTACAGCCTGGCAGGGGGCTTACTGAGCCTTTGTGTCATGCTTTTGCTGAGCAGGCTGAAGGACGTAGGGATAATAGGCGTGAGCGTAGGCGGCGCGGTGTCCCACAATATCGGCCAGATAGCCGTGGCCTGCATGGTGGTGGAATCACGGGCGGTGCTGGGCTACCTGCCGGTGCTCATGATATCCGCCGTAATCACAGGTACGCTTACGGGAATTGCAGCAAAATACGCAATAGCCGCGCTGCAAAAGGCGGGACTGGGAAAGTAAAACGAAAAAACTATCCCGCCGGTATTATACCGGCGGGATCATTTTACCTGCTGAACCTTGCTATGCCGTCGCGCTTGTGCCGGCTGTTTCTGTGCAGCCGCTCTATTGTTGCGGCTGCCTTTTCGTTTGTGTGCCCGGTAAGTATGTACTCGTCAAGGTCTGCGTATTTGAGACCCATATCAGCCTCGTCTGTCTGCCCGTCAAATAGGCCGGCAGAGGGGGCCTTTTCTATTATACATGCCGGAGCGTCCAGATAGCGCAGGAACTCGTATATCTCGGTCACTGTAAGATCGGATATGGGATTGAAATCGTGCGCGCCGTCACCCCACTTGGTGAAGTAGCCCACGTAGGCCTCGCTGCGATTGCCTGTGCCGGCAACCAGCCTTCCCTCGCTGGCAGCCACCGCGTACAGCGTAGTCATGCGGAGACGGGGGGCGATGTTGACGGCCGCCGCGGGTGTGACTTCGGTAAGGCTGCTGAGCTGCTGCATCTCGGCCTCCCGAACCGGAGTAAGGTCGATGAAGCGGGTCTCTATGCCGTATTGTTCAGCGACGGTTCTGCCGTCCTCAGCATCCTGGCCGAAGTTGCGCTTGGATACGCAGGGCATTATTATGCCAACGGTATTGTCGCAGGCCGCCTTGCAGAGTATGCCCACCAAGGCGGAGTCCTTGCCGCCGCTGTTGCCGTATACTATGCCTTTGGCGCCGCTTTTTTCGAGCAGATCCCTTATAAAGGCCACTCGCTCTTCGTATTCTTTTTTATAATCTCGCATACTGAAGCCCTCTCAATAATCAGTTTAGCACCATTCTATAGTTGCCGGAGGCTTGCCGGTTATGTCGTAGACCACGCGGCCTGCACCTTTGACTTCGTTTACTATGCGGGAGGATACTGTGCCCAGCACCTTATGGGATATGGGCGCATATTCGCAGGTCATGAAGTCGGAGGTTTTGACGGCCCTCAGGGCTATGACATAGTTATATGTGCGGAAATCGCCAACTACGCCTACGGAGCGGGTGTCTGTCAATACCGCGAAGTACTGATCCGCCTTTATGCGGCGCTTTGCGATCTCCTCGCGGAATATGGCGTCCGCATTCCTCAGTATCTCCAGCTTCTCCGGGGTTATTTCGCCCATCACGCGGACGGCAAGGCCGGGGCCGGGGAAGGGCTGGCGCTCCACGAACCGGCGGGGCAGGCCAAGCTGACGCCCAAGCGCCCGCACCTCGTCCTTAAAGAGGCCGCGGAGGGGCTCTACCACGCCCTCGAACTTCATATCCTTGGGCAGGCCGGCCACGTTGTGGTGGCTCTTTATGGTCGCTGCCTTATTGCCGCCGGATTCTATGACGTCGGGGTATATGGTGCCCTGGGCGAGGAATTTTACGTTGGGCAGTCTCTTGGATTCATCTTCAAATACCCGCACGAATTCCGTGCCGATTATCTTGCGCTTCTGTTCCGGGTCAGTAACGCCTGCAAGGGCCTTTAGGAAGCGCTCCTGGGCGTTCACGCGGATAAAGTCCAGATCGCGGTTTTTAAAGGCCGCCTCGACCTCGTTTCCCTCGTCTTTGCGCATGAGACCGTGATCCACGAATATGCAGTGGAGCTGGCCGGGCAGCGCCTTGGAAAGCAGCGCCGCGCATACGGAGGAATCCACTCCGCCGGAAAGGGCAAGCAGCACATGTGCATCGCCCACCTGCTTTTTGACGTCAGAGATGAGCTGCTGCTCAAGGTTCTTCAGGTCGTAATCTCCCTTTGCGCCGCAAACCGAGTAAAGAAAGCTGCGTATCATTGCGGTTCCGTTGGGCGTGCTTTCAACCTCGGGGTGGAACTGGAAGCCATAGAGCTTTTTAGCGGCATTTTCTATTGCCGCATTCTCGCAGGAGACGGTGTGAGCAATTGATCTGAATCCCGCGGGGAGCTTTGTCACCTGATCGGTATGGCTCATCAGCCCGATCTGTGCGGGGGCGAGCCCGGCAAACAGCGGGGAATCGGTGCTTACCTGCATCTTTGTCCTGCCGTATTCGCTGGAGGAGCAGGGAGCTACTTCGCCGCCGAGCGACCAGGAGAGCAGCTGCATACCGTAGCATATGCCGAGCACCGGTATGCCTATATCGAATATGGCCTTGTCGCAGTGGGGGGATTCCTTCTCGTATACGCTGTTGGGGCCTCCGGTAAGTATGATGCCTATGGGGTCTATCTCCCGTATCTTATCCAAGGAAATATCTCCCGGCTTTACTATGGAGTAAACGCCGCATTCTCTTACTCTTCTGGCGATGAGTTCTTTGTACTGTCCGCCGAAATCAAGTATCAGTACCGTCTGTGCTGCCATTTATTGTCTCCTTTAAATAATATTACGCAATATAATAATATTACCGCTTATGCTCCGCTCTGTCCAGAGCCGCCGCGATGAACCCCCTGAACAGCGGATGGGCCTTGTTGGGGCGGGATTTGAACTCCGGGTGGTACTGCACGCCCACGAAGAAGGGCCTGCCGGTAAGCTCAACCGTTTCTACCAGCCTGCCGTCCGGGGACATACCGGAAAGGGTAAGCCCCGCCCTAGTAAGGACATCCCGATAGTCATTATTGAACTCATATCTGTGGCGGTGGCGCTCGGATATACGGCTTGTACCGTAGCAGCGCTCCATGGTGGTGCCTGGGGCTATTTCGCAGGGGTATTCCCCAAGGCGCAGCGTGCCGCCCTTATCTATATTTTCGCTCTGTCCGGGCATAAAGTCTATGACCTTGTGCCTGCAAAGCTCATCAAATTCTCCGGAATGTGCGTCTGAAATGCCTGCAACGTGCCTTGCGTACTCTATGACGGCTATTTGCATGCCGAGGCATATGCCGAAATAGGGGATGCCATTCTCCCTCGCATACCTTGCCGCAAGTATCATTCCGTCTATGCCGCGGCTGCCGAAGCCGCCGGGGACGATTATCCCGTCCAGATCGTCCAGCATCTCATTACAGCTGGCTTCGGTGAGCGTCTCCGAGTCTATCCAGCGTATGCGGATATGGGCATTGAGGGCATAGCCCGCGTGGCGCAAGGCCTCCGCAACGGAAAGGTATGCGTCGTGGAGCTGTACATACTTGCCTACGAGGCCTATGCGTACTTCCTTCTCGCGGGATTTTATGCGCCGCACCATGTTCTCCCATTCCGCAAGGTCGGGCGCGGGCGCGTCTATGCCAAGCTCCCGGCAGACGACGTCGGAAAAGTGGGACTGCTCCAGCATCAGCGGCGCTTCGTAAAGGCAGGGGAGAGTGATGTTTTCTATGACGCAGTCCAGCTTCACGTTGCAGAAGAGGGATATCTTTTTAAATATGGACTCCTCAAGAGGCTCGTCGCAGCGGAGGACTATTATATTGGGGTTTATGCCCATGCCCTGAAGCTCCTTTACGGAATGCTGGGTGGGCTTGGACTTGTGCTCATCGGAGCCGCGGAGGAAGGGGACGAGGGTAACGTGTATGAACAGGCTGTTCTCCCTGCCTACCTCCAGGGATATCTGCCGCACAGCCTCTATAAAGGGCTGGGACTCTATATCGCCTATGGTGCCGCCTATCTCGGTTATGACAACGTCGGCGTCTGTCTGCTTGCCCACACGGTATACGAAATCCTTTATTTCGTTGGTTATGTGGGGTATGACCTGCACTGTGGAACCAAGGAATTCTCCGCGGCGCTCCTTATTCAACACGTTCCAGTATACCTTACCGGTGGTAAGATTGGAATACTTATTCAGATCTTCGTCGATAAAACGCTCGTAGTGACCCAGATCAAGGTCTGTTTCGGCGCCGTCCGCCGTTACATATACCTCGCCGTGCTGATAGGGGCTCATGGTTCCCGGATCCACGTTTATATATGGATCCAGCTTTTGCGCCGCTACCTTGAGACCGCGGTTTTTGAGCAGCCTGCCGAGAGATGCCGCGGTGATGCCCTTGCCAAGGCCGGATACCACGCCGCCGGTAACGAAGATGTATTTAGTCATGGTTGCTATTCCTCCTCTACTTGTATGTGGAAAGTATGCTTTGGGCTATAGTTATGCGGGTGACGCACCTGTCCATGGCCTGCTTTTCAATGAAGCGGTGCGCCTCCTTTTCCGTCATCTTCAGCTGCTCCATAAGCAGCAGCTTCGCGCGGTTTATTATGCGTATCTCCTCCATCTTTTCCTCTATGGAGGCGGTTTTTTGTTCCATGCGCCGCAGGCGTTCCCTTGTGCCGCAAAGGAGCTGCAACGATTGGGACACTGCCTGTGATGTGGTGGGCTTCGGGAGCGCCAGCACGCCAAAAGGGGATACCCGGCCGTTTATATCGGGATAATGCTCCGCCTTTACAAAAAGAAGAACCCCTGCGCCGCTGTTTTCGCATATGTAGAGGGCAAGGCGGGTGCCGAAATCGTCGGGTAGCGGGGCGTTGATTATGACTATGTCGTATTTGCTTTCGAGAAGGCGCCGCCGGGCACTGGAAACGTCGGATACAGCGGCGACCGGATAAAAGCGGTTCTCCGGGAGCAGCGCCAGCATGGATTCGTTGAATTTGGGAGATGAGGACACCAGCAGCACGCTGTAACGGCGCTCGGTAAATTCCATTTGCGCATCCTCCTTATCCCTGAATAATTAAAGTGCGGTTATTTTGTGTAAAAGTCGATTATAGCTTGAGGCAGACTTGCCGCTATAAAGCTGCTGCGCGCTGCGGCTGACTGCGCCTTTTTAAGAGTGCTGGGCAGCATTGCAAATTTTGCCCTGACATCTTCAGGTGCTGTATAGAGGTTAATGTCCGCCGCCTCGGGCAGCGCCATATCCTGACGAATTCCGTCAAGCCCTGCGTATATTATCAGCGCGAAGGCCAGATAAGGGTTGCAGGCAGGATCGGGGGAGCGCAGCTCTGCCCGGCGGTATTCGCCCTCTGCCGCAGGTATACGTATAAGCTGTGAACGGTTCTCGCTGGACCAGGATATGTACCGGGGAGCCTTATTGCTGCCGAAACGCAGGTAGGAATCCTCGGTGGTGTTTAAAAATACCGTCATATCGGATATGTGTGATAGTATGCCGGCTATCACCTGAGGCAGCGCATCGCCGCCGTCCTCCGACCTGACGGATATATTGATGTGCATGCCGTTGCCGGAGCGGTTTTCGAGGGGCTTTGGCGAAAAGTCGGCGCAAAGTCCGTTGCGGGCGGCGACTGTATTCACGACGCCGCGGAAAGTCACCGCGTTGTCTGCAGAGATCACGGGGTCGGAGTAGCGGAAGTCTATCTCGTTCTGGCCGGGGCCTTCCTCATGGTGGGCACTTTCCGGTTTTATGCCCATCTGCTCCAGGGTGAAACATACCTCCCTACGGACGTTTTCGCCCTTGTCCTCAGGGGCAATGTCCATATAGCTGGCGTTGTCGTATGGCAGCTTCGTCGGCTCGCCGTTTTCATCCAGCTTAAAAAGATAAAACTCCATCTCGGAGCCGAAGGCGAAGGACACGCCCTGTTCATGAGCGCAATCTACAGCCTTGGCGAGTATGGAGCGGGTATCGGCCTCGAAGGGAGTGCCGTCAGGGTAAGTTATGTGGCAGAACATTCTTATTACCTTGCCCTGCTCTGAAAGCCAGGGCAGGAAGGTTAGGGTGGAGGTGTCCGGGTGCAGGAAAAGGTCGGAATGCACCTCGCCGCCAAAGCCCGCTATGGCTGAGGCGTCGATGGCTATACCGTACCTGAAAGCGCGTCCCAGCTCGTCGGGCAGTATGGCTATGTTTTTCTGCCTGCCGCGGATATCGCAGAAGGCAAGGCGCACGAACTTTACGTCCTCTTCTGCCGCGTACTGCATCACTTCGTCTGCGGTGTAATTCATAAGCCCTCCTTAAAAAGTGAAAACGCTCATTCATATTGGGACACCTTGTCCTTGGATATGAATGAACGCCTTTGCCCATTAATATCGGAATGTTAGCACAATCCCAGACTCGCGTCAATGCTTTTTTGGCTGTAAGGACAAAATTTTAAATCAGTCTTGACATCTGACGCATATGCGGTATAATGCTTTTTTATAAAGGCAAAGGCGTCTCGGAGAGTGTTTTCCGCGACGCATTTTTTATTTAAGCTATTAATTTTTTAGTATAAAAGGAGAAACATAGTATGAATTCGGTACCGGATTATTTCGGAAGCCTGGTGTTTGACGACAGGGCGATGAAGGCAAAGCTGCCTTTCGGAGTATACGATTCGCTCAGAAAGACAATCGACGAGGGGGCCAATCTGAATACGGATGTTGCCAACGCGGTGGCCGACGCAATGAAGGACTGGGCCGTGGAGCACGGGGCTACACATTTTACCCACTGGTTCCAGCCCCTTACCGGCATAACTGCCGAGAAGCACGACAGCTTTATAGCGTCATCGCCGGACGGTGGCGTCATAATGGAATTTTCCGGCAAAAACCTCATACAGGGCGAGCCTGACGCATCGAGCTTCCCTTCAGGGGGACTGCGCGCTACCTTTGAGGCCCGCGGCTATACGGCGTGGGACCCTACCTCATACGCATTCATAAAGGATAAGACACTCTGCATACCAACGGCCTTCTGCTCCTATGGCGGCGAGGCGCTGGATAAGAAGACGCCGCTGCTGCGCTCAATGCAGGCGCTGAATAAGCAGGCCATGCGCATAATGCGGCTCTTCGGCAATACAGATGTCAAATGTGTGCGCACCTGCGTAGGCCCTGAACAGGAGTATTTCCTCATAGATAAGGATATGTATGAGCAGCGCAAGGATCTGGTGTTCTGCGGGCGGACCCTATTCGGAGCAAAACCGCCTAAGGGGCAGGAGTTGGACGACCATTACTTCGGGGCCATAAAGCCCAGAGTGGCCGCCTATATGGCAGAGCTGGATGAGGAACTGTGGAAGCTTGGGATACTGGCAAAGACAGAGCACAACGAGGTGGCCCCGTCACAGCATGAGCTTGCGCCAATATATACCACCACGAACATCGCAACCGACCATAACCAGCTTACCATGGAAATAATGCAGAAGGTGGCCTCCAAGCATGGCCTGGTATGCCTGCTGCACGAAAAACCCTTCGCCGGGGTAAACGGAAGCGGCAAGCACAACAACTGGTCCATAGCTACCGATACCGGGGTGAACCTTCTCACCCCGGGCGAAACGCCCCATGAGAACGCTCAGTTCCTGCTGTTCCTCGTAGCCGTCATACAAGCGGTGGACGATTATCAGGACCTGCTCAGGCTGTCCGTGGCTACAGCCGGAAATGATCATCGGCTCGGGGCAAATGAGGCGCCGCCCGCCGTGGTCTCCATGTTTTTAGGCGATGAGCTCACGGCGGTGCTGGATGCCATAGAGAAGGACGAACCCTACAGCGGAGTGGAAAAGACCGTCATGAAGCTGGGCGTGCATACACTGCCCCGGTTCATACGTGATACAACAGACCGAAACCGTACATCTCCCTTCGCCTTTACGGGCAACAAGTTCGAGTTCCGCATGCTGGGCTCATCCGACAGCATAGCCTGCGCCAACATCATGATAAATGCCGCCGTTGCGGAGTCCCTGAGACAGTATGCCGATAAGCTGGAAGGCGCGGAGAATTTTGAGGGTACGTTGCACGACCTTATACGCAGCACTGTAAAGGAGCACAAGCGGATATTGTTCAACGGCAACGGCTATGACGATGAATGGCTGAAGGAGGCGGAAAGCCGCGGACTGTTGAATCTTCGGACTACGCCGGATGCACTGCCTGCCATGCTGGAGAAGAAGAACGTGGATATGCTGATGCGGCACAGGGTTTATTCCCGGGCCGAGATACAGGCGCGCTACGAGATAATTCTGGAGAATTACTGCAAGACTGTCAATATTGAAGCGCTGACCATGGTAGACATGGCGCGCAAGGAGATACTGCCCGCAGTTGCCGCATACGAAAAGGATCTGGCGGATACCCTCGAGGCAAAGCTAAAGATGCTGCCGGAGCTTACAGGAAGGTATGAGAGAAGGACTATAGCAAAGCTTTCCGGGCTTGTGGATGAGATAGATGCTGCGGCGGAGGAGCTTGACAGCGCCACCATCAGGCTAAAGACCATAAACGACGTGGCGGAAGCATCGTACTATATACGGGACGTTATACTGCACAAAATGGCCGAACTCAGGGTAGTGTGCGACGAGGCCGAGATGCTTACGGCTGAGAAGTACTGGCCATTTCCCACATACGAAAAGCTACTGTTCGGAGTAAGGTAGAAACGTAATACAAAAGCAGCGCAGCCAGAGGTATTGATGATTTGGCTAATCGAAAACCCCATGTTCCGCATTGGAGCATGGGGTTTTTGAAAAAAGCTCGGTGGCCTCTCTGTGCCGGGCATAAAGGCGATTGCATGCCGGAGTATTTGTGAAAGCGTCCGTCAGTTCCGGTCTGCATAACTACAGGTATGCTATATTGAATGTATTTTCCAGCAAGGACGCACTTTCGCTCCGGATTTACCGCTGATCATTTGCAAAAAAAGTGGCCCATCGGGGTGGACGATGGGCTGATACTGTTATTTTACATAATCCACGTGCAGCAGTTCGTGTGTCCTGTCTTTAAGTATGCCGCTGTACAGTTCCTCCATGAGGGGATTTTCTTCCGAGCGGCGTATGAGACACATTCTGTCGTTTCGGTACAGGGACTCGGAGCGCTGTCTTCGCTCACCGGATTTTGCGAACGGCTGGCCTGCGCCGGATACGCAGCCGCCGGGACATGCCATTACCTCCACCATGTGGTAGCTGACCTCGCCCTCTTCTATGCGGTGGATGAGTTTATCGGTGTTTTCCAGGCCGCTGACTATGGCGATCTTTATCTCCTCGCCGTTATGGGTGATGCTGCACTCCTTGAGGCCTGCTATATCGCGGACGCCGGAGTTGGCAATGGAACGTATCGCGCCTGCGGATTTGTCATCGGAGAGCCTTCTTAGCACCGCTTCGGTAACGCCGCCTGACGCGCCGAATATCAGGCCGGCGCCGCTGCTCATGCCGAAGGGCATACTAACGGCCTCTGGTTCCAGCTCGTCAAAGCGTATGCCGCTTTGACGTATCATCTGGATTATTTCCTGGGAGGTTATTACATAGTCTACGTAGGGCGTGCCGTTCTTGTCCCTGAATTCGTCACGCATGGCCTCGAATTTTTTGGCGGTACAGGGCATTATGGCGACGGATACAACCCGCTTTCCGCAATTGCCGAAGTATTCCTTTATTACGGAACCGAACATCTCCATTGGAGAGCGGCAGGTGGAAATATTTTCCAATATCTCAGGGTGACGGGTTTCCGCAAAGCGTATCCAGGCCGGGCAGCAGGAGGTGTAGAGGGGCAGCTTGCCGCCTGTCTCGAGGCGCTCAAGGAATTCACTGCTCTCTTCAAGCACCGTAAGGTCGGCGCTGGTGGAGGTATCGAACACCTCGTCAAAGCCCATGCGGCGCAGGGCGGCTACAAGCTTGCCCATGGCAAGGTCGCCGTATTTTTCGTTAAAGGTCTTGCTTACACCTGTGCGTACGGCAGGGGCGATCTGAGCGATTACGCGCGTATTACTATCCGCAAGGTCTTCCCATAGCCGCTCGGTGTCCTTTTTTACGACGATAGCGCCGGTGGGGCAGACGGCGGCGCACTGGCCGCAGCCCACGCAGCCGGACTCCGCCATGGGCCTGCCGAAGGCGGGGGAGACTACCATATTCGCGCCGCGGTATGCGAAATCTATGGCGCCCACGTGCTGCACCTCATTGCACATTCTTACGCAGTCGCCGCAGAGTATGCATTTGCTGTGATCGATGGAGATACAGGGGGAGGAACAGTCCGGGTCGGGCTTTGTCTGTGCGTTTGGGAAGCGCACCCCGGTTATGTGAAAGCGCTGTGCAAGCTGCTGGAGCTTGCAGTCGCTGCTCTTTTCGCAGGTGGTGCAGTCGCGGCAATGATTTGCAAGCAACAGTTCCAGTATATTCCTGCGATATTTCCTCAGGCGCGATGTGTTGGTGTATATTGTCATTCCGGCCTTGGGAGGGGTGGAGCAGGCGGCGTGTATATTGCCCCTGTCGTCCTCTACCATGCACATGCGGCATGCGCCGTATACGGAAAGCTCGGAGTAGTAGCAGAAGGTGGGCAGCTCGATGCCTGTCCTGCGTATCACTTCGAGAAGGTTCTTTTCCTCGCCGGTAAGCTCGATGGGTATGTTGTCTATGGTCATAAACTTTCCGGTCATAGTTACGCCTCCTTTACAGCGCCGAAGCTGCAGTTTTCTATGCAGGCGCCGCACTTGATACATTTGGCGGCGTCTATGGTGAAAGGCTGCCTTATGACGCCGGATATGGCGTTTACGGGGCAGCTGCGCGCGCACTTGGAGCAGCCTTTACATACCTCGGGATCGATGTATATGCGCCTGAGCTTGGAGCAGTTGTGGGTGGGGCAGTATTTGTCCCGCACGTGTGCAAGGTATTCCTCGCGGAAATTCCTGATGGTGCTTACTACCGGGTTGCCTGCGGTCTTGCCCAGGCCGCAGAGGGCAGTGGAGGATATTGTGTCCGCAAGCTCCAGAAGCAGGTCTATGTCCTCCTCGCGACCGTTGCCCGCGACTATGCGCTCGAGTATCTCCAGCATGCGGCGGGTGCCTTCGCGGCAGGGCACGCACTTGCCGCAGCTTTCGTTCTGAGTGAAGTGCATGAAAAAGCGCGCTACTTCCACCATGCAGGTGCTGTCATCCATTACCACAAGGCCGCCGGAACCTATCATAGCGCCCGCTTTTTTGAGGGAATCGAAGTCCAGAGGCATATCCAGGTGGTCTTCAGCAAATGTAAGGCAGCCGCCGGAGGGCCCGCCTATCTGTACTGCTTTGAACTTCGCACCGCCGCGCATGCCGCCGCCTATGTCGAATATGACTTCCCTTAGGGTGGTGCCCATAGGCACCTCAATAAGGCCGGTATTGCTTATATTTCCGGTGAGGGCGAAGGCCTTGGTGCCGGGGCTGGTAGGGGTGCCGAAGGATCGGAACCACTCGATGCCGTTGTTTATTATGGGAGCTACGTTGGCAAAGGTTTCAACGTTATTCAGCACCGTGGGGCAGTCAAAGAGGCCGTGTTCTACGGTGCGCGGGGGCTTTACGCGTGGCATTCCGCGCTTGCCTTCTATTGAGGCGGTAAGGGCGCTGCCTTCGCCGCAGACAAAGGCGCCTGCGCCGCGGTTTATATGGAGATGGAAGCGCTTTCCGGAGCCGAGGATATTGTCGCCTAAAAGTCCTGCGGAGGTGTCCTGCTCGATGGCCATCTTCAGCCGCTCCACCGCCAATGGGTACTCGGCGCGGACGTATATATAGCCTTCGGTAGCCCCGCAGGCTATACCTGCTATCATCATGCCCTCTATCATTCTGTGGGGGTCGCCCTCCATAACGGAACGGTCCATAAATGCGCCGGGATCCCCCTCGTCGCCATTGCAGACTATGTATTTTTGTTCCGCCTTCTGACGGGCTACCTGCGCCCATTTTTTGCCCGTAGGATAACCGCCGCCGCCGCGGCCTCGGAGACCTGAATCCTCCATGAGTTTTATCACGGAATCCGGAGTCATATCGAAAAGCACCTTTTCAAAGGCGGAATAGCCGCCGATCGCAAGGTACTCGGGAAGCGAGGTGGCGTCGATATGGCCGCAGTGCTCCAGCACGAGACGGGTCTGCTTTTTATAGAATGGTATATCCTCCTGACGGGGATAGCTTACGCCGTCCTTATGATAGCTGAGCCGTTCGACTATCTCGCCGTTCATTACGGTCTTTTCCACTATCTCTTCGCAGTCCTCAAGCTTTACCTTGGTGTAAAGGTAGCCATAGGGTTCTATGCGCACGAGGGGACCCATCTCGCAGAAGCCGTGGCAGCCGCTCTTTTTAAGGCCCACGGTCTTCACATTGCTGCTATCGCAGCCGTCATGACCGTGACTGTGATGCTCATGATCGAGTTCGACTTGACAGTACAGTCCCTTTTCGTCTATAAGCTCCTTGAGCCTGGCGTAAATATCCAGTGAACCGCCTGCGACGCAGCCTGTGCCCGCGCAGACGAGTATCTTTAATGACTGCGAAGAAAAGGCGGCGGAGTATGCCCTCCGTGCTGAGATAAGGTCTATCCTGCTTTTTAGCCTATACATATGTTAATCCTCCTTATTGCGGAGCCCGGCTATAAGTTCGCTGGCCTTGTCAGGGGTCATGGAAGGGTGCACCGTGTCATTTACGGTAAGCACCGGAGCAAGACCGCATGCGCCGAGACAGCTCACGGTATCCAGAGTGAACATCAGGTCGTCTGTAGTGTGCTTGCTTTCTGATAAGCCCAGTTCATTGCGAAGCCGCTCCAGTATCGGAATGGACTTTCTTACATGGCAGGCGGTGCCGTCGCAAACCTTGATGACGTATTTCCCCTTTGGCTCGAGGGAAAAGTTCTCGTAAAACGTAGCGACGCTGTAAAGCCGCGCCTCGCCTACGTTGAGTCGTTTTGCCATATAGGGGAAAGCCTCCTGCGGCAGATAGTGGTAGTGCTCCTGTACATCCTGAAGGATAGCGATGGTATTCCGCGGCGCGCAGTCGTGCGCTTCCAGTATCCTGTCAAGCAGGGCATAATCAAATCCTGAGCTCATCATACACCTCCGCGATAATGAGAAATTATATGTTATGTCTATGTTTTAACATACATATCATTTATATGCAACATAAAGAATTTTACTCAAAACGTGAATCAGATAGAAAAATACAGAAAAAATAATATTTGTTGGAGGAAAAAAGAATTTTCGCTGCAATCAACATGACTAAATGCAGGAAATGAGTCGTTAAAAAATACTGAAAATACTGGATATTAGATTCACGATACGAGAATGCAGCTGTAAATTTGCAGGGTTTGCGTCATGTGGTTTCGCAGGAGAAAATGATATGGAGCTTATGAATAACCATGCATATATTGATTTATGAATATATTATAAAAAACTATATAAATATAAGCGCCGCTTTTAGCGGCGCTTCGGCATACATTCTATCAATGCGTTTTCCAGCGTCAGCGTATCGGGCTGCTGCTCGGCTATTTTTAAATAGGCGATATTCGCGAAATTCCTCATGTTTTTGATTATCTCTGCCCTCGAGTAGCGAAGAGCTGCCTCATAAGCTTTTTTTTGCGGATATTTATCGCCGGTGAGCCGCAGGACGCGTTCGCGGTTAAGCCCCTGATCTATATACGTCCGGGCGGTGAGCATGGAGCGGAAGCACTTTTCCATGAATCCGGCAATGCCGAAGGTGCTTTCGCCGTCAGACAGCATCTGGCGGTATGCCCTTATGCCGTCCTGAGCCTTGCCGGATAGTAGATAGTCCTGCATGTCGAATATGCGTACCTCGAGGCTGCGGGTGACGCAGGCGGATATGGCCTCGCGGGTAAGCTCGTTGCCACGGCCAACGTAGTCTGCAGCCTTTGTAAGCTCGTTGTTCAGGGTGGCGATGTCAGTGCCGGCGAGGTTTACGATGTGTTTTGCCGCGGCTTCTGTTATTGTCACATTGAGCCGCTTGCCCTGCTGATATACCCATTTTGCCGCCTCATAGTCCCTGAATGGAGCAAAATCTACCAGCCGGTTTTCGGCCTTCAGGGCCTTGACTATGCCGAGCTTTTCGTTGGCCTTGCCCCGAATAAAAAATATAAGGAGCGTGTAGTCAGGTATGCCCGGCAGGTATGATGTCAGCTTTCTGGCGTCGCTGTCGGCGGGCAGTGTTTTGCAGACGACGACGCGCCGCTCCCCGAAAAAGGGCAGCGTTTCACAGGCGGAGATTATGTCGTCAGCCTCGGCCTTTTCGAGTATTTGCAGGTTAAGGTCGCGGGTGGCCTCATCAAGCGATGAGGTAAGGCTTTTAAGGGCGCTTTCCTTTACAAACTCCTCTTCGCCGTGCAAGGCATATGCGCCCTTTAGCGAACCGGTCTTTATGCGCTTGAAAAAAGTCATATAATCCATATGAGCATTATATCATAAATCCAAACTACAGCATACACAGCACAGCCGCAAACAGCGATGCGGCGCATGCGGCGTACTTTTTTGAGGGGGAAACCAGCGGCTGGTCTGATACCGCGAAGCAGGCGAGATACACGAATAAGCATGCAAGCGGCGTTATGGCGGCCTGCTTTACCGCAAATGACACGGAGGATATGGCGTTCGCCGCTTCTGTCATTACGCCGGTGAGAAACATCGGGATAAAGGACAGCGCCTTTGCCGCGGCGGGCATGGCTATGCCTATGAGATTCACAGCCATGGCGGAAAGGAATACGAAGGGCACCATGGGAAGTATCAGAGTATTGGCGAAAAGCCCGAGGACCGGGATCGTGCCGAAATAGTATACGGATAGCGGTAAAGTGCCGAGGGTGCCGCAAACGGACAGCGCTGCCATCTGAGCTATTGGCAGCGGAAGGAAGGATAGCAGCTCCGTCACCGGGCGCATGAGAAGGGATATCATTATCACCGCGCCGAAGGAAAGCTCGAAGCCTATGCTGTACAGCGCGGCAGGGTCCGCAAGGAGTATGACTATGGCGCTGAAGGCGATTCCGGAGGGCATGTCATACCGTCTGCCGGCAGCGGCCGCATATAGGCTGCAAAGGCTCATCACGCTGGCGCGGATAAGAGAGGAGGGGAAGGCGGCAATGGCGCAATAGGCAAACAACACTACAATCGAAGTATAAAACTTCACCTTGGGTAGTGCCCGCCGTGTGAGCCGGTTCAGCGCGCCTGCCACGAAGGAAACGTGCAGGCCGGAGAGAGCCAGTATATGGGCAATACCGCAGGAACGGAAGGCGTCGTATACGGAATCCGATATGCCGCCCTTAACGCCCCAGAGCATGGCGTTGAGAAGGGGCGCGTGTTCCCCGAACAGGGAGGCGCACGCAGAGGAAAGCCCGGCGCGCATGTGCTCGAAGGGATACATCAGACCGTAGAGCAGACTTACAGGGCCGAACAGCGTGCGCAAAAGTCCCGCTGCGCAGCCGAATGCAAACAGTGCGGCGCCCTTGAAGCCAAAGTAGATGCCGAGACCCGAAAAGAGGGGAAAAAGGCACAGGGCCATAATAAGCCCTGTGCCTGAAACGCTGCCGGAGAGGAAGATGCCCACAGCTATGCCCAAGCCCATGCAGACCATGGGCCTGTAATGGAAGATGACGTGCTCCGGCGTCTCCATAATGCACGGATTAGCCCTTGTAGGCTACGACCTCGATCTCAACAAGGCCGCCGGCGGGGAGCTTGGATACCTGGAAGCAGGAACGGCCGGGGAATTCGGAGCCGAAGTAATCCCCATAGACCTTGTTCACGGCCGCGAAGTCGTTGAGGTCGACCAGGAATATGGTGGTTTTGAGGATGTCCTTCATGGTAGCTCCCGCGGTCTTGAGAACGTTGTCTATATTGACAAGAGCCTGATGGGCCTGAGCCTCAACGCCTTCCGCGAGCTTGCCTGTAGCGGGATCTATGCCCAGCTGGCCGGAGGTGAATATAAAGCCGTTGGCTTCGCAGGCATGGCTGTAGGGGCCGAGGGCGGCGGGGGCGCTATCGCATTTGATGATGTTTTTCATGGGAGTTCTCCTTTTGATTTATGTATTATGTAACGAAAAGTGACCTTTAATTGGTAAAATAATGGTATCACTGACCGATTAGGCCTGTCAACTATGGACAGCTGCGGTTTTTTTCAGATGCCGGTTCCACATGATAAGGCCGTCTTCGCCGGTATCCATGTAGTACCTCTTGCGCCTGCCTGCCACTTCAAAGCCGAGAGAAGCGTAGAGGTTTTGGGCGACGGTGTTGCTTATTCGCACCTCCAGCGTCATGCTGTCCGCATGATGCAGCAGAGCAGTGCTGATTAGCTCAAGCATGAGGAGCTTTCCGTAGCCGCGGCCCCGGTATTCGGGATCAACAGCTACATTCGTTATATGGGCCTCACCGAACATTACCCACATGCCTCCGTAGGCTATCACGTGGCCGTCCTCCTCGCCTACACGGTAATGGGCGATGCTGTTGCGCAATTCACCGTAAAGGGAGTTCTCCGACCAGGGGGAGCGAAAGCATATCCGTTCCAGCTCTGCTATGCGGGGAACGTCATTTTTCTGCATTGGCCTGAAGGCTATCATTTGTTCCTCTCCTTTGCGAGACGTTCGGCCTGAGAGGGGCGGAGGTAGAGGGGCAGCGCCTCGACAGCGGTTTCGCCCCGTACGAGCTTGTCATATGCCGCAAGGCCTATCCTGTCCGCGATTATGTCGTTGCCCTCCGCAAAGCGGGCGTTGGGTAAGGCATTGAGTATGCGTTCGCGGTGCATGACGGCTCCGTCGCCTGCCATGAGTATGCCGTCCGGCAGGGTGGACAGCAGATCGTCTATCACCACCGCCATGGGTTCCGGCGAAAATCCCTCGTACTTCACCATGGCATAGCCGTTGCCGTTGCGGCAGTCCAATAGGGCGCAGGCGTTATCGATGCCGTACAGCAGCCCTTCGAGGGAGCTTGCGGCCGCCACGGGCTTGCCGAAGGCCGCGGCCATTGCGTTGGCTGCGCATATACCTATGCGGACGCCGGTAAACGAGCCGGGACCTGCATCCACGCCGAAAGCGTCCATATCTGCGGGGGTGTAGCCGGCAGTATGCAATGCCTTTTCGCAGAGGGGCATTATTGTCTCGGAATGTGTTCGGCCATGACCTCCGACCTCCCGGGATAATACCTGGCCGTCCTTTATAACAGCGGCTGAGGCTATAGGGCCGGAGGTGGAAAGGGAAAGCATCAGCATTTTATATTCTCCAGAAGATCTTGGTATTTTTTGCCGTAGGGTATGAATGTGAACGTCCGCGCTTCGGCGCCTGAACCTGTGATGTGCAGCTCCAGCCGCTCACTTGGCAGCGCGCCGGGTACGTTTTCGCACCATTCCATGATTATAACGGCAGGACGGGACAGATAGTCATCAAAGCCTATGGCATAAAGCTCGTCCTCGCTGCTCAGCCTGTATGCGTCAAAGTGAAGCAAGGAAAGCCTGCCGCCGTGCTCACGGACTATGGTGAAGGTAGGGCTCTGTATATTGTCTATGCCCAAACCCTCGGCTACTGCCTTTGTAAAGGTGGTCTTGCCCGAGCCGAGATCGCCGAACAGCGCTATAAACGCTCCGGGGAAAAGCAGCGGCGCTATGCTTTTGCCTATGCGAGCCGTGTCCTGCTCGCTTATGTTTTCAAGGGTAAGCTCCATCAATCGAAGGTTCCTTTCGCTTTAAGCTCTTCCCGGAAGTCCAGCAGCCTGTCCTGCTCTATGGCCTCGCGTATCTGCTCCATGAGCCTAAGAGAGAAGCGCAGGTTGTGGGTGGTTATGAGCTGTGCCGCCAGTATTTCCTTGCATTTTACAAGGTGGCGTATATATGCCCTGGTGAAGCCGTTTTTGCAGGCGTAGCAGTCGCAGCCCTCCTCGATAGGCGTGAAGTCGTGCTCAAAGGAGGCGTTTCGCAGCATTTTTTTGCCGCTTCCCGTGAGCGCAAGGCCGTTTCTCGCTATACGGGTCTGGAGTACGCAGTCGAACATGTCTATGCCGCGTACAGCGCCCTCCACCAGACAGTCGGGGCTGCCCACGCCCATAAGGTAGCGGGGCTTGTTTGCGGGCATATAGGGCATCATCTGCTCCAGCATATCGTACATCATTTCCTTGGGCTCACCCACTGAAAGACCGCCGATGCCATAGCCCGGCAGGTCGAGGGAAGCGAGAAACTTAGCGCTCTCTATCCTGAGGTCTGCGAACATGCCGCCCTGAACTATGCCGAAGAGCGCCTGATCCGGGCGGGTATGGGCAGCCTTGCAGCGCACCGCCCAGCGATGGGTGCGCTCCATTGCAGCTATGGTGTATTCCCGGTCGGAGGGATAAGGGGCGCATTCGTCGAACGCCATGGCGATATCCGCGCCAAGGGCCTCTTCTATTTCCATTACAAGCTCGGGGGTGAAGAAATGCTTACGTCCGTCCAGAAGGGAGCGGAACTCCACGCCGTCCTCTTTTATTTTATTGGCGGAGGCGAGGCTGAACACCTGAAAGCCGCCGCTGTCGGTAAGTATGGGCTTATCCCACCGCATGAACTCGTGCAGGCCGCCCGCCTCTTTTATAAGCTCGTGACCGGGCCTCTCAAAGAGGTGATAGGTATTTGAAAGTATTATCATCGAGCCAACTTCCTTAACGTCCCGGGGAAGCATGGCCTTTACCGTGGCCTGTGTGCCTACCGGCATATAGCAGGGGGTCTCTATTACTCCGTGCGGGGTATGCAGCCTGCCCCGGCGGGCGCCGGACTGCTTGCAAACGTGCAGAAGCTCGTATTTGAAGTCGAATTTATCTTGCATGTGTAAGCTCCGTTGTCATTTATAGTATAAGCATGGCGTCTCCGAAGGAGAAAAAGCGGTACTTTTCCTCTACGCCATGCTTGTAGACGTCCAGCATTTCTTCCCTTGTGCAGAGGGCGGAAACCAGCATGAGCAGCGTTGATTCGGGCAGGTGAAAGTTGGTTATGAGCTTGTCCACTGCCTTGAATTTGTAACCTGGAGTGATGAATATGTCGGTCCAGCCCTTTTTGGCGTGCACTATTCCCTCATCGTCCGTAACGCTTTCAAGCGTGCGGCAGGAGGTAGTGCCCACGGCGAAAACCCTGCCGCCCCTGGCCCGCGCCTCGTTTATCGTCCTTGCCGCCTCCTCACTGCATTCATAGTACTCCGAGTGCATGTGGTGATCCTCAACGTTGTCCTCGGATACGGG
>OLRV01001326.1_pt1 | contig 21439 bp, 21 predicted proteins | sample 1672421 | NCBI WGS metagenome assembly OLRV01 (sample SAMEA3136684, study PRJEB25190) | human gut metagenome | biome: human gut; feature: human-associated habitat; material: faeces | place: Austria | collected 2013
CCACGCGGCGCAGGGGATACCAGCAGGCACTATGCTGCTCGATAAATACCGAGTGGAACGCTTGCTGACGGCGGCCACGGGCGAGGCCACGCTCTACGTCTGCTCCTATAGTGGCAAAGAGTACGTCGCCAAGGTCTACCGCAGGGCGGCGGCCGTCAAGGACTCCGTTGTCGCGGCGCTGCGCTGCATCGACTCGCCGTATGTGGCGCAGCTGTTTGAGACGGGGAACTGGCAGGGCTTCCCATTTGAGATCATCCCGTACTACGCAGCGGGTAGTCTACAGGGGCGGACGTTCTCGTTTTCCCAGTTGCAGCAGGAGATCATACCGGCCTTGAACGAAGGCCTAAAGGTTCTTCATGACCACAACATCATCCACAAAGACCTCAAGCCTTCGAACATCATGCTCTGCGACGATGAGCGTCATGTCGCCATCATCGATTTTGGTATCAGCTCAGTGCGTGAGCAAGGCCGCACTGTCCTCGTGACGCGAACGGGCATGACGCCGGACTACTCGGCCCCAGAGACCTATAACAACCTGTTCCTCGCAGAGTCGGATTACTATTCGCTGGGCATCACGATCTACGAGTTGTTCTGTGGCCATACGCCGTATGGCAATGTGGACCCGGAGATACTCGAGCGCTATCTGGCCATCCAGCAGGTGCCGATGCCGGATTCGTTCCCGGCCCGCCTCAAGCAGCTCATATTGGGATTGACGTATCAGGACATCACGCACCGCAAGGAGAAGGGAAATCCAAACCGGCGCTGGACCTACGAGGAAGTCAAGCGTTGGTGCGCCGGTGAAGATGTGCCGGTGCCAGGGCAGGGAGCGACGTCGACCTTGCTCGGGGCCGATGCCATTCGCATTCCGCCGGTCACCTTCATGTACAAGCGCTATACAGATCTCGGGAAGTATGTGCTAGCGCTGGCCAGCGACTGGAATAACGGCAAGAAACGCCTCTACTGCTCGAATCTCGCGACATACTTCAATAAATTCAATGCCGATTATGCCAATATTTGCCTTGATGCCGAAGAGGCCCTGCGCCACCGTCATGCAGATGAAGACGTGGAGTTCTTCCGCGTGATCTACCGCCTCTATCCAGGTTTCCAGCCGTTTATCTGGCAGTCGCATCAGTGGCCGGACATGAAGGCCTTGGGAATGGACCTGCTGCAGGTCCTGCAGGGCAGCCAGGACGAGCTGCCGCAGGCCGCGCAGCCTTTCCTGGGGCTCGTCGCCAGACAGCTCTTTTCCGTGCGGGAGCAGGTCGTCCATCGCGAGCAGCCCGACCGCATCCAGCAGGTCAACGCACTCGAGACCCGCTGCAACAATGCCGTTGCGGCCAAGGACTGGCCGACCGTCATCCGCGAGCTCTATCTCTTGGCCTATCTCTACGCGGAGGAGTGGGAGTTCGTCGTCCCGTTCGGGCGCTTTGCCGATATCGAGGCGTTTGTAGATTATTTCAAGGACAAGCTCAAGCGCAGCGAATCCATCGACGAGGAGGCGGCCTTCCTGATCCCTGCGCCTGGGGCAGGAGCCGGCAGCGTCCTTCCCGCCTTTGCCGCCTGGCTGATCACGCAGGGCAAGGGCGATTGCCTTGGAAAGGAGGCTTTTCGTTGAGTGGACCGAAAGTATCCGTCTATACATTGACGACAGATGAGTTGGCAGCCCTGGCGGCAGAACTCGAACGCCAGCTGCAGGAAATGGAACGGCGCGAGGCGCTTCTGGAAAAGGCGCACGCGTACGAGTCCAGGCTGACGGAGTATGAGAAAGCGCTGCCACTGCTGCAGCAGTCCCTGCAGCGGTCAGCAGGCTGGGTCGACACCAAAAGCTTTGCAGCCGGGATGAAGGCCGTAAAAGAGAAGCTCGCCTCGTGCCGCAAGCGGCTCGCATCCATCGTCCAGACGCAGGACAATGCGCAGGCGGAACGCGGGTTCGCTGAGCTTGATGCCATTGTTCCGGAACTCGAACATGAATTCTCTGCGCAGCGAGAGCAGGGACTGGTGTTAGAACAGCGGCTTGCCGATGTGTTGGACACGACGGTGGCGGGCTTATTCCAGCCGGATGCTGTGCAACCGGTGGCGAAAGGCGCACCGCAGCAGAGCCTGCCGGCTTTTGTCCTGTCCGATGTCGAGTCATTGCTGTCCCTGAAGGACAACCGCTATCTGCCGCTTATCTACCGCCGGATTGTCGAGCAGGCCATCGCGCACATGCGGCAGGCGCAGCAGGAGCAGCGTCTGGCCTCCTTCTGCGAGGTCGAGCTTTCGGATGTGCTGGCGCAGTGCCGGGAGTTCCTGAGCCTCTGGCAGTCGTCTGGCAATCGCTATCTCCAACTGCTGCGGCGCTATGAGGCGCTCTGCCAGATGAACGGGAGCCAGCCCGAGCTCGTACCCTTCGCCGAAGAGGCCGTCGGGCGGCTGTCCTCTCTTATCGCGGCAGAGGAAGCCTCTGCCAGAGAGGCGGCCGAGCAGGCCTATATCCGGCAGGCCATGGATGAAGTCATGGCAGAAATGGGCTACGATGTGCTGGGGAATCGCGAGGTCCGGAAGCGCGACGGCCGTCACTTTTCCAATGAGCTCTATCACTGTGAAGGCGATACGGCTGTCAGCGTTACCTATGCAGACGACGGCCAGATCGCCATGGAATTCGGCAAGACGGATGACCGGGACCGCCTGCCGACGCAGGCGGAGAGCGCCGAGCTCGTGCAGCAGATGCATACCTTCTGCCAAGACTTCGAGGAGATTGAGGCCCGGCTAGCTGCCCATGGTGTCTGCCTGGACAAGCGCATCGCCCTGACGCCGCCGTCGGCCGATTACGCGCAGATCATCAACCTCAGGGATTATGCGGCGGCCCCGCGCGCAGACGGCCGCGAGGCCGGCCGTGCCCGGCAGAAGAAGCAGCCAGCTGCTGAAAGACAGGCAGGTGAACCCAAATGAAACGCTATAAGATATGCCCGGGCTGCGGCGAGCAGAATCCGCCGAGCGCCATGGAATGCGAGCACTGCGGCTACGACCTGATGAATACGCCGGCAGTCGACCCGGAACGCGCGCCCGCCGCGCCCGAACCGGCTGACCAGATAGAGAGCGCGGGCAGCGCGCCCGCTGAGGCTCCGTCGACGCATCTCGTGCGCATCTGCTCCTGCGGTGCGGCCAATCCGCCGCAGGTCCGCAAATGCCAGCGCTGCGGCGAGGACATCTCCGACATCCTGCCCGTCGCAGAGCCCGCTGAGGCACCGAAGCGCTTTGCGCTCGAGGAGATCGGCACGGGCCGCTGTTTCCCCCTCCCTGCCGGCACAATCGTGATCGGCCGCGAGAACGCCATGCGCGAGATCCTCGCCGATAAGCCCTATGTGAGCCGCATCCACGCGAAATTGACGGTGGCGGGCGATAAGCTCTATATCGAGAACCTCAGCCATACGAATTACACCTATGTCAACAATGAACGGATCCCGGCAGGCAGGACGGAGCTCAAGCCGTCCGATGAGATTGGCCTCGGCGGCCTTGCCATCGACGGCAGGCGGCAGGAGCAGGCGGCGTACTTTCTGGTGGAGACTATGCCATGAGTTGCGTGCAGACCATCAATATCGCGCGTATCCTGTACCCCGTGCGGGCGCTCGGCCCGGGAAACCGCCTGGGCATCTGGCTGGCCGGCTGCCCGCGTCGCTGCCCCGGCTGCAGCAATCCGGAGCTCTGGCAGGCGCAGGCGGGACAAGTGCTCTCGCAAGAGCGCCTGCAGGAGATCCTGCGGCCCTTCCTGTCGCGCGGGGATCTCGACGGTATCGTCGTGACGGGCGGCGACCCCTTCTTTCAGGCGGATGCGCTGCTGCCCCTGCTCGCGTATCTCGACCGATTCGTGCCGGACATCCTGGTCTACACAGGTTACACGTATCAGCAACTTCTGCATCTCGGTGAGAGTGCGCGTGCCTGCCTGCAGCACATCGGTGTCCTGATCGATGGCCCGTACCGGCAGGATGAGAACGATGGTCATCCGCTGAAAGGGTCAGCCAATCAACGGATCTACTTTCTGCGGCGCGAGTTGCGGCCACGCTACACAGCGTATCTCGCAGAGCCCACCCATCCAGTTCAGAATTTTACGATGAAACAGGGCATCATCTCGGTGGGCATTCACCGCCGTGATTTTGCCGATACGATTGAGCAGCAGGCAAAAAAGAAAGGGATGATCCTTCATGATGGACCGTAAGGCATATAAAGCACAGGAGTACATACCGAAATGGCATCGGGAGCTTGACCTCTTTTCACAGATCAAGCCACTGCTGATCCTCGATGGCAATGTGCTGGATGTCTATCAGTACCCCGTAGAGGGCAGCATCCCGAAAGGCTCGATTATCCGCCTAACGGATTACCTCTATTATTTTTTCAAGGACCGTGGCTATGAAGCCATCGTGTTTTACGACAATCTGCGCGGTTTTTACAACACGTGTGAGCCGGAACTCGTCAAGAAGTTCGGCGGCATGGTCCAGGCAGAACCGTACAGCGGCACCATCCGGGCAGAGTTCCGCGGTGCGAAGGACGCGGGCGCAGTCGCCATGATTGGCAAGGCGCTGGCCCAGAACAAGGTGAGCACGGTCATTGTGATGAACATGGCCTCGCGCTACATCAGCTCGCCAGACAATCTGACGCAGGAAGAAGTCGATTCGTTCAGCGGCCTCGTGCGCGCACTGCTCGAAGCGCGGGATACGATGGACAGCCAGCACGTAATGCGCAAGAACCTGCTGGTCGTCATTGCCAATAAGCTCAATGATTTGCCGTCCTGGTTCTACCTGCAGAACCCGAATGCCAAGAGTATCGCCATCAGCGACCCGTCAAAGGAGGAGCGCGAGCGCCTCGTGATGGGAGGGAACTTTGCCTCCTTCTTTGCGCGTGACGTTTATGAGGCAGACCGGCCTGCCTATGAGAAGGATCCGGAGAGCCTGCACAAGGTACAGGAACGATTCGTGGCATTGACTGAGGGCATGAGCTTCACAGAGCTCAACGGCCTGCGCAAACTCTGCAAGAAGGAGCGCCTGCACGTCCATGAGATGAGCACGGTCGTCGACCTCTACAAATACGGGATCCGCGAGAATCCCTGGAAGAACCTCGACCTCGAGGAAATCAGGCAGGCGGCCGTGCGGTTTGAGGAACGCGTGAAGGGGCAGCCGGCGGCGCAGAACAAGACGCTCGATATCGTGAAGCGCGCGATCACGGGGCTTTCCGGCCTGCAGGGATCCTCCCATGGGCGGCCCAAGGGCGTCCTGTTTTTTGCGGGGCCGACGGGCACGGGCAAGACGGAGACGGCCAAGACACTCGCGGAAATCTTGTTTGGCAGCGAAGATGCCTGCATCCGCTTCGATATGAGTGAGTACAGCCAACCGCACAGCGACCAGAAACTTCTCGGCGCGCCGCCAGGCTATGTCGGGTATGAGGCTGGCGGTCAGCTGACGAATGCCGTGCGCAACCGTCCATTCTCCATCCTGCTCTTCGATGAGATAGAGAAGGCTCATCCGACCATTCTAGATAAATTTCTGCAGATCCTCGAAGATGGTCGCATGACGGACGGGCAGGGGCAGACGGTGTACTTTTCGGAGTGCATCATCATCTTCACGAGCAATCTAGGCATCTACACGTGTGATGCGCGCGGTGAGCGTCACCTGAACGTCACGATGGACATGCCGTATGAGGACGTCGCCAAGCGCGTGCGCCACGCCATCGAGGATTACTTCAAGCTGGAGCTCGGGCGGCCGGAAATCCTCAACCGCATTGGCGAGAACATCGTCGTTTTTGACTTCATCCGTCCGGATGTCGCCGAGCGGATCCTCGCAGCGCAGGTCAAGAAGATTATTCGGTTTCTGCAGGAAGACAAGGAGATTGCGCTTACGCTGTCGGATAAGGCTCAGGCAAAGCTCAGAGAAGTGGCTCTATGCAATCTGGCCAACGGCGGCCGCGGCATCGGCAACATCGTCGAGAGCCATCTGATTAACCCGTTGAGCCGCTTTCTCTTTGACTACAATCTCTGTGAACGGGCTTCCGTCACAATCCATGATATCGATGTCTCCGCCACGCCGGTGTCTTTGATAGCGGAAGCTCGGCTAATGAATGAGCAGACGACAGAGGAGGGATGAGATATGGAAGTCTATATGTATACAGTGAACGGCAGCCATAAGGAACAGAATGAGGACCGTATCCTCGCCGGGCAGCAGATTTATCAGGACGTGACAGCTGACATGGATTTCGCGGGCGGCTTCCTGGCCGTGGCGGATGGCGTGGGCGGCAATTACGGCGGCGCAGCAGCAGCGCAGTTCCTCTGCGAACGGATCGCCGGTCTGACGAGGCCGGAGCTCGAGTCACTGTGCGCCGTCAATGAAGCCTTGCTGTCCTATGGCCGCGAGATCCCACACGGTGAGAAGATGGCGGCGACGCTCTCGGGGCTCTTTTTCGGGGAGGGGCTGCCCGTGCTCATCCATGCTGGCAACACGCGGGTCTATGCAATCCAGGCCGGCAAGTACCTGCGGCAGCTGACGAGGGATGATACCGTCGTGCAGTACCTCTTGGATACGGGAAAGTTGACGGAAGAAGAAGCAGAATCGTATGCGGCGCGCAATGAAATCACCTCCTGCTTTGGCGGTGGACGCCCGGATCTCCTGCGCCTGACGATTCGCCGTCTGCCAGATGATGCGGAGCAATATCTCTTGACGACAGATGGCGTCCATGAGTACGCATCCACCGACGAGATGGAGGACATCATCGTTGCAGCGCAGGGGGACTGGCTGGCGGCCGTCAAACAGATGGTTGGGCTCGCCAAAGACCACCATTCCCCGGATGACTGTACGGCCGTGATTCTCGATGTGGCGGTCTGACTGCACGTCATGGCCATGAGAACCATGAGGATAAGCATGGAGCGATGGAGAATAGAAAGAGAGTGATGATATGAGCTGGCGTTTTCGCAAGAGCATCAAGATCGCACCGGGCGTGCGCATTAATTTCGGCAAGTCGAGCACGAGCCTCAGCATTGGTGGCAAGGGCTTTCATCGGACCTACAGCTCGACGGGGCGAGTGACCGACTCCATCGGTATCCCCGGCACGGGCATCTCATATACGACGACGCATTCCAGCCGCACACGGACTGCGCGCAGCGCAGCGCCGGCCGTCTCGTCTACCAGGTCGGCACAGGTCGTGCCGCAGGTGCCTGTCGTGGACATTGCGGCAATCCGTGCGCAGATTGCCAGCATCTACCGGACCGCGGATACGCCCATTGATTGGAAAAAGATGCTTGTAACGGATGACCCAGAATGCCATTACTTCAAAGAACACGCAGAGGCAATCCTGAATGGAGATATCGACGCCTATTTTGAGGTCATCAACGACCTCAACCCCCTGAACGACCTGATGGAATATGGCAGCGGCTTCGAATGTGGCACAGATGACCCACGCCAACTGTCCGTCCACTTCCACGTCAACAGCGACAAGGTCCTGCATGATGCGAGAGCGCTGCCCAAGGAGACGTACTACGACCTTCTGCAGGACTATGTGTGCGGCTGTGCAATCCGCATTGCACGCGACATGTTTGCCATCCTGCCCATCCGTGGGCTCATCGTCGATGCTTGGGACCACCGTGATGAGATTTTGTCCGTTGATTTCAAGCGCCGCACCTTCGCAGAGCTCGACTTCGCACATCTGGACCCGTCCGATACCATCGAGCAGTTTGAGCATTGTATGGCGTTCCAGCCGGCGAAGGGCTTCGCGCCCATCGTGCCATTGGACGATTTTTGATGTACCTGGGGCAGAGACATTGCATATACTGTGGCAAAAAAGTTACATCTTCTTTGTTAAGGATGTAACTTTTTTTCGAGGGGTGTCTTTTCTTTTTGAGAATGCTGTGTTATAATGACAATAAATTTTCACTAACTAAAGGATTAAAGACTAAAAGTTTTGCATCCCGCAGCGGATTGCAACGCTAGAGGAGGGAAAACGGATATGGTGAATCCAAAACTCAAGGATGAGCTCAACGACCAGCTCTGTGAGGCGATGCTGTCGCTGGAGACGGTGGATGAGTGCTACCAGTTCTTTGAAGACCTCTGCACGATCAGCGAGCTCAAGGCGATGAGCCAGCGGCTCGAGGTTGCGCGGATGCTGCGCGCTGGTCATACGTACGATGACATCGTCGCGCGCACGGGTGCGAGCACGGCGACGATCAGCCGCGTCAAGCGCTGCCTAAATTACGGCGCAGACGGCTATCACATCGTCCTCGACCGGCTGGCCCCGGATGAGGGAGAGAATCCTTCAGACGACTGAATGAATCCTTATAATAGAAAGAAAATGCAATCAAGATAAAAGGAGACAGACCCATGGATAAAGAAAGACTGACACTGGAGATCCCGTACGGCATGCGCGACTTCCTGCCGGTAGAGGCGGCAGAGAAGCGCGCCATTGAGACGGAGCTCGCTTCGCTGTTCGCCGAGTGGGGCTACGATGAGGTCGTCACACCGACGATTGAGTACCTCGACAACTTGACGCTCGGCACGAGCCGCGCACTGGAGCCGCATCTCTTCAAGCTCTTCGACAAGGACAACCGCACGCTCGCGCTGCGCCACGAGATGACGACGCCGATTGCGCGCCTCGCGGCCAGTCGCCTGCGCGACTATCCGCAGCCGCTGAAGCTCTCCTATGTCAGCAGTGTCTTCCGCTATGAGCAGACGCAGGCTGGCCGCCAGTGCGAGTTCCATCAGGCCGGCGTCGAGCTCATGGGCAGCGCGACGGCCTTTGCCGACGCGGAGGTCATCGCGCTCGCCATCCAGGGCTTGCTGCGCGCCGGCCTCACGGACTTCACGATCTGCCTCGGCCAGGTCGAGTTCGTCTCGGGCATCATGAACCAGTACCAGCTCGCCGACGAGACGAAGCAGGAGCTCCAGACGGCGCTTGAGAAGCACGACCTCGTCTCCTTCCATCGCGCGATCGAGGCGCTCGATCTGCCCGAGAAGGCCAAGAAGACGCTCGGCTATCTGCCGCTGCTGAACGGCGGCGAGGACATGCTCAAGAAGAGCTACACGCTGGCGCTCAACGAGCAGAGCCGCCGCGCGCTCGACAACCTTGCCGAGATCTACCGCCTGCTGAAGTCGTATGGCGTCGAGCAGTACGTGCGCTTCGATCTCGGCATCATCCGCGATTTCAGCTATTACACGGGCATGGTCTTCGAGGCGTACACGCCGGGCCTCGGCTTCCCGCTCGCCGGCGGCGGCCGCTATGATCACCTGCTTTCCGACTTCGGCAACGCCTGCCCGGCCACGGGCTTTGCCATCGGCATCGAGCGCATCCTGCTCGCGCTGACGCGCCAGGGGCTCGAGAAGCCGGACCAGCCGAAAGACGTCTATCTCGGCTACGCGCCGGGCCGCGAGCACGACGCCATCCAGAAGGCACAGGAGCTGCGCGCAGACGGCAAGGTCGTCGAGCTCGCGCTCATGTGCCAGGATGAGGCGGATGCCCGCGAGATGCAGCAGACGAAGGGCTACGAGAGCCTCGTCTATCTCGCCTGACCATGCTGCAGCAGATGTACGGGCGCGTGCGCCAGTTCGTGCGCGCTGTCACGCAGCATATGGGGGAGGCTGACCACGCCTTTGTGCGCGCGAACTTGCCCGCGAAGGCACTGCCGCTCTTCTACGCGATGCATCCGGCCGACCAGGTCCACGCGCGCAATGTCGCCTATACGGCGCGTGCGCTCGCTGAGCGGCACGGCCTGCCAGAAGAGCAGCGCGCCTTTCTCATCCGCTGTGCGCTTTTGCATGATGTCGGCCGCCGCAAGGGGGACCTCGACATCCTCGGCAAGGTCTTTGCTGTCCTGATGATGCACTACTTGCCGCGCACTTCCGGGCGCCTCATGATGCGCGAGGGCCGTTTGGGCCATGCGCTCTACGTCTACCGCCATCATCCGGCCATCGGCGCGGCTCTGCTGCGCGGGATTGGCATGGAGGCGGAGGCCGGCGTCATCGAGTGCCATCACCAGGCAGCATCGGCCGGCGACAGCTTTGTGCTCACGCTGCTGCGCGAGGCCGATGCACAGAATTAAGCACATTCGTTTTCTCTAAGAATACAATAAAACATTTTACAAAGATTTCTTGACGAATCGTGATTTTGGTGTTAACATAGGGTTCATCGAAATCCTTTAGCAAGATAAAGAATGAAAATCATAGGAAAAGTACAGAACGTACAGAACGATAGAATCGTCAAATCATCTCAGGAGAGGGAATATGAAAAATACCATGGATTACCTGACCATTGCCCTGCCGAAGGGCAAGCTCTTCTCGCTCTCGGCTGACCTGCTGGCCAAGGCGGGCTACACGGCGGAAGGTCTTTCGGATAAGTCGCGCAAACTCGTCATCTCGAATGAAGAGAAGAAGATCCGCTTCATCGTCTCCAAGACGGCAGATGTGCCGACGTACGTCGAGTACGGCGCGGCCGACATCGGCGTCATCGGCAAGGATGTGCTGCTGGAGTCGGGCAAGGATGTCTACGAGCTTCTAGACCTCGGCTTTGGCCGCTGCCACCTCATGATGGCGGTGCCGAAGGCCGAGAAGCGCGAGAAGCTTGTCGACTACGACCACACGCGCGTCGCAACGAAGTTCCCGCACATCGCCGAGCAGTTCTTCAATAAGCACGGCATGCAAATGGAGTACATCAAGCTCAACGGCTCGATTGAGCTCGGCCCAATCGTCGGCCTCTCGGAGAGCATCGTCGATATCGTTGAGACGGGCACGACGCTCCGGGAGAACGACCTCGAGGAGATTGCCTACATCCTCGACGCGACGGCGCGGCTCATCGTCAACCGCGTGAGTTTCAAGCTCAAGTTCGATCGCATCAGCCAGCTCACGGAAGAGCTGCGCAAGATCCTCGAGCTCGAGCAGCAGGCAAAGGCTGAGGCGTAAGCACAGCAGCAGGGATAGACAGTGGAAAGCGAGGAAGTATAGATGAAGATCGTAAAAGCCAGTGAAGTTGGAGAATATGCCATTGAGAAGATGCTGACGAAGGCATCCTTTGATGAAGTAGAGCTCAGCCCGAAAATCCGCGAGGCCAACAAGAAGACGTTTGGCCGCGATATGACGGCAGCCGAGCTCGTGCGCCAGATCGTCGGCGATGTGCGCCGCGAGGGCGATGCCGCGGTCATCCGCTACACGAGCCTCATCGACCGGGTCGACTACAAGCCCGAGGACTTTCTCGTGACGGAAGCCGAGTACGAAGCGGCTGAGAAGGCGGCAGATCCCGCCGTCGTCGAGTCGCTGCGCAAGGCGGCTGAGAACGTGCGCCGCTACCATCAGGAGCAGAAGCCGAACTCGTGGATGACGTATCGCGAGAAGGGCTCCATCCTCGGCCAGTCCATCATCCCGCTCGACCGCGTCGGCATCTACGTGCCGGGCGGCACGGCAGCCTATCCGTCTTCTGTCATCATGAATGCTGTGCCGGCCTCTGTCGCCGGTGTCGGCGAGATCATCATGATGGTGCCGCCAAAGAACGGCAAGATCAATCCCTACGTCCTCATCGCCGCGCGTGCAGCCGGTGTCAAGAAGATCTACAAGATCGGCGGCGCCCAGGCCATCGCTGCGATGGCCTTCGGCACGGAAACCATCCCGCGCGTCGACAAGATCACGGGCCCGGGCAACATCTTCGTCACGCTGGCCAAGAAAGAGGTCTACGGCCATGTCGACATCGACATGCTCGCAGGGCCGAGCGAGATCCTCATCGTCGCCGACAAGACGGCGGATCCTGTCTACACGGCGGCCGACATGCTGAGCCAGGCCGAGCACGACCCGCTGGCCTCGAGCATCGTCATCACGGACGACGAGGAGCTGGCCGGCAAGGTCGCAAAGGAAGCGGAGAAACAGCTCGCCAAGCTGCCGCGCCGCGAGATCGCGCAGGCGTCGATCGACCGCAACGGCCTGATCGTCGTCGCCGAGGACATGATGCAGGCCATGCGCTTTGCCAATGTCTCGGCGCCGGAGCACATGGAGCTCCTGACGGCCCAGCCGTTCCAACTGCTGCCGTACGTGCGCCATGCCGGTGCCGTCTTCCTTGGTGCTTACTCGCCGGAGCCGCTCGGCGACTACTTCGCCGGCCCGAACCACGTGCTGCCGACGGGCGGTACGGCGCGCTACTACTCCGTGCTCAATGTCGAGACGTTCATGAAGCGCACGAGCATCATCTCGTACACGCAGCCGGCGCTCTCCGATGTCAGTGAAGACATCATCCGCCTCGCGGAGACCGAGGGCCTGCAGGCACATGCCAATGCCATCCGCATCCGCCGCGAGACGAAATGATGCGGGATGATACGAGATTATTGGAAATGATTGGATCGGTTTACCGATTTGCTATAGAAGGGATAGGGAATCATGCTGAATTATCGCAACGGCCTTGCCGACATGCCATCGTATGATGTCGTCGAGCGCCCCTGGGAAATCAAAGTCAACGCCAATGAGTGCAATATGAGCCTGCCGCCGCTCGTCGAGGAGCGCGTCATGAACCGCCTCGGGACGGTCGCGTTCAACCGCTATCCGAATGAGCAGTACGATGACCTGCGCGACCAGATTGCGCGCAACTTCTCCATGCAGCGCGAGAACGTGCTGATCGGCAGCGGCTCGTCTGAGATCATCGAGAAGCTCTTCTACTGCTTTGGCGGCAGCCCGGAGGCCAAGATCGTCTATCCGCAGCCGTCGTTCTCGATGTACAAGATCTACGCCAAGGCGGCTGAGGCCACGGGCGTGCCCGTCGACCTCAATCCGGAGGACTACTCGCTCGACATCGACAAGTTCATCCAGACGGTCAACGAAGAGAAGGCGACGCTCGCCGTCATCTGCAATCCGAACAACCCGACGGGCAATGCCTTCACGGTCGAAGAGATCGAGAAGATCGCCTCGAATATCGACTGCGCCTTCCTCGTCGACGAGGCGTACATGGAATTCTACGGTCAGACGGCAGTGCGCCTGCTGGCAAAGTATCCGAACATGATCATTGCGCGCACCTTCTCGAAGGCGTACGGCCTCGCCTCGTGCCGCGTGGGCTACATGCTCGCCGACGCGAAGATCGTCGAGATGATCGACAAGTCCTACATGCCGTACCACATGAATGTGCTCTCGCTCGTCACGGCCGACATCTGCTACCAAATGCGCCAGGAGTTCGTGCCGCACATCCAGATCATGATCTCGGAGCGCAAGCGCATGCAGGAAGAGCTCAAGAAGCTGCCGGGCGTCAAGGTCTTTCCATCGGAGACGAACTTCATCCTCGTCCACTACGACAAGGCGCAGGAGCTCAACGCGCTCTTCGAGTCGAAGGGCATCGGCGTGCGCCACTTTGGCGACGCGCCGGGCCTCAAGGACTGCCTGCGCATCTCGATGGGCCGCCGCGAGGAGAACGACATCTGGTACAGCTACTTCAAGGCATTCACGGAGGGGAGAGCATGAGCATCCGCACAGCAACCGTCGAGCGCAAGACGGCAGAGACGAGCGTCAAGCTCATCCTCAATCTCGATGGCAACGGCCACGGTGTCATCGACTCGGGCATCGGCTTCTTTGACCATATGCTCAACCTCATGACGGCCCACGGCCTTTTAGACCTCACGCTGGCCTGCGACGGCGACATCGACGTCGACGGCCACCACTCGGTCGAGGATATCGGCATCACGCTGGGGCAGGCGTTCAAGCAGGCCATCGGCGATAAGAAGGGCATCCGCCGCTACGGCACGTTCTATTTGCCGATGGACGAGGCGTTGGCCTTCGTCTCTTTAGACATCAGCGGCCGTCCGTTCCTCGTCTACGACGGCGGCGAGATGGCCCCGATGATCGGCGGCTACGACACGGAGCTCACGGAGGAATTCCTGCGGGCCTTCGCGGTCAACGCCGGCATCACCCTGCACGTCCGCGTACTCTACGGCAAGAACTCGCACCACAAGGTAGAGGCCATCTTCAAGGCCCTCGGCCACGCTCTGCGCATCGCCGTCGAGAAAGACCCGCGCGTCGACGGCATCCCGTCGACGAAGGGCTCGCTCTGAGCCCGTGCCCGATACGATAGGAGGAATATGCATGATTGCAATCATTGATTACGGTGTCGGCAATCTCTTCAGCGCGGAGAAGGCTTTTGCCGCGCTCGGCGCCGATGTCCGCGTGACGAGTGACGAGGCCGTCATCCGCCAGGCCGACAAGATCGTGCTGCCGGGCGTCGGGGCCTTTGGCGACTGCATGAAGAACCTTCGAGAGAGCGGCTTGATCCCTGCGATTGAGGCATCCGTCGCCGCGGGAAAGCCGCTGCTCGGCATCTGCGTCGGCCTGCAGGTCCTCTTCGACGGCAGTGAGGAGAGCCCGGGCGCGAAGGGCCTCGGACTCATCCACGGCATGGTGAGAAAGATCCAGGCGCCGGGGCTCAAAGTCCCGCACATGGGCTGGAACTCCATCAAGGTCCGCGAGCCGCGCGAGAAGACGGACCTCTTCCGCGGCCTTTCAGACAAGCCCTACGTCTACTTCGTGCACAGCTATCACGCCGTGCCGGAGGACAAGAGCGTCATCACGGCCACGACGGAGTACGGCGAGCAGCTGACGGCCGCCGTCGCCTGCGGCAACATCCAGGCCACGCAGTTCCACCCGGAGAAATCCGGCGACGTGGGACTCGCCATCCTGAAGAATTTCGTTGAAGGTTGAGTTGAAGGTTGAACTGAAGGTAAAAGGAGAGCCTCTATGATTATTTTCCCAGCAATCGACATCCGCGGCGGCAAGTGCGTGCGACTCTTGAAAGGCGACTTTGAGAAGGAGACGGTCTTCTCGGACAAACCAGAGGAGATGGCAAAAAAGTGGCAGGCGCAGGGCGCCGAGTTCCTGCACCTCGTCGACCTCGACGGGGCGCTTGCCGGCAAGTCGCAGAATCTCGCGACGGTCGAGAAGATCCTCGCGGCCGTCGACATCCCTGTCGAGCTCGGCGGCGGCATCCGCACGATGGAGAACATCGATGACGTCCTCGCGCTCGGCGTGCGCCGCGTCATCCTCGGCTCCGTTGCCGTGCGCGATCCGGAGCTCGTCCGCGAGGCCTGCGCGAAGTACGGCGACCGCATTGTCGTCGGCATCGACGCCAAGGACGGCATCGTCGCTGTCGACGGCTGGGGCGTCTCGGGCGATGTCGAAGCCACGGCACTCGCCAAGGAGATGAAGAAGGCCGGCGTCAAGACGATCATCTACACGGATATCTCGCGCGACGGCACGCTTTCGGGCGTCAATGTCGAAGCGACGGCCAAGCTCGCCCGAGAGAGCGGTGTCGCCATCGTCGCTTCGGGCGGCGTCAAGTCCATCGCCGACATCGAGGCGCTGAAGCCCTATGAGAAGGACGGCATCGAGGGCGTCATCGTCGGCAAGTCCATCTACATGGGGACGCTGGACCTCGCGAAGGCTATTGAAATCGCGGCGAAGGAGGACTAAAATAGATGTATACGAAACGCATTATCCCTTGTCTTGACGTCAAGGACGGGCGTGTCGTCAAGGGCACGAACTTTGTCGGACTGCGCGACGCGGGCGACCCCGTCGAGCTCGCTGCCCGTTACGACGAGGAGCGGGCGGATGAGCTCGTCTTCCTCGATATCACGGCCTCGAGCGACAACCGCAGCACGATGGTCAATGTCGCGCGCGACTGCGCCTCGAAGGTCTTCATCCCGTTCACGGTCGGCGGCGGCATCCGCACGGTCGAGGACATGCGCCGCATGCTCAAGGCCGGTGCCGACAAGACATCGCTCAACACGGCAGCCGTCAAGAATCCGGGCCTCCTCAAGGAAGGCGCGGAGAAGTTCGGCCGCCAGTGCATGGTGCTCGCCGTCGACGCGCGCCGCGCGGGCGACCACAAGTGGGAGGTCTACGTCAACGGCGGCCGCACGCCGACTGGCCTCGACTGCCTTGAGTGGGTCAGGAAGGCCGTCGAGCTCGGCGCCGGCGAGATCCTCTTGACGAGCATGGATGCCGACGGCACGAAGGACGGCTACGACATCGAGCTGACGCGCGCCGTCTCCGACGCCGTCAACGTGCCGGTCATCGCTTCAGGCGGCGCCGGCAAGCTCGAGCACTTCTACGACGTCCTGACCCTCGGCCATGCCGACGCCGTGCTCGCGGCATCCGTCTTCCACTACGGCCAGTTCACCGTGCGCCAGGTCAAGGAATACTTGAAATCCCGCGGAGTGGAGGTTCGATTCTAATGGCAAATGCAGAAAATACGATTGACATCTCGATGGTCAAGTTCGACGAGAAGGGCCTTGTGCCTGCCGTCGTGCAGGAGGAGAACGGCCAGGTGCTCATGCTGGCCTACATGAACGAGGAATCCCTCAAGAAGACGCTTGAGACGGGCTACACCTGGTTCTTCAGCCGCAGCCGCCAGAAGCTCTGGCAGAAGGGCGAGACGTCTGGCAACGTCCAGACGGTCAAGGAGATCTCCTACGACTGCGACGGCGACACATTGCTCGTGCGCGTGCATCAGACGGGCGTTGCCTGCCATACGGGCACGTACACCTGCTTCAGCGGCCGCAAGCTCGCAGGCGGGGAGGAGAAGGGCATCGCTGTCGTGCCGCCGGAGAAGAAGGCCGACCTCGCTGCCGTCCTCTACGACCTCTACAACGTCATCCAGGACCGCCGCCTCAACCCAGTCGAGGGCTCGTACACGAACTACCTCTTCGAGAAGGGCCAGGACAAGATCCTAAAGAAGGTCGGCGAAGAGGCTGTCGAGACAATCATCGCCTCGAAGAACAATGTCCGCAAGGAGATTCTCTACGAGATGGGCGACCTCTGGTATCACTGCCTCGTCCTGCTCGCTTACCACAACATCTCCCCGGAGGAGCTCTTCGCCGAGCTCATGGGCCGCAGGAAGGGCGCGAGCTACCACAAGTTCACCGGCAAGACCGGCGTGCGCCCGGACCTCTGATTGCGTCAGATAGCCTGCCTGTGGTATACTGGACAGAGTTTGCAAAGACCCTCGGTTTTTCCGGGGGCTTTTTTGTGGATCGGATGAGTAGATGAACCGGGAATCGAAAGGAAACGAGAAATGACGAATGAGATGACACCAGAGCAGCGCCAGACGGGGCGCGCCCTCGCGCAGCTCCAGAAACGCATCCAGAAGATGCACGCGCTGCGCGACAAGATGAACGCGGGCCTCGCGCGCGTGACGGAGGCGAACCTCGACCTCGCGCTGACGCAGAAGAAGAACCTGCGCGCCCTCTCGGCCGAGTACGATGCGCTCGCCCAGGAAGTGCACTGTCTGCCGCCGCTCGATGCCGCCGCCGTACTCGAGGATGAGTACAACTACATCCTGACCATCGGCAACATCATCGAGACGACGCGCGAGCTCAAGAAGCGGTCCAAGATCGATGACGATGTACGTGAGAGCATCACGAGCGGCCTCGTGCAGTTCTACGAGGGCCTGCGCGGCGAACTCGCGCGTGCCGCCTATCAGAAAGAGCAGCAGCACAAGCAGCAGTAGAAAATTTTCTTTTTGTGACGTTTCTCTCTTGACGCCGCGCTGCAGGGCTCATATAATGAAGGTGTAAAAACAAAAAAGAAGCCTTGCAGGGCTGACGGATGAGTGGAATTGACCACATGTCCTGCAACGTTATGATCAGCCGACCGTCTGGGCAGGGCATCTGTTCCGGACGGTCTTTTTTGATTCTCCGCGGATGGATGCCCAAAGCATTTCTGGAGGTAGATCAAATGAGAAATCGCTGGCTTATCGCGCTGAGCGCCGTCGGGATCCACATCTCGATCGGCAGTGTCTATGCATGGAGCGTCCTGACGCGCCCCATCATGAAGGAGATGGGCTTCTCGCTCGCCGAGACGACCTGGACCTTCTCGCTGGCCATCCTGTTCCTCGGATTCTCTGCGGGCTTCCTCGGCAGCTTCGTCGAGAAGATCGGCCCGAAGAAGAGCGGCCTGATTGCCATGACGTTCTTCGGCGCGGGCATGCTCGGCACGGCTTACGCCATCTCGGCACAGAGTCTCACGTTCCTGTATCTCTTCTACGGCGTCATCGGCGGCATCGGCCTCGGCGTCGGCTACATCACGCCGGTCTCGACGCTCGTCAAGTACTTCCCGGATCACCGCGGCTTTGCGACGGGCCTCGCCATCATGGGCTTCGGCTTTGCGGCACTGATCGCCGGTCCTGTCATGCAGTACCTGACGGCGACCGTCGGACTCGTCAACAACTTCCTGATCCTCGGCTGCGCCTACATGCTCATCATGGGTGCATCTTCGCTCTATCTGAAGCCGCCTGTCCTCAAGGACAGCACGGGCAGAGTCACGCACATCCAGCAGGGTGTGACGGCCAATGAGGCAATCAAGACGTGGCAGTTCGCTTCGCTCTGGTGGATCTTTTTCGTCAACATCACCTGCGGCATCGGCCTCCTGGCTGTTGCCTCGCCGATGGCCCAGGAAGTCATCGGCATGGATGCCGCAGCTGCCGCCTCGATGGTCGGCATCATCGGCGTCTTCAATGGCGGCGGCCGCATCGTCTGGTCGACGATCTCCGACTTCATCGGGCGCGGCCGTGTCTACATGCTCTTCTTCCTGCTCGAGGTCCTCGCGTTCTGGCAGCTCGGCCAGACGAAGGAAGCCCTCGTCTTTGAGCTCCTCGTGCTCTTGATCATCAGCTGCTATGGCGGCGGCTTCTCGTGCATGCCGGCTTATCTCTCCGATATCTTCGGCACGCGCCAGCTCAGCGCCATCCACGGCCGCATCTTGACGGCCTGGGGCCTCGCCGGTGTCGCCGGACCGTCCATCGTCTCGTACTTCCATGCGCAGACGGGCGGCTATACAGCTTCGCTCTACTTCTTTGCCGCCTGCTTCATGCTCAACTTCATCATCGCCGCCGTGCTCAAGCAGTACGGCCAGCGCAAGAAGGAGACGCGCGCAGCACTCTGATACGACATTCTCAATCCCTTTTATTCCCTTTGGCTCCGGTCCCTATGGTTGGCGCGTGGCGCTAGGCATAGCGTCACGCTTGGTTGGCGTCGCCGGGGTCAGAAAATCCTGCTTCATCTCCGGATGAAGCAGGATTTTTGGTATTCTGTGGCGAATGAATAGGGAGCAAGAGTAACGAAAGGATGATTTATCAATGAAAACGATTGCCCTGATTGCCCATGACAAGAAGAAGAGCGAGATGCTCGAGTTCGTTGGCCACCACAAGGAACTCCTCTCGAAGTTCCACCTGATCGCGACGCGCACGACAGGTACCCTGATCAACGACACCTTCGGCCTCGGCGTCGAGACGATGCTCTCCGGCCCGATGGGCGGCGACCAGCAGATTGGCGCGCGCGTCGCCGTCGGCGATGTCGACTATGTCATCTTCCTGCGCGACCCGCTGACGTCCCAGCCGCACGAGCCGGACATCAACGCCCTGCTGCGCCTCTGTGACGTCCACGACGTGCCGCTCGCAACGAACCGCAAGAGCGGCCACATCCTGCTCGCCTATGCCGCTGCACATATGGAGGACAAGGAAGAGCCCGCAGCAGAATGATTTCCTGCGTGTACATCTGTGTATACATAAAGGAAGCTAATTGACAACGCGCTCAAAAACTCCTATAATAATCCACAAAGCAATGTTGCTTGAGACATCCATCACAGCAACATTGCTTTTTCTTTTCTGGCATCATCAAACGTAACGGAAACCTGAAGGGGTGGGTATTATGGATTTATCGAAGCTGTTGGCGGATGTCAACAATTTTGTCTGGGGCCCCGTCATGCTGGTACTGCTCGTCGGTACGGGCATTTTCCTGACGGTGCGCCTGAAGTTCCTGCCATGGCGCAATCTCGGCTATGCGATCCACATGGTCTTCTCGAAGCGCGACAAGCACGCCGGCGATATCTCGCCGTTCCAGTCGCTCATGACGGCGCTGTCGGCGACAATCGGCACGGGCAACATCGTCGGTGTCGCAACGGCCATGGTCCTTGGCGGCCCGGGTGCGCTCGTCTGGATGTGGATCAGCGCGGCCTTTGGCCTCTCGACGAAGTACGGTGAGTCGGTCCTGGCCGTCAAGTACCGCGAGACGAACAGCGTCGGCGAGATGGCCGGCGGCCCGATGTACGCGATGAAGAACGGCATCAAGAACAAGTACGTCGGCCGCACGCTTGCGTTCCTGTTCTCGCTCTTTGTCGTGCTTGCCTCCTTCGGCATCGGCAACATGACGCAGGCCAACTCGATCGCGGCAGCGCTCTCGAGCAGCTACGGCATCCCGACGTGGCTCATCGGCGGCGTCATCGCAGTCATGGCGCTCAGCGTCCTCGTGCGCGGCATCCGCAGCATCGGTTTCGTCTCGAGCATCATCGTGCCGGTCATGGCCGCCTTCTACTTCCTCATCTCGATTGTCGTCATCTGCGCCAACTTTGAGGCCGTGCCATCCGGCATCGCGGAGATGTTCCGCATGGCCTTCTCGTTTGATTCTGTCGCGGGCGGCATCGGCGGTTCCATCGTCGCTTCGATGCTGACCTCCATGCGTTGGGGCGTCGCGCGCGGCGTATTCTCCAATGAGGCCGGTCTCGGCTCCGCGCCGATTGCAGCGGCCGCGGCCCGCACGGACCACGCTTCGCGCCAGGGCTACGTTAACATGACGGGCACTTTCTTCGACACGATGATCATCTGCATGCTCACGGGCCTCGTCATCGCCTCATCCGGTGTGCTCGGCACGGTCGACCCGGCGACGGGCAAGCTCGTCTCTGGCGTCCAGCTGACGATCCTCGCGTTCTCGACGGTCTTTGGCCCGTACGCGAAGCTCATTGTCTCCGTTTCCATCGCGCTCTTCGCGTTCTCGACCATCCTCGGCTGGGAGTACTATGGCGAGAAGGCGCTCGAATACCTGATCGAGAAGCGTCCAGTCATCATGGCCTACCGCGTCATCTTCTCGCTCGTGACCTTTGTCGGCGCGACGACGACGCTCGAGGTCGTCTGGAACTTCTCCGATACGATGAACGGCCTCATGATCATCCCGAACCTCATCTGCCTGCTCTGGCTCAACAAGGACATCGCGCAGGAGTGTTTCGATTACGAAGAGCACGTCGTGGCCTTTGAGAAGAAGGGCCAGCAGATCGACTACCAGGGCGTAGGCGAGGCAGCCGAGGACGAGCTCGCCAGCCAGAAGTCCTGAAGCCGTGTTTTGCGACAGGTCATCAGCGCTTGACACAACGACAACTGAATTGTGAATTGAAACAAATGGCCCTTCTATGATAGAATAGAAGGGCCGTTTTTCGGCTTTTTATATAGTAAAGATATAAAATTAACCACACCAAATCTATAGATGATTATATTAAAATATGTTATAATTATCTATAGAGGGGGGATTCCACATGTTTGCGAAAGATGTTCTTCGCGTCTTGCAGGTTTCTAGGCCGACACTCACGAAGTACGTCAAGACAGGGATTATCCGTGTTCATGTCATGCCGAACGGCCACTATGACTACAACGA
>OLRV01001327.1_pt1 | contig 21435 bp, 20 predicted proteins | sample 1672421 | NCBI WGS metagenome assembly OLRV01 (sample SAMEA3136684, study PRJEB25190) | human gut metagenome | biome: human gut; feature: human-associated habitat; material: faeces | place: Austria | collected 2013
ACACCAGCAGGGGCTACGTGATTTTATTATGTCTCAAAAGCTGTAAACTGCTGTTCTGTTAACTGCCGCATAGGCAGCTTAGAAAAAGTGCTTTCGATACGTACTGGAGCGTCGTCGGTTAACTGCCGCATAGGCAGCTTAGAAAGCCCGCAGATCGTCCGGTGGCCGTCGTACCAGGTTAACTGCCGCATAGGCAGCTTAGAAAAGCGAGCAGGGCGTCTCGCTCGCTGAGTACGTGTTAACTGCCGCATAGGCAGCTTAGAAATCTTCGTGCGCCTTCTTCTCGGCGGCTGCCTTGTTAACTGCCGCATAGGCAGCTTAGAAACACAGCCCTGCGTCTGTGCTGAGGCAAATGCGGTTAACTGCCGCATAGGCAGCTTAGAAATCATACCACCCTTTAATCTTCATGTACCATTTGTTAACTGCCGCATAGGCAGCTTAGAAAATGCCATTTGAGCCGTGTACAACATATGAACCGTTAACTGCCGCATAGGCAGCTTAGAAGCAGTGCGCTTTGTACGGCACAACTACGGTTCCGTTAACTGCCGCATAGGCAGCTTAGAAAATCAGCTGAGACACACATGGTTTTCTGTAACCGTTAACTGCCGCATAGGCAGCTTAGAAAGGAACTTCTTTACCATGGACGATGAACGCCGGGTTAACTGCCGCATAGGTAGCTTAGAAATTCAACCGTATCAAGTTCGGCAAGGATGGCATGTTAACTGCCGCATAGGCAGCTTAGAAATGGGTGGTGCTCCGGCTCGGTGCCGATGTACAGTTAACTGCCGCATAGGCAGCTTAGAAAAATCTCTGCCGCGATATCACATTCGCGGACGCGTTAACTGCCGCATAGGCAGCTTAGAAAGGCCGCAAATTTGTCGTCCGCCTGATGTCCATGTTAACTGCCGCATAGGCAGCTTAGAAAAACAGCCAATGGGTGCATACTCAGGCGCATATGTTAACTGCCGCATAGGTAGCTTAGAAATCGAGGGATACCGCATCGGCCCGGACGCCAGCGTTAACTGCCGCATAGGCAGCTTAGAAATTGTTACTCTACCATGCTTTTATGCTGCTATGGTTAACTGCCGCATAGGCAGCTTAGAAACAATGCTCCTTCCTGCTCTGTGCCCAAATCGGATTAACTGCCGTATAGGCAGCTTAGAAATTATCCGATGCATAACTGATTGTCGTCCTATAATTAACTGCCGTATAGGCAGCTTAGAAAATCCCCGCCGACCAATCCAGCGCCGTGCGGATATTAACTGCCGTATAGGCAGCTTAGAAAAAAGCCACAATCTCGCCGGAGAGTGCCCGGCCATTAACTGCCGTATAGGCAGCTTAGAAAGCTATGATTCCGATTGCACGCGAAGTCATGCCGTTAACTGCCGCATAGGCAGCTTAGAAAACATGGAGACGGAAGACCTCTTTGATCTGCTTGTTAACTGCCGCATAGGCAGCTTAGAAAGCCAAGACGGTGGTCGTGCTGGCCGCGCTCTAGTTAACTGCCGCATAGGCAGCTTAGAAAAGCACACGGATTACGAGCACATCGACATCATCGTTAACTGCCGCATAGGTAGCTTAGAAAATGCGGATAAAGTGCTTCAGGACAAATAGCTCGTTAACTGCCGCATAGGCAACTTAGAAAGGGGAATGAGGAGATGCAGATCGCCATCTTAGGTTAACTGCCGCATGGGCAGCTTAGAAATCAAGCGCGTCGATGCGGTGATGAGCAGAGCGGTTAACTGCCGCATAGGCAGCTTAGAAAATCACGGATAAAGAGGAATAGCTTATGATCATGTTAACTGCCGCATAGGCAGCTTAGAAAGTCATCGTCACGCCGCAGAATATACAGACCAAGTTAACTGCCGCATAGGCAGCTTAGAAATTGAGCTTCGCAACCGCGCGGTGTACGCCACCGTTAACTGCCGCATAGGCAGCTTAGAAATACAAGGTATGCAATCCTCTGCCATGTATCACGTTAACTGCCGCATAGGCAGCTTAGAAATGCGTCGTATCGTGACCGCCTGCGTCGCTGATGTTAACTGCCGCATAGGCAGCTTAGAAAACTGGCGCGATAGCACGCGCGGCGTACATACTGTTAACTGCCGCATAGGCAGCTTAGAAAGCCCGCATGTCGCCGGTAGTGGCCTGCTTCTCGTTAACTGCCGCATAGGCAGCTTAGAAAAGAAGGAGCGCGACGACGCTCAAAAAATAATCGTTAACTGCCGCATAGGCAGCTTAGAAAATCGCCTCGATTTGAGCTGCAGTCGGTGGCTCGTTAACTGCCGCATAGGCAGCTTAGAAATGAGCACATCGAAACATTCAACTCCATCTTCAGTTAACTGCCGCATAGGCAGCTTAGAAAAGACATAGAAGATATATCTGTTATACTATCTAGTTAACTGCCGCATAGGCAGCTTAGAAAGGGCGGGGCGACGGCCTACATCGACAATTCTGGTTAACTGCCGCATAGGCAGCTTAGAAATGAACAAGGCAAAGGCAGCAAAGAAAGATGAGGTTAACTGCCGCATAGGCAGCTTAGAAAAAAAGGAAATAAAAATGCTAGCATTATATGGTTGTTAACTGCCGCATAGGCAGCTTAGAAATCTTGTAGTAACTGTCGAGGATGTTGACATCAGTTAACTGCCGCATAGGCAGCTTAGAAAATTTCCAATACCTGTACATTCCAGTCTATCGAGTTAACTGCCGCATAGGTAGCTTAGAAAATGTTTTCCCGCGCCTGCGGGTGCGTATCGTCGTTAACTGCCGCATAGGCAGCTTAGAAAAATCATACTTCGACACAGTATCACCTACCTTTGTTAACTGCCGCATAGGTAGCTTAGAAAATGTCAAACGCGCCCTCCGCCGCCAGCGCCCGGTTAACTGCCGCATAGGCAGCTTAGAAATTGGCCGATGAGCGTCGGCAGGTCGATGCCATGTTAACTGCCGCATAGGCAGCTTAGAAACTGTGCTGGCGCATCGCCATCTCCCGCGGCATGTTAACTGCCGCATAGGCAGCTTAGAAAAGCAAGAGCGGAGTCGGATAGCTCGCGCCGCCATTAACTGCCGCATAGGCAGCTTAGGAGGCTTGATAAAAGACGTATTTTTAATTTGTATAGAAATAGCCAGCTCCACGGTATACTGGATATATCGGTGGAACTGGCTCTCCTTTCTCTGCGAAAGGGAGTGTTGCTTATGCGTTTTTACGAAATGCTATCTTTGTTGATAGCGTTCGCTACTCTTGTAGCAACCATCCTTAAGTAGTTTGAGATTTGTAGTTCGCTGATTGTTGAAAAGTCGTTGCTCTCAATTGTAAATTGAAGGAAAGCCGGCGGTACGCCCCGCCGACTTTCCTATGCATTTGATTGTATCATGAGAGGCGGGTGCTTGTAAGTGAATCAGGTGTAGTGACGCAGTATGCGGTTGACAACGAGGCGTGCGTGATATATCATAGATAATATATATGCGATATATAGTTGACGGATGTGTACATATCGGTAGGTCATTCGAGAGACGGAAGCCTATGGGTCTGTGCGGGGTGCTCTGCGCCCTGGCACGGGCCTGTAGGCCTTTTTTTATGGACGGGAGATGGTTTTATGCGATTTACGACACGCTTGCTGCACGGCAGCTTTGGGCCGGATCCGGCGACGGGGGCGACGACGCAGCCGATTTTTCAGACATCGGCATTCTATCAGGAGACGGCGGAGGATATGGCGCGGGTGTTTTCGGGGCGCAAGCCGGGCTTTGTCTACACGCGCGTCAGCAATCCGACGCTCATGAGCCTGGAGCGCCGCATCAATGATCTGGAGGGCGGTGCCGGTGCTGTGGCCTGTGCATCGGGCATGGCGGCTGTCTCGCAGGCGGTGCTCAATGTGCTGCGGGAGGGCGATGAGCTCGTGGCGTCGGGCGGTCTTTACGGTGGCACGAGTTCGCTGTTCCGCAATCTTGCACACTACGGCATCCAGGTCCGCTATGCGGACGGCGACAGTCCTGCGGCTTTTGAGGCTGTGATGACGGAGCGCACGCGCCTGCTCTACGTCGAGACGATCGGCAACCCGAAGCTCGACGTGCCGGACATCAAGGCGCTCGCAGAGCTCGCCCATGCGCATGAGGTCCCGCTCTTCGTCGATAATACGGTGACGACGCCGTACCTCTGCCAGCCTCTAGCGCTCGGCGCGGATGTCGTCATCCATTCGACGTCAAAATCGCTCAACGGCAATGGCAATTCCATCGGCGGGATTGTCGTCAGCGGACGGAATTTCCGCTGGGATCCTGTGCGCTTCCCGAAGTTTCAGGATTACCGCTTCGGGCCGATGAGCTTTCTCGTGCGCATGCGCATGCGCATGGTGACGGATTACGGTGGCTGCATGGCGCCGATGAATGCGTATCTGACGGGCATCGGTCTCGATACGCTGGCCCTGCGCCTGGACCGCATCACATCGACGGCGCAGCAGCTCGCAGAGCATTTTGCTGCACGTGGCGTTGCTGTCAATTATCCGGGGCTTGCCTCGAGCCCTTATCATGAGGTGGCCAAAAAGCAGTTCGGCAATCGCTACGGTGCGATGCTGACCCTGCGGCTTGGCACAAAGGAAAAGGCATTTGACTTCATCAACCACTTGCACTACGCACTCAATGTCTCGAATATCGGCGATGCCCGCACGCTCGTCCTGCATCCTGCCACGACGATCTTCGTGCATGCCAGCGAAGAGGAGAAGGCGGCGGCCGGTGTGACGGATGACCTCGTGCGCATCAACGTGGGCCTTGAGGATCCGGAAGACCTGCTCGAGGATTTCCAGCAGGCACTGCAGCAGATCTGAGTCCTGGCTGCGGCAAAGCGATTCTGCTTTGCCGCAATTTTTTTGACTGGATTCTTCGATCCACGCTACAATGGTGCGTGTAAGGGGGTATGTGAGATGTTTCGTGATCTGGCGCGCATGACAGCCAGCCTGAAGGGTGCGCGATATGAGGGGGCTTTGATTGGCCGGGCGGTCTGGCAGCGCAGGCGGGGGCGTGCGGGAGATGGCCTGCACATCCTGCGCGATCATCATGGCCTTCTGGAAGTCGTGGCTACAGATGATTCGGGAGAACTGCGGCTCACCATGCTGCTCGGGCGCCGCGCTCCGCAGAGGAATGATCCGGCCAGGCGAGCCGGGCGGCCGTTGCAGATGCTGGCGGAAGGGGTGCCGGATGAGATACAGCTATCCTTCTGCTTCTCGGCGGAGGAGGTGCACGCCTTCGTGGAAGATGTCGGGGACACGAATCCGCTTCATGTCGGTGATGCGCCGCTTGTCCCCGGACTGGAGATCCTCGAAGCCGCGCTGTCCCGCGAGGAAATCTGCCGTGCGGCGCGCGTCGAGCTGCGCTTTCATGGCGCTTCGTTTGCTGGGGAAATGGTCTCGGTGCAGGTTCGCTCTCTTTAACGTTAACCTAATTACTGACATTGGTTGACATGACAGGATGGCCGTCCTATAATAAGACACATGCGCAGCACTGTCGCTGCCTTGATGTTTGAGCCCTCCGCGGGGATCGGGGAGGGGATTAGGGGGAATTCGTATGGATTTAACGGCAAGAGATATGACGAAGATGGCGCTCTGCGTGGCGTTCTGCTGCGTGACGGCGTATATTTCTTTTCCGCTGCCTTTTACGCCCGGCATGGTCACGGCGTTGACGCTGGCGCTCGGCGTGACGGCTTTCGTGCTGACGCCAAAACAGACGTTCATGGCGCTGCTCGTCTATGTATTGCTCGGGTGCATCGGCCTGCCTGTATTTGTCGGCGGCACGGCCGGCTTCGGCAAGCTCTTCGGGCCGACGGGCGGCTACATCATTGCCTGGCTCGTCGTCTATCCGATCATCAGCGCAGTGAAGGGCGCTACGCCGAACTTCAAGCGCTATGCGCTCGTCGACATCGTCGTCGGCATCCCGCTGACGTATGTCGGCGGCCTGATCTCCATGATGCTCGTCATGGATGTCAGCTTGGGCGCGGCGCTTGTCATGGCAGTGCTGCCGTACATTCCCGGCGACATCATCAAATGTCTCATGGCGGCGTTCCTCGGCGTCAAGGTCAATGAGGCGCTGGAGCGGGGCAGATGAGTCCGGCGGACGGGCCACTGAGCCGGGCCTGTATTGCCGGCGGACTGCGGACGCCCATTGCGCATCGGGGCGGCGCGCTTTCGCGTATTCTGCCGGAAGATCTCGGCGCGCTCGTCATCCGGGCGCTTCTGCAGCGGTATGGGATTGCAGGGCGGGAGGTTTGCGGTGTGCTGGCGGGGAATGCCGTCGGGACGGGCGGCAACCTCGCGCGGCTGATGGCGCTGAAAGCGGGCCTGCCGGAGGAAGTCCCCGCCGTCACAATCGATGTGCAGTGTGCCTCGGCTGCGGCGGCTCTCTCGATAGCGGCCGCGAAGATTGCGAGCGGCCAGGGGGAATGCTATCTCGTCGGTGGGATGGAGAGTGCCTCGCTTCAGCCGCTGCGCATCTATGCGGAGCACGACCCGCGCCGTGCGCTCGTGCCGGACGGCGCGTACCGGACGGCGCAGTTCGCGCCTGGGGATGTGTCGGGCGATGCGATGCTGAGAGGCGCGGAACGCGTCATGGAGGCGGAGCAGGTGAGCCGGGCTGAACTCGATGCGTTCGTTCTGCGCAGCCATCGTCTGGCTGGGAAGGCGCGTCGGCTGCTGGCTGATGCGATCGTGCCGGTCGGGGACTGCCGACAGGACAGCGGTGTCCGCCCGCAGATCACGCAGCGCCTTCTCGACCGCCTGCCGCCGCATTTCGGTCCCGGGACGCTGCTCAATGCGGGGAATGCCTGTGCGGTTCACGATGGAGCGGCCTTCCTGCTGATGGCGAGCGATGCGTTCCTGCAGAGGCACGGACTGCCACCTGAGGCGCGCGTCGTGGATGCGTGTGCGCTGGGCGGCAATCCGGCAGAGAGCCCGCGCGGCGCGATGCGCACGGCGGACTTCCTGCTCAAGCGGGGGGGCCTCTGCTATGAAGACTTGTCGGCCATCGAGTTCAACGAGGCGTTTGCGGTCATCGACGTGCTGTTTGACCGCGCACATCACGGCTGCCTCGACCGCTACAACCGGCTCGGCGGAGCACTGGCCTACGGCCATCCGTACGGCGCAACAGGTGCAATCCTAGCCATTCACCTGCTGCGTTCCCTGCAGACGGCGGGCGGCGGACTGGGCATTCTCTCCATTGCTGGAGCAGGCGGCATGGGCGAAGCCGTTCTCCTGCACATGTGATGCGGGGCGGTATGGAATCGGACAGAGGGGAAGGTCATAGATGCATGAGGGCATGAGAAGACAGGACGTGCAGGAGGCAAAGGGCTGCCTGCACGATTATGCGGCACTGCTTCGCTGGCAGGCTGCCTGGCAGCCGCAGAAGGTGTTCCTGGTCGTGGATGAGGAGAAGCTGACGTACGATGCGCTGTGGCGGCGCGTCGCTGCTATGGCGGTCGAGGCGTCTTTTTTGGGCGTCCGCGGCGACATCCTCGTCCTGGCGGATGATTTTATCGGCCAGCTGGTCTCGTTCTTGGCGCTGCAGGCCATCGGGGCGCGCCCTATCCTGCTGCATCACGGGATGGAGCCTGAGGAGGTGCGGGCTGTCCTGTGGGAAAACGGCCTGCAGGGCATCTGGCGCTGTGCGGGCGCCTCGCATCTCTTTGAGCCGTCGGGGCTGGCGGAGCGCGCACATGGGGAGGCGGATGTCCTCGGCGTGCTGAGCTCCGGCTCGACCGGGACGCCGAAGGTCATGTACCGGACGTATGCGAGCTGGGCGGGCTTTTTTCCGGTGCAGGACGATATCTTCCGGGTCTGTGCGGACACGGTGATGTTCCTGCACGGCAGCCTGAGTTTCACGGGGAATATGAACAGCCTGCTCTCGGTGCTCTATGAGGGCGGCACGGTGGTGACGAGCGGTTTGATGCGCTGCCGTCATTGGGAAGACCTGATGCGCTGCCATGGCGTGAACTGCCTCTACCTCGTGCCGACAAAGCTCCATCTGCTGGGGCGCGCCATGCACGAGCCGTATGCGGGTGTTTCGACGATCTTTACGGGGTCGCAGCTCCTGACGCCTGACATGCTGCGCCAGCTGCAGGCGGTCTTTCCGGTGGCCAGGATCTTGCTCTATTACGGGGCAAGCGAGCTCAACTACATCACGTACGCCGTCTGTGATGATCCGGAGCGTGACAGCGCCAATCTCGGGCGGCCGTTCCCCGGCATCGGGGTGAGCATCGGCGCAGATGGGCTCATCTACGTCACGACGCCGTACCATGTCAGCGGCATCGAGATACCGTTTTCGGTCAAGGACACAGGATCGCTGAACGAGCGGGGTGAGCTGATTTTTGGCGGCCGGCGCGAGGCGTGGATCAACAAGGGCGGCGTCAAGATCAGTACGGTGCATCTCGAGTTGGCGCTCAAGGCGCTGCCGGGCATTGCCGATGCGGTCGTGCTACCGGTCTGCGATGCGCGGCGCGGTGATACGGCCGCCGCCTTCCTCGTTCCGGAAGACGGGGCAGAGCGCCCGCTGATCCGCCACATGGTCCGGCACGCACTCAAGCCGGTTGAGGTCCCCGACGTGATCGTGCTTCTCCCGCACCTGCCGCTCAATGACCGCGGCAAGATTGACCGGACGGCACTGCACCGCATCCTCGGCACGCTGCAGAAAGCGGCGCGGGCCGGATGCGATTCCGATGCGAAATGTGAAGAAAAAACATGATCGGAGGCTTGACAAGGTCAGGGGAGGCTCCTATAATAAAGCCATCGACAAAAGCGATGCGGAAGACATGACCGCGGGGACGCTGCCTCAAGAGAGGGATGCATTTGCTGTGAGCATCTCAGGTGAGCGCCGGGGCTACCCCTTCTAAGCTGCTGTGCTGAACGAGAGTAGGCACTGCCGGAGCACATTCTCCGTTACGAAATGCTGAGTGGCTGTTTCCTGTCTGGCGATGGGGAGCGGCAATCAGGGTGGAACCACGATGCATGAGCTTCGTCCCTAAGCGGGACGGAGCTTTTTTGATTTCCTGAATTTAAGGAGGGCATATTATGTTAAAGATTACCATGAAAGACGGTGCGGTGCGCGAGGCGGAAGCTGGCATCAGCATCCAGGATTTCGTGAAACAGGTAAGCAACAGCCTGGCCAAGAAGGTGCTGGCTGCTAAGGTGGACGGCGAGACGAAAGATCTCACGACGGTCCTCGATAAAGACTGCAAGGTAGAATTTTTGACGTTCGACGACGAGGATGGCCGCTGGGCACTGCGCCACACGGCTTCCCACATCCTCGCACAGGCCGTCAAGCGCCTCTACAAGGATGCCAATGTGCGCCTGGCCATCGGCCCAGCCATCGAGAATGGCTTCTACTATGACTTCGACATCGACCGTCAGCTGACGGAAGCCGATCTTGCGGATATCGAGAAAGAGATGAAGAAGATCGTCAAGGAGAACCTCAAGCTCGAGCGCAAGGAAGTCAGCCGCGAAGAGGCCCTGAAGTTCTTTGAGGAGAAGGGCGAGACCTACAAGGTCGAGCTCATCAACGATCTGCCGGAAGGCGAGAAGATCACGATGTACACGCAGGGCGAGTTCACGGACCTCTGCGCCGGCCCGCACGTTGTCTCGACGGGCAAGGTCAAGGCTTTGAAGCTCATGAGCATCGCCGGTGCTTACTGGCGCGGCGACGAGCACAACAAGATGCTGCAGCGCATCTACGGCACGGCCTTCGAGAAGCAGGCTGACCTCGATGCGTATCTGCACATGCTCGAGGAGGCCAAGAAGCGCGATCACCGCAAGCTCGGCAAGCAACTCGACCTCTTCAGCCTGCACGAGGAAGGCCCGGGCTTCCCGTTCTTCCATCCGAACGGCATGGTCGTTCGCAATGAGCTCATCAACTACTGGCGCGATGTCCATCGCCGCTACGGCTACCAGGAGATCAAGACGCCGATCATCCTGAACCGTCAGCTTTGGGAGACGTCCGGCCACTGGGATCATTACAAAGAGAACATGTACTTCACGAAGATTGACGGTGAAGACTATGCGATCAAGCCGATGAACTGCCCGGGCGGCATGCTCGTCTACAACTCCAAGCAGCACAGCTACCGTGACCTGCCGCTGCGCCTCGGCGAACTCGGCCTCGTCCATCGCCACGAGAAGTCCGGCGAGCTCCACGGCCTGTTCCGCGTCCGCAACTTCACGCAGGACGATGCGCATCTCTTCGTCACGCCGGATCAGGTAGAGGAAGAAATCCAGCACACGATCGACCTCTTCGATGAAGTCTACAACACGTTCGGCCTGACCTACGTGGCCGAGCTCTCGACGCGCCCAGATGATTCCATGGGCACGGATGAGGATTGGGAACTCGCGACGAATGGCCTGCGCAAGGCTCTTGAGCACCGCGGCCTCGACTACATCGTCAATGAGGGTGACGGCGCATTCTACGGCCCGAAGATCGACTTCCACCTCAAGGATTCGATTGGCCGTACGTGGCAGTGCGGTACGATCCAGTACGACATGCAGATGCCGGAGAAGTTCAACCTGACGTACGTCGGCGAGGATGGCGAGAAGCATCGCCCGATCATGCTGCACCGCGTCGTCTACGGCTCCATCGAGCGCTTCATCGGCATCCTCATCGAGAACTACGCCGGTGCATTCCCGACCTGGCTCGCCCCGGTACAGGCACGCATCCTGCCGATCACGGACAAGCAGGCAGATTATGCCTACGAGCTGCGCAAGAAGATGTTCGACCTCGGCCTGCGCATCGAAGTCGATGACCGCAGCGAGAAGATCGGCAAGAAGATCCGCGAGAGCCAGATGCTCAAGACGCCGTATTCGCTCGTTGTCGGCGACCAGGAGATGGCCGATGGCACGGTTGCTGTCCGCAAGTATGGCGAGCAGCAGAGCGAGACGATGAAGGTCGAAGACTTCATCGCTTACCTGCAGGAGCAGATTGCGACGAAAGCAAAGAAATTCTGATCCGGAAAGAAATTCGGACGGATGATGAGATTAGGGGTTGACACGGTATCCATACCGTGTTATACTCATCAAGTACGCAACAAGAAGGAGCCACCGCTTCTCACCTGATGATGAACAGTCAGCCGGGTTTATAGTATGAATTGATGGAGGTGGCTTTGTGCCGCCTCCTTTTTAGTTATTTCTATTATAAGGTTGCAGACGTGATAATTGATCAGGAGGTGTTTCCACTATTAGCAGGGAATCGTTAAGAATCAACGAACAGATCCACATCCGCGAAGTCCGCGTGACGAGCGCTACGGGTGAGCAGCTCGGCATCATGCCGACGCGCGAAGCGCTGCGCATGGCCGAGGAACAGCATCTCGACCTCGTCGAGGTTGCGCCAAAGGCAAAACCGCCGGTCTGCCGCATCATGGATTTTGGCAAGTACCGCTATGAACAGCAGAAACGGGAGAAGGAAGCCAAGAAGAAGCAGAAGACCATCAATATCAAAGAGGTCAAACTTCGCCCGAACATTGAGCAGCATGACTTTGATGTCAAGCTGAAGAACGCACTTCGCTTTGTCGAGGAAGGGAATAAGGTCAAGGTCACGATCATGTTCCGCGGCCGTGAGCTTTCGCATCCGGAGCTCGGCAAGGAAGTTCTCTCGCGTGTGGCTGCAGCCCTTGGAGATGCTGTCTCCATTGAGCGCAACGCCAAAATTGAGGGTAAGAATATGACGATGATCGTTGCACCGAAGGTACAGAAGTCATCGAAAAAGAAGTCGCAGAAGACGCAGACTAAGGGAGGAAATAGCAATGCCGAAAATTAAGACTCGCAGAGCTGCCGCAAAACGCTTTACCGTAACGGGCAGCGGTGAATTCAAACGCAACAAGGCTTTCAAGAGCCACATCCTGGAGAAGAAGTCCCCGAAACGCAAGCGCAACCTGCGCAAAGCTACGCTCGTAGCTGGCGCTGATTTTGGCCGCGTCAAGAACATGCTCCCGAACGGCTGAGCCGCGGGACAATCGATATAGATATTTAGGAGGATAAGAACATGCCAAGAGTAAAAGTCGGCGTGACTGCACATAGACGTCATAAGAAGATCCTGAAGCTTGCTAAGGGTTACAAGGGTTCCAAGAGCAAACAGTTCAAGAAAGCAAACGAGACTGTCATGAAGGCGCTCTACTACGCGCGTCGTGACCGCCGTGCGAAGAAGGGCAACTTCCGTCGCCTCTGGATCGCTCGTATCAATGCTGCTGCACGTACGAACGGTATCTCCTACAGCAAGCTCATCAACGGCCTGACGAAGGCTGGCGTTGAAGTCAACCGCAAGATGCTGGCTGACCTCGCTATCTCCGATGAGAAGGCATTTGCGCAGCTCGTAGCTGTTGCAAAAGAGAATCAGTAATTCTTGAATTCTTGATTCCATGGCCCGACGGGCGGCACGCAGGTGCTCCCGCCGGGCTTTTGTATTAGGTCGTTTCAGGTTTCTGGTTTCGGGTAAGGGTAGAGCAGAGGAGAGAACCATGGTCATCGACAGTGCATCCAACAAGAAAATCAAGCTCATGGAGAGCTTGCGCCTGCGCAAGCACCGAGAGAGAGAAGGGCTTTTCCGCATCGAAGGCGTGCGCCTGGCGGAGATGGCGGCGGAGTCCGGCTGGGAACTGCGCTTTGGCCTCTACACGGCGGAGCTATTGGAAAAGGAGCGCGGCCGCCAACTGCTGGCAGGCCTCCGGGAGCACTGTCCGCTCTATGAGATCAGTGCGCCCCTTGGGAAGAAAGTCGCAGCGACGGATACGCCGCAGGGCATCTTCCTCGCTGCAACCCAGCAGAAGACGGACCTTTCAGAGCTGGCAGGCGGGGGGCAGAGCGGCCGGAAGCAGGATGGTGCAGAGCAGCCGCTCTTTGTCGTGCTCGACGGCGTGCAGGACCCCGGCAATGCAGGCACGATCATCCGCACGGCTGATGCCGTCGGTGCGACGGCTGTTATCCTGACGAAGGGATCGGTCGATGTCTTTGGCGACAAGGTGGTGCGCGCGACGATGGGCTCGCTCTTCCACCTGCCCATCGTGGCAGATGTCAGCGCGGCGGAGGTCGTTGCCTTTGCAGAGGCGGCAGACTGCCAGCTCCTCGCGACGGCACTCGATGCGCTGGCCAAGCCGCATTTTGCAGTTGACTTCCGCAGGGGCTCATTGATTGCCTTCGGCAATGAGGGCAATGGCGTCTCGGAGGCCCTGCTGCGCGCGGCGGCGAAGGTCTACATCCCGATGTACGGCCGGGCGGAGTCGCTCAATGTCGGCGTATCGTCAGCCGTCGTGCTCTACGAGGCCGTGCGTCAGCGCCGCTTCTGTTGATCTTGTCATTCGCGCCAGACGAAGTAGACGCCGAGCAGGCCGTCTGTGAGTGAGACGGAGAGAGAGCTGCTGCCCTCGGCGAGCACGTTGCTGATGGCGCGCATGCTGCGTGCTTCCAGTGTCGCGCTCGCAAGCGGCCAGTGCATGCCCGTGAGGTTCACGCCCCGGCAGCTTCCTGTCAGCGGCAGCAGGGAGATGGCCTTGGGGGCTGATTCCGGGGTACATGTAACGGATTCCCCGCCGTGCACAAAGAAGATAGCCTCGCGCTCATCGGCGAGCAGGCACGGCAGCGGCGCAAAGGCGCAGCTCATCACGGTGGAGAGCGCGTGGTCGAAGCGCCCGCCGAATGCGCCGGTGACGATGGCTGCCGGGAATCCAGCTTCTTTTGCAATCCTGAGTGCAAGCTGTGTGTCGGTGTCGTCTTTCTCGGGCGGGAATTTCTCGATAGGGATGCCTTTTTTCTCGGCGAAGTGCCAGGCAGCGGGTGCGGCGCTGTCGCCGTCACCGATGAGGCGCTGCGGCACGATGCCGGCAGCTAGACAGGCATCAAGGCCGTGATCGACGGCCCAGACAATGCGCCCCTCAGATGCCTTGCGGAGCCATTCGACTTCCGGTGCGCGGCCGCCAACGACGAGCAGGCAGGCTTGCTGGAAACAGGAGAGGGCGCCCTGCAGGCAAAGCTGCGGCAACTGCAGGATGGCAGGGCGAGTGGCTGCGTTATCCCTGCCGTTCACGTCGTTCATATTGTTCATGTTGTTCATGGTAAGACCTCGATTTCACTAGGGGTGTGTGCTATAATCATAGCATAGATTGAAAGGAGTTGGAACAGATGCTCACGCTTACATATTATGGCCATTCTTGTTTCCTGCTGGATGACGGTCAGTACAAGGTACTCTTCGACCCATTCCTGACGGGCAACCCAAAAGCTGCTATCGCTGCCGCTGATGTGGACTGCGACTACATCCTCGTCAGCCATGCGCACAGCGACCATCTCGGCGATGCGCCGGAGATCGCGGCCCGCACGGGAGCGGCCATCGTCGCCATCCCGGAGGTGCTCGCGCTCTGCGAGGAGCGCAAGCCCGGCCTCAAGCAGTACCCGATGAACCTCGGCGGCTCGCTGACGCTGCCGTTCGGCAAGGTCCGCATGACGCTCGCGCAGCACAGCGCAGGCGTTGCAGGCGGTGTGGCCTGCGGTTACGTCGTCTACATGGGCGGCAAAGTCGTCTACTTTGCCGGTGATACGGCGCTGTTCCGCGACATGGAGCTCATCGGCCAGAAGGATGCGCTCGACTATGCCTTGCTGCCTATTGGCGACAATTATACGATGGGCCTTGAGGATGCCGCTCTTGCGGCGCAGCTCCTCAATGTGCGCCACGTCATCCCCATCCACTACAACACGTGGCCAATCATCAATCAGGATGTACGCCACTACAAGGAGATCACAGAGGCGATGTCGCGCGCAGAAGTCCACATCATCGAGCCGGGCGGGAAACGGGTGCTCTGATGGGGCCTGTGTCAACCGTACCCTCAGCAAGGCGCGAGAAACTCATCGTCATCCTCGGGCCGACGGCTTCGGGCAAGACGGCACTGTCCGTCGAGCTCGCGAAGGCACTGCACACCGAGATCTTGTCAGGCGACTCGATGCTTGTCTACCGCGGTTTTGACATCGGCGCGGCTAAGCCGGATGAAGCGGAGCGTCAGGGCGTCGCGCATCATCTCATCGACATCTGTGCCCCCGATGAGGCCTATAGTGTGCCGCTCTTCCAGCAGCAGGCCAAGGCCATCATCCACCGCCTCAATGAGCAGGGCAAGGTGCCCATTCTCGCGGGCGGCACGGGCCTCTACGTCAAGGCACTGCTCGAGGATTACCAGTTCAACGAGACGGGGGAGCACGCATCCTTCCGCCAGCAGATGAAGGAGCTCATCGAAAAGGAAGGCCTCGAGTCTGTCGTTGCGCGGCTCAAACGGGAAGACCCCGCAGCAGCGGCAACTGTCGATACGAAGAATCCGCGGCGCGTCATCCGCGCGCTCGAGGTTGCGCATTTCGGCGAGACAATCTCGCGCGAAAAAGCGTTCGATGAGACGGCGGAGGACATGCAGGCGCATCTCTACTACGATGCATTCGTCATCGGCCTGCGCTGGGAGCGTGAGTTTCTCTACGCGCGCATCAACGAGCGCGTCGACCGCATGGTGGAGGCAGGCCTTGAGCAGGAAGTCCGGGGGCTGCTAGCCCGGGGCGTCACGCGCGAGATGCCCGCGATGAAGGGCATCGGCTACAAGGAGATGGCCTCCTATCTCGCGGGCGAGATCACGCGCGAGGAGGCCGTTGAGGCCATCAAGACGGGCACGCGCCACTTCGCCAAGCGCCAGATGACCTGGTACCGCAAGATGAAGTACATCCACTGGTACGAGCCGGAAGGTTGCACGGCAGATGAACTTTTGCAAAGGATTTTGACGGATATGGCAGGATTTTTGCCAGAATGAGCGAAAAGAAATAAAAGATGAGCAATGTCGGGCACGATGCCTGGCAGCATGCGTCGGGACTCGAACAAGAGAAGAACGTAGAGATTCAGAGATTCAGAAATGTAGAAACGTAGAAAGGTGGGGTTTTATGCCCAACAAGGCAATCAATCTGCAGGATAGCTTCCTCAATCAGGTGCGCAAAGAGAATGTTCCCGTGACCATCCATCTGGTCAACGGTTTCCAGATCAAGGGCAGTGTGCGCGGCTTCGACAACTTCACGGTCGTGCTCGATGTCATGGGCAAGCAGCAGATGGTCTATAAGCACGCCATCTCGACGATCACGCCGGCGCATCCGATTGCAGGGATGTTTGGCGCGGAGCATCCGGAAAAGAAACCGGAGAATGCCTGAAACACGATGCCTCGATGTTTCTTTGAAGGTCCTTCCATTTCTGATGGGAAGGGCCTTTTGTCGTGTACTGGAAGCGACACAGCGTGAAACGATACAAGTGATAAAGGCGATAGAGATGAGCCGAGAACGAAAACGAAAGGAAGATTGAGATGAAGACGAGAGGTTTCGAGATCGTATCGAAGTATCAGGGTCGCGGCATCGATCTGCCGCAGCGCAAGACGGCGGCGAGTGCTGGCTACGACCTGCAGGCAGCGCGCACGGTCGTCGTCGAGCCGGGACAGTTGGCGATGGTGCCGACGGGACTCAAGGCGTACATGCAGAGCGACGAGGTGCTGACCATCCACATTCGCTCGAGCATGGCTATAAAGCGCGGCCTCATGCTCGCCAATCATGTCGGCATCGTCGATGCCGATTACTACAATAATGAAGAGAACGAGGGTCACATCTTCATCGCGCTCTGGAATCGCGGCAAGGCGGCCGTGACGATCGAGGGCGGCGAGCGCATCGCGCAGGGCATCTTCATGAAGTACCTGGCGGTAGATGGCGATGAAGCCGGTGCGGGCGAAGTGCGCAAGGGCGGTTTCGGCTCGACGGGACGCTGAGGTGAGCACCATGGATAACGACAAGGAAAGCCTGGATCTCTTTGCAGAGCCGCCCTTCAACCCGCGCGGCCCGAAGGGGAAGAAGGGGCAGGCGGCGGACAGCGAGGCTATGCGCGCCTTCCTGCCGCTTGCGCGCCGCATGCGTCCGCGCAACTTCGAGGAATTCATCGGCCAGCAGGAGGCTGTGGGCCGCGGCCATTTCCTGCGCCGCATGATCGAGACAGACCAGATTCCGTCCATTATCTTCTATGGCCCGCCGGGTACGGGCAAGACGACGCTCGCGCAGATGATCGCTGAGATGACGGACAGCGCCTTTGAGAAGCTCAATGCTGTCTCGGCTGGCATCAGCGACCTGCGCCGCATCGTCAAGGAGGCTGATGAGGCGCGCCGTTATTATCAGCGCCGCACGATCGTCTTCATCGACGAGATCCATCGCTTCAACAAGAGCCAGCAGGATGTGCTGCTGCCATACGTTGAGGACGGCAGGCTCATCCTCATCGGCGCGACGACAGAGAATCCGTTCTTCGAGGTCAACCACGCGCTGCTCTCGCGCGTGCGCATCGTCAGGCTCTATCCGCTGACGGATGCGCAGCTCGTCGAGGTCCTGCGCCGGGCGCTCGGCGACAGTGAGCGCGGCCTCGGCGGGCAGCATATCGAGGCTGCGGACGAGGTCCTGAAGGCCATGGCGCAGATGGCGGGCGGCGATGCCCGCATGGCGCTCAACCTGCTCGAGGGCGCGGCGGCGATGCTGCCGGTATCGGGCGGCGCCATCACGCTCGATATGCTCGAGGAAATCACGGGTGAGCGCGTGCAGCGCTATGACAAGACGGGCGACAATCACTACGACACAGCGTCGGCCTTCATCAAGAGCATGCGCGGCAGTGACCCGGATGCGGCACTCCATTACCTAGCGCGCATGCTCGCAGCGGGCGAAGATGTCAAATTCATCGCGCGGCGCATCGTCATCTGTGCGTCGGAAGATGTCGGCAATGCCGACCCGATGGCCCTGACACTCGCGATGGCCGCCGCGCAGGCTGTGCAGTTCATCGGCATGCCGGAGGCGCGCATCACGTTGGCGCAGGCTGTGACATACGTCGCCTCGGCGCCGAAGAGCAATGCCGCCTACCTCGGCATCGATGCGGCGCTCGCTGATGTGCGGACGAAGGACTGCGGCACGGTGCCAAAGCACCTGCGCGACTCGCACTACAAGGGTGCCGCGGCGCTCGGTCACGGCCAGTCGTACTGTTACCCGCACGACTACCCGGGCCACTTCAAAGAGCAGGCGTACTTGCCTGACAAGATCCGCACGGCGCATTACTACGAGCCGACAGACCTCGGCCGTGAGAAGGCGCTGCACGATTACCTCAAGAAGTGCTGGCCGGAGCGCTTCTGAATTTCCTCTTGCGTATACCTGTGGCAGGGGGAACCGGGATATTTTGACACCTTGGGTCATTTCTGCTATATTGTCAATATAAATCCAAGGTATTTACTCGGAATTCCGTTTCATTCTAGATATGAGGTGCATCATGAAGATATCGACGAAAGGAAGATACAGCGTGACGGCGCTCTACGAGCTGGCGCTGCGCTACGGCGAGGGTGCTGTATCTCTGAAGAGCATCGCGACGAGCCAGGGACTCTCAGAGAACTATCTCGAACAGCTCATGGCGCCGCTGCGCAGGGCCGGCATTGTCAAGAGCGTGCGCGGGGCGCAGGGTGGCTACATGCTCGCGCGCGACCCGAAGGACATCACGATCGGCGAGATCATCACGACGGTAGAGGGGCCCATTGCGCTCGTCGACTGCCTGTTGACGAGCGCCGAGTCCTCTGAGCAGCCGTGTGACAGGGCCTGCGCCTGCGTGACGCGCGGCGTCTGGGAGAAGGTCTGTGACAGCATCAGCAATGTGCTCAACCACATCACGCTCTACGACCTCTGCGTGGATCAGCCGGACAATCCGAAGAAAGTAGGGTGCGCGCGATGAAGACTGTCTATCTGGACTACGCGGCGACGACGCCGGTCGACGCGCGCGTGCTCAAGGCGATGCTGCCGTATTTCTGTGAGCAGTACGGCAATCCCTCGAGCCTCTATTCCTTTGGACGCGAGGCGCGTCAGGCCGTGGGCCAGGCGCGCCGCCAGCTTGCCTCGCTCCTAGGTGCGGAGCCGGATGAGATCTTCTTTACGAGCGGCGGCAGTGAGAGCGACAACTGGGTCATCCGCTCCTTGTCGGAAGAGGCACTGCGCCATGGCGGCGGCCATATCATCACGACGAAGGTCGAGCATCATGCAGTGCTGCGCGCCTGTGAGGCGTTGCCCTCTGGCATCGAGGTGACGTACCTCGATGTCGACAGCGAAGGGCGTGTACAGCCCGAAGCCGTCGAGTCATCGCTGCGCCCCGATACCTTTCTCGTCTCGGTGATGGCGGCCAACAACGAGGTCGGCACTATCGAGCCCATCGCTGAGATCGGCGCCATCTGCCGGGCGCACGGTGTCTTCTTCCACACGGATGCCGTGCAGGCTGTGGAAGATTCCTATGCCGAGGGCGTCAGTGACGAATTCATCAAGCCCGTGCTGCTGGAAGGCGAGAATGCCTCCACCCTGCAGGACGGGGACGGCCTGTTCTTCTACAATTTCCGCGCCGACCGCATGCGCGAGCTTTCCCAGGCCTTCGTAGACGCGGACTTCACTGGTTTCGAGCGGGGCAGGGTGCCGCAGCTGGCTGCCGTGGCTTCCATGACGGCCTACGACGCCCACTTCCCCCTGCCGGTGGCCTTCCCTAAGGAATCCGTGACCATGGGCCTTGGCGAAGTCGTTTCGCAGCAGGGCATGCACCAGCTGCGTCTGGCCGAAACGGAAAAATACGCGCACGTCACCTATTTCTTCAACGGCGGTGTGGAAGAGCCCCTGCCGCTGGAAGACCGTATCCTCGTGCCTTCACCGCGCGAGGTGCAGACTTATGACCAGAAACCGGCCATGAGCGCCCGCGAGGTCACGGACAAGTTCGTGGAAGCCTGGCAGAGCGGCCAGTACGACCTGGTGGTCTGCAACCTGGCCAACGGCGATATGGTGGGCCATACGGGCGTGCTCTCCGCCGCCGTGGAAGCCTGCGCGGTGGTGGATGAATGCGTGGGGCGCATGGTGGCTGCCGTGGAGGCCCGCAAGGGCCGGATGCTGCTCATCGCCGACCACGGCAACTGCGAAGTCATGAAGGACGGAGAGGGCAAGCCCCAGACCGCCCATACCACCAATCCCGTGCCCTGCATCCTGCTGGATGCCTCCGGCAAGGAATGGCGCCTGCACGACGGCAAGCTGGCCGATGTGGCCCCGACCCTGCTGCGCATGTGGGGCATCGCCCAGCCCGAGGCCATGACCGGGACGCCGCTGGTGGAGGAAGCCCATGTCCGGTAGCCAGAAACCTTTGGAGCCTGTGGCTCCTGACGGCATGGAGTTGCTGTTTTTCTACCGCTGTCCCCACTGCCTGCGCCATGTACCGCTGGTCAACCCGGTGGAGCCGCGCAATGTGCGCTGCGACGGCTGCGGCAAGCAGTTCCCCATCATCCCGGTGGACGAGCATGGCCTGCATTATGTGCGCATTATGCTGGCCAACGGCAAGGCCGCTGCCAATCCCGACTATCTGTAAGCGTCGCCATACGGCCGGAGGAAAGTCCCTCCGGCCGTTTTCTCTACCGCGATGCTTTTTTCTCCACGTTTCCAAATATACCGAGCAAACGACATGAAGATCTGTCCCGTCATCTTGTGCGGGGGCGCCGGTACACGCCTGTGGCCCCTGTCCCGTCGCAAGTATCCCAAGCAATTCATGGACCTGGGCGGTCACACGCTGTTCGAGGATACGCTGCAGCGTCTTGCGGCCGTGCCCGGACTGGCCGCGCCCGTAGTCATCTGCAATGAAGAGCAGCGCTTTCTTGCTGCCGCAGCCCTGCAGCGTCAGGGATTGAACGGCCGGATCCTGCTGGAACCGGAACCGCGCAATACGGCACCGGCCATCGCCGCTGCCGCGCTGGCCGTGACGGCTGCCTGTGATGTGGAAGACGGTGATCCTGTGCTGCTGGTCCTGCCTTCGGACCATGTGCTGGAAGATTTGCCGGCTTTTGCCGCTGCCGTCACACAGGCTGCGGAGTGTGCCCATGAAGGGGCCCTGGTCACCTTTGGGGTCACGCCCGACCGTCCCGAGACCGGCTACGGCTACATCGAAAAGGGCGATGCCCTGGCCTCCGGTTTCGCGGTCCGCCGTTTTGTGGAAAAGCCCGCGCAGGAGGCTGCCGAAGCCATGCTGGCGCAGGGCGGCTACTTCTGGAACAGCGGCATGTTCGTGTTCCGTGCCTCCCAGTATCTGGCCGAGCTGGAAGCCCAGGCACCGGCCATCATGGCCGCGGTACGCAAGGCCTGGGCCCTGCGCCGGGCCGATTATGACTTCATCCGCCTGCATCGGGAATCTTTTGCCCAATGTCCCTCTGATTCGGTGGACTATGCCCTGATGGAAAAAAGTGCGCATGTGGCCATGGTGCCGCTGCCGTGCCGCTGGAGCGACCTGGGCTCGTGGGAGGCCATCTACGAAAACAGCACGCAGGATGCGGAAGGCAATGCCTGTGTGGGGGATGTGCTGGCCCAGGACAGCCGGGGATGCTACATCCATGCCGGGAGCCGCCTG
>OLRV01001328.1_pt1 | contig 21432 bp, 18 predicted proteins | sample 1672421 | NCBI WGS metagenome assembly OLRV01 (sample SAMEA3136684, study PRJEB25190) | human gut metagenome | biome: human gut; feature: human-associated habitat; material: faeces | place: Austria | collected 2013
CACTTTGGAGTGGGTGCTTTCTTTTTATATATTTATTATATCGCAGGGGTCTGGCATTTTCAAGCATTTTCTTTCAATTGTTCTAACAGAATATTTTTCGTATAATTTCCAATTTCTTTCTTTTCTTCCTTCGTAAGCTCACCCGGAAGAATCGGTTTGCCGTACGTCATAGTAACGTGGGTACCGCGGATCTTCGGGAAATGTGATTCCAGAATTTCTCTGGATCCGGAAATCGAAAGCGGAATGATCGGGCAGCCGGTTTTCATTGCCATCTTGAATGAACCGTTGTGGAACTCGCCGAGCTCCAGCTCGCTCTCCGTCTTGCCGCGGGTGCCCTCCGGGAAGATACAGATGGAAGTGCCGCTCTTGATCTCCTCACATCCGGAGAGAATCATCTGCAGACCCTGCTTGATGTCGGAACGGTCGAGAAACAGGCAGTGGATGAGATCCATCCAGTTCTTTAAGAGCGGAATGCGCGCCAGCTCCTTTTTCGCTACGAATCCGCAGGAACCCGGAACCGTTGTGTAGGTTACGAGAATATCAAAATAGCTGCGGTGATTGCCGATGTAGAGAACGGCACGATCCTTCGGAACATTTTCCTGCCCTTCCACTGTGACCTTCGTGCCGGCGAAAAACAGAATCACGCGGAAAATCCAGCGGATCAGCGCACGGCTTACCTTGTCACAGACCTCCGGCTTTTTCTTCCGGATCAGAAGCAGAACAAGAAGCACCGGGATCGACAGAATCAGATACAGAAAAGCGGTCAGAATGACCAGAATAAAACGAATCATGAATCTTTTTCTCCTCTTGGTAAAAATAGTGATATTCAGTTATTGCGTACTTTTCAGTATACGTCATATATGGGGCGGGTTGCAATAACTTTCGTCTTTTTCGGAAAAAGATTTTGCGTCATAGAAGACTGTGGCCCGTCATACAATGGATAGAAAGAGCAGGAAGCGGCGTTTGGAATGATGAAGAAAAAGAGACGGGGAAGAGTTCTTCTGGCGGCGGTGATTCTGATGCTCCTGGCATCGTGCCGGATCACAGATGTGAGCGAGGGCGAGCGGAAAGAACTGTCGTATGCGATTGTAAAGCCGGGCGATTTTCCGCCGGAAATCGATCAGATTTTGCGCAGGAAAAAAGAATCCGCGTTTCAGATGGCGTACGAGAGCGGGGACGATCTCTACATACTGCGCGGCTACGGAAAGCAGAAAAGCGGAGGCTTTTCCATACAGATCGAAGAAGTATCGAAATCGGAAAATGCCGTTTTCGTGCGGACAAAACTCGTCGGACCTGCCGCAAAGGAGGAGCAGAAAGGCGCCGCCTCCTGCCCTTACGTCGTGCTGAAAACGAAAGCGGCGGCGGGAATCTCAGTCGTATTTGAGGATTAGAGTGGGAGGAGCCTTATGGATTTTGTAAAAAAGATTCTGCATCAGATCAGCAGAAAAAGCGAAGCGGTGTCACAGATTACGTTTGATGAGGACTACAATGTGCCGGACGCACGGCCCGATGTGGGGCGGATGATTCAGAAAAAAGGCGAGGTGACGATCGGGGATGTGCAGATTTCGGAAGGAAAAGCGCGTGTATTCGGCGGCCTCACCTTTCATCTGCTGTACGTCTCCGACGGCGAACGGCGCCGGATCTGCCAGCTCTCCGGCGAGCTTCCGATCGACGAGACGATCCATCTCGATGGTCTGACAGGGGGCGACAAGGTCTGCATCACCTGGGAAGTGGAAGATCTGAACCTGCATCTCATCAACTCGCGGAAGCTGGGCGTGCGCGCGATCGTCACGCTGCACGCGTGGATCGAGGAACTGTGCGACCTTGCCGTGCCGATGGAAATCCGCGGGGAGAGCGACGTCGCGGTAAAAAGGCAGGAATACCGCGTGGTTGAGCTTGCAGTGCAGAAAAAAGATGTGCTGCGTGTCAAAAAGGAGCTTACGATTCCGTCCGGCAAGCCGGAATTGCACGAGATTCTCTGGCAGGATCTGGAAGTGCGCGGTCTCGATCTCCGCTCTGAGGAGGGGCGGGTCAGTGCGCAGGGAGAACTCTTTGTCTTCTGCCTGTACAGCGACGGCGAGGAGGATCACCCGCTGCAGTGGGTGGAGCAGGCGCTCCCGTTCCAGGCAGAAGTGGAATGCCAGGGCTGCATCTCCGAGATGATCCCGCGGATCGAAAGCACACTCGGCCAGACCACACTCGAAATCCAGCCCGATTCCGACGGCGAGGAGCGGGTCCTGCAGGCGGAGGCCGTACTCGAACTTGACATCTGTCTGTATCAGGAAGAAACCGTATCACTTCTGCAGGACGTTTACCATCCGCACCGAGAATGCATTCCAAAAGTGCAGGAGGAGACTTTGGAGAGCCTTCTGATCCGCAATTCCTCCAAATGCCGCCTGACCGACAAACTGCAGATGCGCGTGCCGAAAAATAAAATTCTGCAGATCTGCCACAGCGACGGCAAAATCAAGATCGACGAGGAAAGAATCGTAGAAAACGGCATCGAAGTAACCGGTGTGGTGGAACTCAGGGCGCTCTACGTGGTCAGTGACGACGAAATGCCGTTCTACGCCGCCGAAACCGCCATACCCTTCCGCCACACCATCGAAGTCCCGGGAATCGGACCAGACTGCCGCTACGAACTCCAGTCCTCCATTGACCAGCTCTCCACAACCATGCCGGACAGCAGCGACATCGAAGCCAAAGTCGTACTGAACCTGAACGCCCTCGTCTTCCGCCGCAGAAAAGAGATGGTAATGCAGTACGTCGAAGAAAAAGACCGCGATCCCGAAGAACTCCAGAAGCTACCAGGCATCACCTGCTACTTCGTCAAGCCGGGGGATACCCTGTGGGATATCGCGAAGAAATTCTATACGACGACAGATAAGATCAGGGAATTAAATGAACTGAAAACCGAAACACTCACACCGATGCAGCAGTTATTAGTGGAGCGGGTATAGCGGAAAAGACAGCCTACTGCCTTAAGAATGGAGTTAATCCATCAGGCAGCAGGCTGTCTTTTTGCGAGTTCCATGCCGATCTGCATTGCAGAAAGAACAGGTACACTTTTGTGACGGGAAGAAAAGCAGGAATTACAACCTTGCTTCTCAAAGAAATCAACAATAACGGAAAGGAACTGTCCTTAACTTATGACGCAGTAGGAAATATTGTAGTATAAATACATGTATAATTACAGCTTTAGAGGAAAAACAGTTGCTTGAATGGATCAATGTTTTTAAAGTAAACCGGAAAATTAAATCCCGTCTCTGGCCGTGGATTAAGATTATTTTGAGTATTATTCTTTTCTTTGTGGTATTTTACGGCGATATCTATGTTCATATTCTGGATGGAACAAATCTGGGACGAATTGTGGAAGCAATGATTCTGGTTGTGTTTTCGTTTCTGGACTATCTGATCTGCTTTATTTCCGTAGCCGAAATGGACTGCCTGAAAGACCGGCGGTATGCGGCGGCAAAAGAGAGCGGTGAATTTTACACGCTTTCCCAAATCGAAAGCTTCCTGTTCAACTACGTGCCGCGTACCTATACGATTTATTACCGGCGGGGAAGCAGAAGACTTACCTTCGGCGTACGGACAAGAACGACAGGAAATCTGCTGGAAATGGGCAGCAGAGAATATTTCATAGGACCGACAGGAAAGCGCGAGCAGATTGTGAAAGACCTCGATACGCTGATGAAAGAAGTAAAAAAATACGCAAGATTTGACAAAGTCCTGGTACAGACAATCAATGGAGAACCGGTAAAGAAATGATGCCGGTTCTTCTTGCTTTTACGTAAAAATGCAGGTAAGATAAAAACAGCATGAGTGTAATACACATGCGTGAAAAATCATCAACAGAGAAGGTATGAAAATGGAGGAAACAAAAGATGAATTATCTGAAGGAACGGGATGGTGACCTGTTCTCCAATGCGGATCTGAAACGGCTGATTGTGCCGCTTCTGATTGAACAGCTTCTTGCCATCGCAGTCGGCATGGCGGACTCAATTATGGTATCCAGTGTCGGCGAGGCGGCGGTGTCGAGTGTGTCGCTGATTGATACAATCTTTATTCTGCTGATCAACATGTTCACCGCGATTGCAACCGGCGGAGCCGTCGTGTGCGGCCAGTATATCGGAAAGAAGCGGCCACACAAAGCATGTGAGGCAGCTGACCAGCTTCTGCTGGTGACAACGGCGCTGTCAGTTGTGATCATGGCGGCGGTCTATCTTTTAAAGCCGTTTATTCTGCATGTTGTATTTGGAAACATTACGGCAGAGGTAGAAAGAAACTGCAATATTTATCTGATGATCGTAGCGGCCTCCATTCCGTTTCTGGCGGTTTACAACGGCTGTGCGGCCATTTTCCGTGCGCAGGGTGATTCGAAAACGCCGATGAAAATATCCATCGTCATGAACCTGATCAATATTTCGGGAAATGCGCTTCTGGTCTATGCGCTGAAATTCGGCGTGGACGGCGTTGCGATTCCGACGCTGCTTTCACGTATGTACGCGGCTGCGGCAGCATTTGTTCTCGTACATAATAAGCGGTATCCAGTGCGGTGCTCTTATCCGGTGAAATTAAAACCGGATTTCCATATGCTGAAAAAAATCCTTGGCATCGGCATTCCGAACGGCCTCGAGAACAGTATGTTCCAGCTCGGCAAAATTATGGTCTTAAGTATGATCACACAGTTCGGAACAGCGTCGATCGCGGCAAATGCGGTGTCCAACACGATTGCTGTCTTCCAGACACTGCCCGGTATGGCGATCGGAAATGCAGTGCTGACCGTAAGCGCACAGTGCGCGGGAGCGGGAGACTATGAGCAGGTAAAATACTATGCGAAAAAGCTGCACATCATCATTTATGGCCTGATGATCGTTTGCTGTCTCGGTGTCATCGCGGTGCTTCCGGCAGTGCTTCACGTTTACAGTCTGTCTGCGGAGGCAACAGCCATGACGGAAGATATCATCGTTTACCACGGCATCTGCTGTATGATAATCTGGCCAATTGCCTTCAATCTGCCGAATGTACTCCGCGCGTCCAATGATGTGGCATTTTGCATGATTCTCTCGATTCTTTCCATGTGGATCTGCAGAATCGGCATGAGCTATGTGCTCGGTGTGCGTATGGGATTCGGCGTTTTCGGTGTCTGGGTCGCCATGACGATGGACTGGGTTGTTCGTGCCATTTTCTTTGTCCTTCGCTATCGAAGCGGGAAGTGGCAGCATCAGACGTGATGAAAAATACGGAATGTTTTGGGGAGAGAGAAAGAAAAAACGATACATCTGGAGGAAGTTATTATTATGAAAAACGCAAAGAAACTGATTCCCGGAGCGGCGATTGCGCTGGTGATTGCCGCTGCGGCGAAATTCCTGGAAAGCCTGGAGGAGAGCGCCGGACTGCACTTTATCGGGGCATCGGTCATCGCCATGTTTATCGGTATGATTGTGAATGCCTTTTACAAGCCGAACAGCGTGACAGCGCCGGGAATTAAATTTACATCGAAGAAGATCCTGAAATTTGCGATTATTCTGCTCGGTGCGAGCCTGAATATCCGCACGGTGCTGACGGTCGGAAGATTTTCCCTGACGGTTATGGTATTTACCCTGGCAACGTGCTTTGGCCTCGGCGCACTGATCGGAAAAGCACTTGGACTGAACTGGAAGACGAGCAGCCTCATCAACGCCGGCACGGGTATCTGCGGCGGTTCCGCGATCGCGGCAATCGCGCCGGTCATCGAGGCGACCGATATGGACATTGCCTATGGCCTCTCCGCAACGTTTTTATTTGATACGGTCATGATTGTCGTATTCCCGATCCTCGGTCACTGGATGGGCCTTTCGGATGCCGCGTTTGGCCTCTGGGCCGGAACTGCGGTCAACGACACATCAAGCGTCGTTGCCACCGGTTACGCATTCAGCGAGGCTGCCGGTGATTTCGCAACCATGGTAAAACTGACACGGACCCTTGCCATCATTCCGGCTGTTCTGGCATTCGCCGCCATCAACGTACATCTGAAACGGAAGGCGCAGGCAGCAGAAGGAACCGCCGTAAAGGTAAGCATCAAATCCATTTTTCCATGGTTTATCTTAGGTTTTCTCGCCATGTCAGCACTGACCTCCTTAGGTCTTATCCCGGCAGGCACAGCAGCCGCATTAAAAACCATCAGCAAATTTCTGATGGTGGCCGCCCTTGCGGCCATCGGCCTGAACACCGATTTCAAATCCCTCTGCCGCTCCGGCGCAAAGCCGATGCTGCACGGATTCATCATTTCGCTGCTGGTAGTCCTGGTAGCGATTGCAGTCGAATTTGCGATCGGCATTGCGCCGCATGGGGTACTGTAAAGAAACAGAGAATTAAAAATCCAGGCATCCGTATAGGATGCCTGGATTTTTTGAATCAAAACGGGTTTGTCGTTTCCTTCAAAAACGTTTTCAAAACCTGCAGCACCCCGTTCTCCCAGTACGGCGGGCAGGTGTGTTTTGCCGAGGCAATGACTTCCGCTCGGGCGTTGGAGACGGCGTAGCTTTCGCCGGCGTTCTGAAGCATCTCGATGTCGTTTAGGTTGTCGCCGAAGCAGCAGACTTCGTCTGGGGTAAGGCCAAAGTAGTTCATCAGAAATGAGAGACCGGTCCATTTGCTGACGCCGCGGGCGTTGCAGTCCAACCATTCCTTACCGGCGACAGCGAGTTTTGCCTGATGTTTCCACGCCGGGATGAAATTTGGGGAGCAAAGCTCTTCACAGGAGGTTGGATGGTAGATCGTGAATTTGATAATGTCCTCGTTTTCTACCTTCGACAGATCCGGTACTTCGCGGACATCGAAGCCGTAGGAGTCGCGGAGCCAGTGAAACATGCGGCTTCCGGCATCTTCGGCGAGGCAGTAGTCCGGGGTGGCGGCAAAGCAGTCGCAGGACGGAAGTTCGTCGTGTACCATGCGGCACATGGATTTCCAGAGTGCCGTTTCCATCGGATATGTTTTCAGAATCTTTTCCGGTGTGCGCACGACAGTTCCGCCATCGGAGATGTAGAGCAGGCGGTCCTTGATCGGAGCGAAAAGCTTCTGTTCACTGGAAAACTGGCGGCCGGAACAGACAACAAAATAGATGCCCTGGTCGACAAGCCTGGAAACAACAGTCATATATTCCGGGTCGATCAGAAGTGTGCCGTCTTTGACGAGCGTTCCATCGACATCGGTTGCGATCAACTTTATCATAATAGAAAATCTCCTTATCTTGTCACAGAAAAAATTCAAACTATAGCAAGACCAGAAAATAACGCAAAAAAGGCAGTGCTGCAGGGCGCGAATTACAAGGAACGGATTTGAAGGCGTACCGGGGTACGACGAAAATCCGTGACGCAGTAATTCACGTTCTGCAGTGCTGAATTTTTTGCATTATTTTCTGGGATTGCTATAAACATGATTATATCGTGAATTGCTTCGGGGTGCAAGCCGGAACCGGAGGAACGCAAAACTCCACGTTGACGAAACGCAGAAATAAGGCGTAAAATAAAGAAAAATATATATCCACAGGGGGATTTTTATTATGGCATTTATTCAGGTAAGCTTCATGTCAAAAACTTTAATGCGCACCGTACCGCTGCAGGTTATTCTGCCGGTCGACAAATTTACCTTTGGGCAGCCGGAGCGCGAGGAAAAACCGTTTAAAACGCTGTATTTGCTGCATGGCATTTTTGGAAATGAGACAGACTGGGTTCATGGAACCAGAATCCAAAGATGGGCAGAGGAGAAAAACCTTGCCGTTGTCATGCCGGCCGGCGAGAATGCGTTTTATGTGGATCAGCCGTCCATCGGTGCCATGCACGGACAGTTTATCGGAGAAGAACTGGTTGAGATTACAAGAAAAATGTTTCCGCTGTCCAGAAAAAGAGAAGACACCTTTATCGGAGGCCTTTCCATGGGTGGTTTTGGCGCACTCAGAAATGGCCTGAAATATCACGATACCTTCGGGGCTGTGATCTGCCTGTCCGGTGCACTTCATGTGCTGGAAAATCCGGAAGAGAGCAGAGCGGACAGCTTTGCACATGAAGAAGGTTATTTCGGAAATCTGGTCGAAGCAGCAAAGAGTGACAAAAACCCGGCTATTCTTATCGAGCAGTTAAAGGAAGCACGGAAAAAAAATCCGTCTGTCAATGTGCCGACCGTATTCCAGGCGTGCGGAACAGAGGACGGACTTCTGGAAGTAAACCGTCTCTACCATAAACGGATGGAAGAGAGCGGCATGGACATTGTCTACTATGAGAGCAAGGGTGGCCATGAATGGGATTTCTGGGATGAATGGATCAAAAAGGCACTGGACTGGCTGCCACTTGAGGAAAAGACGGAAGGCCTGAACAGCGGAAACGTAAATGTTTAAAGGAAAAAGGGAGACAGGCAATGCCAGAAACGAGAAATGACGAATTGTACCGTGCGTTAAAACACAACGGTTACCCGGATGACTTCTGCCGGGAAATTGCATACCGCCAGATGAACACGGACTTTACCGCCACGCGGATGCTCGGCTATCTCTACCGCGTCACAAGCCCGCGCGCCGAGGACGTTGTCGATGAGATGCTGGCTATTTTGAGTGACCGCAAAGCATGGATTGAGAAAAAACAGTCCGAGGAAGCCCAGGCGGCAATCAGCAGAATGTATCGGGAAGGCCTGTAACCTGTGCGGGCGTTTATGCAGAAAAAGCGGAAGGGATAGAGTAAACTTACTGTCAGTTGGAGAGGCGCAGAAAATTCCCTGCTATGAACTTGACCAGATTGTTTTCTCGAGACGTTTGTCAAGTTTTTTGTGTAAGTTTTGAAAAAATATTTTGGGGAGGGAAACCTCCCCATTCTTATGCTGAGCTACTTTCTGGAGTTAATTCATTAAAGCGTTCTTTAAAAGTTCTTCCATCTCATCGTTCAATTCTCGTGCTTCTTGATAAGCAGCAATCAGGCGCTCATATGCTTCGCTGAGCAGGCCAGCCTCTCCATCCTGATCAGCTGCGTCCAGCATCCTGAAACGATGGTCTATATTTTCCCATTTTTCATGAAGGGACATTCTCAGAATCCTCCATTCTCGTATTTGCGAATCCGTTCCTGGATTTTTTCACTTTATAAGAAATTTCTCAAATCGTCAGAAATAGTGTATAATGGGCTGGAAATAAAAAATGACATAACAAAAGAGCGAAGGGGGCTTCGCCATGACGTTGTTTATGAAGTTTTTTGTTTTGGTTTAGGTTAGCTGCACTATCTGACTATGGAGAAAGAATTATTATGAACATGGATTTATCCATATTTCATAACCTTTCGATATCGTTCAAATAGTGCAGTTTTTTTGTGGTAAACTTCTAAAACCAACATAGAAGTACCACACTCGGAACAACAGAGAGGGTCGTATCCAAAAGAGAGCAGAATGGATTGCCGCCAGTCCTGAATAGAACGTAGGAAACGTTGTTTTTCGGCAGAAATACATTTACGGAGCTTCATTTCCTGCTTATGATGTTTGGCATATATCCCATAGTAGCGAAGCATTTTAAAATGTTTTTCGGGGATGTGGACAATGAGTTTTTGAATGAAGTTCAAAGCAGGAATGGTTTCAGTAACAGTTTTATTGTCTTCGTGTCTGGTGTAATGAAAGGTTACGTTTTCACCGTCATAAGTATCAATACGCGATGTGGCAATAACAGGTCTGCCGAGGTATCGGCTGATGTATTTAATGGTGATATCAGGAGTGCAAAGATTTGGTTTTGCACGGACATAAAAGCCGTCAGCGTGTTTCGTGTACATTTCATTTTTGACTTTGCGAAAAGCCGGACCAATGCGGGAGGTAAGTCGTTTACAATAAAGAAGGAGATAAGAAAACCCCTTCCCCTCATGAATGAGGGGTTAGGGGAGTTGAGAGTGTCGCAGACACTTTTTTATTGTGGGAGAAGCCTTGACCGCGGTCTTTGCTGAAGATGCATTGCTGGGCAAAATCAAGGCAAGCCCTCTTGGCTGTATGGACAATTTGAGGCAGAACGATTGGTTCGGCTTTTTTGGGGAGACTGCGTTTTTACCGGCTCCCGTTACAGCTCTTCGTACTTGGGCAGCGACTTTACGGTGCCGCCTTCCATGGCGCTTTCGTGGGCCAGGAGACCAACGCCGGTCCAGTAGGCCGCATCGATATCGGAGGGGAAGGGAGTTCTGTCTTCCAGAATGCTGGTAACGAACTCATGAACCAGATGCGGATGGGAACCGCCATGACCGCCGCCCTGCTTGAAGGACAGATGGGGATTGACCTCGTCATAGGCCACTTCGTAGGTAAACCGGCCAATGACGTCCGGCAGCAGATGGGCATAATCGGGGACCTGAACGTATTCCTCATCGATCTTGCCGCCGCGGTTCTCGTTCTCCCAAACCAGATCCCGGCTGAACATCACATGTTTGTCGCCGTTGAGCTGATCCCACTCAAAGGACTTGTTTTCACCATAGATATTAAAGCATTCGCTGTAGCCACGGGCGACATGGTACAGGAAGCGCTCCATTTCAACGGTCGTCTCGCCATCCTCCAAGGCCACCAGAGCAGACTCAAAGGCGAAGGGGCAGCCGTACTGCTTTTCCAGTTCCGGACGGACCTTGCCGGAGCCTCTGCCGAAGACGCTGACCGGACGCTGCCCTGCCAGAGCAAAACAGGGGCCGATGGCATGGGTGGGATGTGCCAGGGGCGGGAAGCCGTCCCAGTAAGAGGGCCAGCCCTCCATATCCTGATAGTGGGCGCAGCGCATATACTGCAGCTTGCCCATTGCGCCGGATTCGTACAGCTCCTTCACATACAGATACTCGCGGGTGTAGACGGAAGTTTCCATGAACATGTAGTGTTTGCCGGAAGCCTTCCGCGCCTTGATAACGTCTTCCAGCTCCTTCATGGACATACCCATGGGGATGGTGCAGGCGCAGTGCTTGCCTGCGTTGAGCACCTGAACCGACATGGGCGCATGCAGCGCGGGCGGAATGACCAGATGGACCGCATCCACATCCGGGTTCTGCAATACCGCTTCAAAGTCGGTGGTGTAGTAGCTTTCGTCCAGCAGGTACATATCTGCCAGCGCCTTCAGCTGGTCCGGATTGGTATCCACCATAATGACATGCTCCACATCCGGATGCTTCAGATAGATGGGCAGGAAACAGCTGCCGAAACCCATGCCCACGATGGCAACCGTCAACTTTCCATTTTTCATAAAATTACTCCTTTCATGCTGTGAGCGACTTGCTGTTTTCATTTTATTCTTTTTGCATTCCGTGTATGTTATTCGACGAGTGAAATACTGATACAGGCAACGCTGCGGGGTGGAAGCTTCGCCTTGATAATATCATCCTTGACATGAATCATCAGGGGATTTTCCGTAAACGGGGTACCAGGCAACAGATTTTCGGCCTGAAGTACCTTGTTTTCCAGAATTGTTCCGCATTTATTCAGAGAGTAAGTAGTTTCCTCCTGCCAGTTCAGGTTGAGCATCGTCAGGGTCAGCACATGATGATCATCGATGGTGGCAACGACTTCAAAGCCTTCTACACCATCTACCGTACACAGCTTTCCGCCGGCATGCCGGGAGAGCAGCGCAAAGGCCTGACCGGTTGCCGTCAGCTCGGTATGATCCGGATGCACCTGCATGGCGCCTTCGTTAACCGGCTCAAAGTAGCAGGCCATGGGCATGCGCTGTTTTTCGCTTTCATGCATGAACATGTGCAGCATCTGCGCAGTGAAGATGCCCTCCATGGAGGAAGGATTGCGGCACCATGTTTTCCACAGATTCCATTCATCGTAGGAGATGAATGTCTTTTCCGGGAGCATGTCATGCAGCCTGCGCAGGATTCCTAGATTGTGGATGGGCATGCGGATCATTTCGTTATAGCAGCGCTCCATGCCCTCCGGAGAGGTGAAGTCCCAATGGACTGAATTGTACGTATGCAGAGAAACGTATGGCGCAATGGGAGCCAGCTTCTTGATGGAAACATCTACCCACTCCTGATTCGGATAGGGGCCGGAAGAAACAAATTTCAGATCCGGCGTGACCTTCAGCATGGCACGCGCATGCGTTTCCACCAGCGATGCGTATCCATCCGGCGTATTTGCGCCCTCCATGTGGCCATAACCCATTTCGTTGCCCAGCGACCACCATTTGACATTGTAGGGCTCCTGATGACCGCGCTGGGCACGCAGCCTGCCGTATTTGCTCTCGGCAGGGCCGTTGCAGTATTCCACCCAGGCGGCGCATACTTCGGGGGAATCCCAGGCGGCATTGATGGTGAGGAAGGGCTCCGCGCCGATCTCACGGCACAGTGCAATAAAATCGTCGGTGTCTATTTCATGCATGTCATAGCCGTGTGTAAAGGGCTGCGTTTCATTTTCCATGTAGCCCTCCATGGGAGCGCGCCTGTCGGGATGCAGGAACATATCCTGCCAGCGATATTCGCCGGCAAAGTTGCCACCCGGCCAGCGCAGCAGACGCACGCCGATTTCCTTGAGCTTTTCCACGGTGTCCCTGCGCATGGTATGGAAATGATTGTCCGGCATCATGGAAACTGCGCCGATGAGCAGTTGTGCCTGCTCCGTGTAGGTAATGCTTATCACGGCATGCGCATCGTCGACGCCGGGGGTCAGAATCGTCTCAAAGCGCTGCCATTCATCCACCTCTTCCTGTGCATCCTCCTTCGCTAGAACGGGCTGAACAGGAAAAACGGTTTCCGCATAAATCTGCGTACCATCGGCGTTGGTGAGCGCGACGCGCACATCCAGCGGCTGCTGTACTTTGACAACGACGGCAAACGGATAGCTCCTGTCCTTTTGAAGGAAGAGCTCCTTTTGACGGATACCGCTCACCTGATTCGGAATTGGGTTCTGAATCATCTGAGACTGACATTCGTTACGCCGCCACATGCCGTTGTGCGCGTAATGACATACATAAGCTTCGTTTGCGTTGCTACCGGGAAGGCGGTGTTCATTGGCAAAGTACACGCATTCGCCGATGCCTTCCCAGTCCAGCGCTACGCCGTTGCGCGCCGCAGCGCCGGCAAACTTCCGGTTGCGGATCATCTGGGCGCTGAGACCATCCATGATGCTGGCTCTGGTATGCTCCAGGTTGTGGCCAAACAAATGGGGCGACACCGTAGAGGTGGTTTTGAGATCGATATACAGGTAATGGCTGTGCTGCTGCGCCGCAAACAGCGTGTCCTGCGCAGGATCTTCCGTGGTCTGGCAGCCGGGGGTATTACCGAATTTGCCGTCGTATTCATCCAGCAGTTCCTGCACCGTCAGACCCAGAACACGGCATAGTGGCACCAAAAGCGAGATGTCAGGAAGTGTGACGCCACATTCCCACTTGGAAACGGCTTTGTTGGTTACACAAAGCTTTTCCGCTAACTGCTGCTGTGTGAGTCCCAAACGTTCACGGGCTTGGATTATTTTGTTGGAAACAAGGGAGCATCGCATTGGTGAGATCGTCTCCTTTCACTATTGTAGATTGTAGCTATGTGTTGCAACATCACTGCTTATGGCAATATCGTATCATGCTTTTTTCGAAAACACAATCGCTTTACAAGCGATTTGATGGGGCTGTTGCCCCGAAAGACCGTAACAAGAAAATGAAAAAAAGAGTGAGCAAGGATATGTGCGTTGTGCCCTTAAAAAAGACGTGTTGGGGATGTGGGTAGGAGAAAACGAAAGTGCCAAGTACTGGGCAACGGTACTCAACGGGCTAAAAAACGAGGCGTGGAGGACATTTTCATTGCCTGCACGGATAACCTGACGGGATTCTCTGCGGCGATTGGGGCTGTATTTCCCAAGACGGAAATTCAGAATTGCATCATCCATCAGCTGCGTAATTCGAGCAAATACGTAACGCCATTCCTCAATCCAAAGACAAAAGCCACAGTTTTGTTTTGAACTGTGGCTTTGCTCAATTGTCTTGCAGCTTTCTTACACGATTCCCATGCCCATCTCCACCAGCAGCGCCACAATTACAACCAGCGCAGAAATGATGAAACCGTGAATCATGGGGCGGATGCCAGCCTTCTTCATGCTGGCGAAGGAGGTATTCAATCCGATGGCAGCCAGTGCGCAGACCATCAGGAACTTGCTGGCAGTCTTGGTGCCGCTCACCAACTGCGCAGGGATAGGAAGGATGCTCGCCACGATGGACATGGCCAGAAAACCCAGAATGAACCAGGGGAAGATCTTCTTGATGGAGAACTCAGCTTTAAGCGTACTGCCGTCTTGCTGGAGAGCCATGGCTTCCTTACGCTTCAGGTTCAGCTGCACAAGGGCGAACACGATCACCGTGGGGATGATCGCCAGCGTGCGGGTCAGCTTGACCATGGTGGCGAAATCGCCTGCCGCCTCGGAGAAGGCATAGCCGGTGGCCACCACGGAGGAGGTGTCGTTCACCGCCGTACCTGCCCAGATGCCAAAGGCCTGATCCGTCATACCCAGTGCCCGGCCCATGATGGGAAACAGCACGATCATCGCCATGTCAAATAGGAAGGTGGCGGACATGGCGTAGGCAACGTCGTTGTCGTCCGCGTCGATGGTGGGGGCGATAGCGGCAATGGCAGAGTCACCGCAGATGCCTGTACCAGCGGAAATCAAATTGGACAGCTTCCAGTTCAGTCCCAGCGCCTTGCCGATGAAGTAACCGCCGCCAAAGCAGGTCAGCAAGGTGAAGACCATTACTGTCAGGGACATCTGGCCTACGTGCAAGATGGCGGTGATGTTCAGCGACAGCCCCAGCAGGATAATGGCGAATTTCAATATCTTCTTGGAGGTGAACTTCAGCCCTGTGGCGAACACATCCGTCTTGCGAACGAACTGGTTAAGAAACATGCCAATGAACATGGCAATTACCGCAGAGCCAATCAGGTGGATGGGCAACAGGCTCTCAAGCCAGCAAGCCAGCAGCGCGACGATGATCGGCAGCACAATCCCGGGTAGCAGCTTTATGATCTTCATGGTGAATCTCCTTTTCGCGGAAGGAACGGGCTTGCATTCTTTTCCGGTTTCTGCTACAATCAGTGCAGTGAAAAAGCGACGAAAAGAAACAGTAGCGACAGAGCGCATTCAGAGAGAAAGCGGCAGGTGAAAGCTTTTTGCAGAATCTATCGTGAACCGGTCTTGGAGCTGTGCACCGAAGAGAAGAAAATCCATCAGGGAAAATTTATTTCGTAGGCTGCACCGGGATCTCCCGTTACAGAGAAGGTACAGAGAGCAGAGATCACGCGTATTACAAAATACAAAAATCGTGGGGTACAAATGCTCTGTGTCAGAGTGCAGGAGTTTTCCTGAATTTAGGTGGTACCGCGGATAAAAAAATTCGCCCTAAACTGCAGCTTGCGGTTTAGGGCTTTTTTCTGTTTGAAAACTGCGCATCGCATTCTCGTTACTTCAGTGATGAGTTAGATGCGTAAAATGTTGACTAAAAGCTTAAAATCGGACAGGCTGGAATGTTCTCGCGTCTGGAAGATTTCAGATGTTGAAAATCCAAAAAACAAGGAGGAAATCAGAAAATGAAACTTGAAAAATTAGTAGGAGAGCGCTTCAAAGAAAGACCTGCTGACTGTGTCATCGACAGCCATGCTATTATGGTAAAAGGCGGATACATCAAATATATGGCAAACGGAATCTATTCTTCCTATCTGCCGCTGCGCCGCATTGTGCGCAAAATCGAGCAGATCCTGCGCGATGAGATGGACAAAATCGACGGCCAGGAAGTGCAGTTCCCGGTTGTCATGCCGGCTTCTCTGTGGGATGAGTCCGGCCGTTACGATAGCATCGGCGATGAGCTGCTGCGTTTCACCGATCGCAACAATGCCAAAATGGTACTCGGCATGACCCACGAGGAGGCAGCCGTACATCTCGTTCGCGAGTATGCACAGAGCTACACCAAATATCCGTTTATGATCTATCAGATCCAGACAAAATTCCGTGATGAGGCCCGTCCGAGAGCCGGCCTGATCCGTGTGCGTGAGTTTACGATGAAGGATGCTTACTCCTTCCATACCAGCCAGGAAGATCTGGAGCAGTATTACGAGAAATGCCACGCAGCATACGAGCGTATCTTCGAGCGTGTCGGCGTGCCGGAGGTGGTATCTGTCAAATCCGATTCCGGTATGATGGGCGGAAATATCTCCCACGAGTTCATGCTTCTGACTCCGGTCGGAGAGGATTCCATCGTTCTGTGTGATTCCTGCGATTACAGAGCCAACATGGAGGCAGCTGAGAACATTTCCGATATCGCAAGAGACGCAGAATCCGCTGCACTCGAAAAGGTTTATACACCGAACGTCCACACCATTGAAGACGTCTGCAATTTCTTCGGAGACGAGACAAAGAACTCCTGCAAAGCCGTTGTTTATCAGCAGAATGTCGATGATAAATACGTTGTCCTTTTCATCCGCGGCGATCTCGAAGTCAACGAGACGAAGCTGGTCAACTTCCTCGGCGAGCAGGTTCACGCAGCCGTGATCACCGAAGAATGCGGACTGAACGCAGGCTATATCGGACCGGTGAACCTGAAGGTGAACGGAGATGCCGTTGTTCTCTATGATAAATCCCTCGAGGGAAGAAACAACCTTTCCTGCGGAGCCAACGAGGCAGAGCATCATTACAAAGGACTCGACATGGAGCGCGACGTTCCGAATGCCGAGTATCACGATTTTGCAAAAATCCAGGAGGGCGGCATCTGCCCGAAATGCGGCAAAAAGACCGTGAAGATCTCCAGAGGTATCGAGGTCGGAAATATCTTCCAGCTTGGAACCAAATATACAAAATCCATGAATATGACCTATGTCGATGCAAACGGCGAGAGCAAGACCCCGATCATGGGATGCTACGGTATCGGTGTCGGCCGTCTGGCAGCATCGGTCTGCGAGGCACATCACGATGAGTACGGCCCGATCTGGCCGAAAGCTATCGCTCCGTGGCAGGTACACCTCTGTGCAGTCCGCGTCGATGACGAGGAAGTCAGAGCATATGCGGACAAGTTGTACGAGGATCTGCAGAACGCAGGCATCGAAGTGATCTACGACGACAGAAGCGTCAGAGCCGGCGTAATGTTTGCCGATGCCGACCTGCTCGGTATTCCGCTGCGCATCATCGTAAGCCCGAAAAACATGAAACAGGGCGTTGTCGAGGTTGCATCCCGCGATAAGACTCTGAAAACACAGATTCCGCTGGAAAATGTGATGGAAGAGATTAAACAGTATCTGTAATGATTCAGAACCATGCGAAAGGGAAGAAAAATCGCGATGGGGCTCGGAAGAAGTTCGACAGGAGAAAACACGATATGGAACTCTGGGATATCTATGATGAAAACAAACAGCCGACCGGCCGCACGATGAAGCGGAATGACTGGCATATGAAGCCGGACGAGTTTCACCTGACGGTGCTCGGCGTGATCGCAAGACCGGACGGAACCTTCCTTATCACAAAACGTGTCATGACGAAAGCCTGGGCACCGGGCTGGTGGGAGGTTTCCGGCGGCGCGGCACAGGCAGGAGAGAGCTCCTGGGAGGCCGTGCGTCGTGAGGTCAGAGAGGAAACCGGACTCGATGTGAGCAAGGCAGACGGCGGCTACCTTTTCACTTACCGGCGTATCAACCCGGATGAGGGAGACAACTACTTTGTCGATGTCTATCGCTTCGTGATGGATGTCAAAGACGAAGATCTCCATCTTCAGGAGGAAGAAACAGACGGCTACCGTTTTGCTACGTTGGACGAAATCAAAGGGTACGCCGCAGAAGGTAAATTCCTGCATTACGACAGCATCCGCCAGGCATTTGAACTGTAACAGAGAAATAAGATAAGAAAAACGCGTTCCCGCCGGAAACCACAGGGGTTTCCGAAAACGGGAACGCGTTTTCTTAGCCTTAGAGCGTGTCTGAAAAAGGCTTTTCGCAAGCAGTTAATTGCGATTGAATACTTCGCGGTTGAGCGCCTTTTCCTGATGGCTGACAATCGTTGTGCAGACAGCATCGCCTGTGATGTTGACTGCGGTACGCAGCATATCGAGAATACGGTCGATACCCATGATAAGAGCGATACCCTCCGTTGGCAGTCCGACGGAATTCAGTACCATAGCCAGGGTAACAAGTCCGACGCTTGGGATACCGGCGGTACCGATGGAAGCCAGTGTTGCGGTAACAACAACCGTTGCGAGGTTTGCCGGGGTCAGATGAATACCGTACGCCTCTGCGATGAAGATGACAGCGACACCCTGCATAATGGAGGTACCATCCATGTTGATGGTTGCGCCGAGCGGAATGGTGAATGAAGAGATCTGTTTCGAGACACCCATCTTTTTGTTCAGCGTATCAATCGACATCGGGATTGTCGCGTTGGAGGTTGCGGTGGAAAATGCAAATCCCATAACCGGAAGGAATTTCTTCACGAATTTAATCGGATTCAGCCGTGTGAATACGAACAGAAGAACCTGATAAATGATGAAGCACTGCAGTGCCAGCGCCAGTGTTACATTTCCCATGTATTTCAGCATCGGTGCGAACGCAGAAAAGCCGACCGTTGCAAAGGTACGTGCAATCAGACAGAAAACGCCGACCGGGGCCACCTTCATGACCGTCATGGTCATTTCCATCATGACATCGTTAAACTGGCTGATAAAGTTGGAAACGACCGAAGCGCGGTTTCCGAGCTTTGCCAGCATTACGCCGACAAACAGGGCGAATACGATGATGGGAAGCATATCGCCGTTTGCCATGGAACCAATCGGGTTCTTCGGGATGATGTTGAGCAGTGTATCCACCAGGCTGACGCTGGAATCTGCTGCTGTCGAGGACAGGTCGGCTTTCTGAACCGCACTCATGTTAAGTCCGAGCCCCGGGTGAATGAGCAAGGCGGTTCCAAGTGCGATGCAGACGGCAAGTGCTGTGGTAACAAGGTAAAAGCCGATCGTTTTTACGCCGACCTTTCCGAGGGTTTTGCTGTCTCCGATGGACATACTTCCGCAGACGAGGGAGCAGAAGACAAGCGGTACGACAAGCATCTGCATCAGGCGGATAAAGCCCTGTCCGATGACATAAAGCACACCTTCTACGATGACGGTGTCCTTGATATAGCTGGACGGGATCCAATAGTGAATCACCACGCCGAGCAGCGCACCGGCCAGCAGGGCAATAAAAATCTGGGTGGAAAGCCCGGGCTTCTTTTTTGACTTTTCCGTTGTTTCTTTTCTGTTTCGGACCATTATTCGATTCCTCCGGTTTCTTCGAGATATTCTTTCAGTGCCGTTTTCCAGTCGGGCGGCTCAGGAATACCGGTCAGGCGGAGCATCATGTTGTCCAGAACAGAATAGGTCGGGCGGACATCATCGCGTGCGACAACCGGGTAGAGATCAAGGTCACCGGTTTTTCCGGTATACTCGAGGATGGTTCTTGCAAACTCATAGCGGCTGCAGCTTCCGGGGCAGACAACGTGGTACAGACCATACTCCTCGTTGTCGATAAAGTGGCAGATCACGCGCGCAAGCTCAAAAGCACTGGTCGGAGCCGCATACTGGTTGTTTGGAACCTCCATCGTGCCGCCCTTTGCCGCATTGCGGAGTACTTCGTCCACAAAATCGCGGCCGATCCCGTAAATCCAGGAGCTTCGGATGATGACAAAGCGGTTCAAAAGCTGTGTCAGGATTTTCTCTCCGGCCTCTTTTGATTTTCCGTAGATCGTACGCGGATGCACGGTATCAAACTCGTTGTACGGGATGCGGGATTCCTTGTCGAAAACGTCATCCGTTGAGATCTGAATAACCTTTGCGTCGATATCATTGGCGGCAAGCGCTACGTTGCGCACACCGATGGCATTGACACGATAGGCTTCGTCGATGTTTTTTTCACACTCGGCAACGTCGGTCATACCGGCGCAGTTGATGATAACGTCGGGACGGTTGACATAAACGAACTGTGTGACTTCATCGATTTTGGTAATATCAACCTCGTGAATATCCGTCGGAAGAAGCTGATATTCCACACCCTCCAGCAGTTCCAGAAGGGCAGTACCGATGTGGCCTTCGGCACCTGTAATCCATATTTTTTTCATAGGTTCTCTCCTGTCCTTGATTTATATACAGAAAAACTGTAATTGTATTTATTTTACCTGTGGACTTTACAGAAGTCAATAAATTATGGAAAGTCTCTGTGCAGAACCGGAAAAAAGTGGTATCATTTCGGTATATGTCTGCGGTGTAAGACTACATATCTGCTACAAAAGAAGGAGGAGTATTTTTGAAAAAGAACAAATATGAAATCGACATGTGCAACGGCACGATTATGGACAAGCTGATTTCCTTTTCGCTGCCGCTGATGGTGTCCGGCATTCTGCAGCTGATGTTCAACGCGGTGGATATCATCGTCGTCGGACGGTTCAGCGGAAGCCAGGCGCTTGCGGCTGTCGGATCGACAACGGCACTCATCAACGTGTTCATCAATCTGTTTATGGGAATCTCGCTCGGTGCGAATGTGCTTGCGGCGCGGTATTATGCAGCGGGGCGCGACCGGGAGATGTCGGAAACGGTACATACATCGATCATGCTGGCGCTGATCAGCGGCGTTGTGATGGCGTTTGTGGGCGTATTTTTTGCAAAAGGCGCGCTGGAGCTGATGGATACACCGGCGGATGTCATTGATCAGTCGGCATTGTATATGAGAATTTACTTTATGGGAATGCCGTTTTTCATGCTGTACAACTACGGTGCGGCGATTCTGCGTGCCGTCGGCGACACGAAGCGGCCGCTGTATTTCCTGATTGTATCGGGTGTGATCAACGCTGGTCTGAATATGTTCCTCGTGATCGTGTTCAGTCTCGGCGTGGCAGGTGTGGCGATTGCAACGGTGGTTTCGCAGGCGATCTCCTGCGTGCTGGTTCTGCGGTGCCTCTATAAGAGCGAGGGAAGTTATCAGCTCCGGTTCTCGAAGCTGTGCATGAAAAAGGATTACATCATCCCGATTTTCCAGGTCGGCATCCCGGCGGGTATTCAGAGTACCGTTATCAACTTCTCGAACGTGCTGCTGCAGTCATCCGTCAATTCCTTCGGTTCGATTGCAATGGCAGGCTACACGGCGGCCAACAATGTGCTGGGATTTTTATACACCTCAGTCAACTCCGTCACCCAGGCGTGCATGAGCTTCACAAGCCAGAACTACGGTGTCGGAAAATACAAACGAATGGATAAGGTGCTGATCGACTGCCTGATTCTCTCCAGCGGCATCGCACTGGTGATGGGTGGCGGCGCGTATCTGTTCGGTACGGAAATCCTGCAGATTTACACCGGGGACCCGGAGGTTATCCGCTGCGGTATGGAAATTCTGTCGATCACGACGGTTCCGTATTTCCTCTGCGGCATCATGGACCTCTTCCCGGGAGCCCTGCGCGGTATGGGATGCTCGGCGGTGCCGATGATTC
>OLRV01001334.1_pt1 | contig 21277 bp, 22 predicted proteins | sample 1672421 | NCBI WGS metagenome assembly OLRV01 (sample SAMEA3136684, study PRJEB25190) | human gut metagenome | biome: human gut; feature: human-associated habitat; material: faeces | place: Austria | collected 2013
CATGGTGTTTCCTCCTCTAAAGATTCTTCTATCTATATATATACCTTTTACCCTGTATTGTCAAGGTTTTTGCGCTAGAAAGGGGATTTTCCAAAGCAGTTTTCAGGGAAATCCCCCCATATTTTCTTCTGCGCAATTACCTTTTCCAGCTTTTCTGTATTCTTGCCGGAAATCCATGCTTTGTTATGGGAAAAGTAGTTCTGCGTTGTTTCGTTTGGTTAAATCGGGAAAAGAAAGAAGTTACCCACATCACGATGAGGACGGAAACTATAGATTGCAGACTATATTAAAATCCAATAGGGGTGAAAGCAAACGTGATACTATGACATTTGAACTTGATGGATATAGACCTCCGTCAACAAAAAGATGGCAGGCAGGAGAAGATACAATCAGAGATTTATATGCTCGAAATAGAATTACTTTTCAAACTGGGGAACCAATGCTTAAATATTATGAGCATGAAGAAAATGACGAATCATCTCCTTTCTATTGTTTTGTATGTCGTGAAGATAGCAGTACAGCTGAAAACGGGAAAAAACTGTTAAATACTATTCTTGGAAATCAGCATGGTTTTGATACAGTAAAACCAATAGAAATAATAAAGTATTTATTGAGCCATACAATTGAAAACGATGACATTGTACTTGATAGTTTCGCAGGCTCCGGCACAACCGCCCACGCTGTTCTGAATATGAACAAGCAAGACGGCGGCAATCGCAGATTTATCCTTATTGAAATGATGGACTATGCAGACAGCATAACCGCCGAGCGTGTAAAGCGTGTAATTGATGGCTACGGCGAGGGCAAAAAAGCAACCCCCGGCACAGGCGGCGGCTTTGCGTTCTATGAACTGGGCGAAACGCTTCTTAATGGCGAATACCTCAACGAAAATGTACCGCTTGCGAAAATTCGTGAATACGTCTATTTCACCGAAACAAAGCAGGCTGTTACCGACAAAGCGGACGAGCCGTATTTCCTCGGTGAAAATTACGGTACGGCTTACTATTTCTACTATGACAAAAACGAGGTCACTACGCTTGACAGGGATTTCCTGCACACGGTAAAGACAAAGGCTGACAGCTATGTGATTTATGCCGATAAGTGCATATTGAGCGACGAGGAACTTGATGCGTTACATATTACTTTCAAGAAAATACCTCGTGACATTACAAGAATGTGAGGTGCAGACTATGAACTTAAATAACTATCAGCGTGAGGTTATGGACGATTTATCCAAATATCTGTCTGCATTGAACGAAACAGGCGACCTTTTCAAGGCGTGGCAGAAATATTGGAATGACAAGGATATAGCAGTAGGCTTTGGCGGCGTTCCCGCTTACCGCAACGGTATCAAGGACGTACCGCATATTTGTATGAAAGTTCCGACAGGCGGCGGCAAGACTTTTATGGCTTGTGCAGCTGTCCGCCGTATTTTTGATGAGCTGCCGTCCGATAAACCGAAAGTAGTGGTCTGGCTTGTGCCGTCCGACCCTATATTGGCTCAGACTACAACAAATCTGATGAATCACGACCACCCGTACACGCAAAGGTTAAATGCGGATTTTGGCGGCAGAGTTGGCGTTTTCACAAAGGAAATGCTCTTAAACGGGCAGAATTTTACTCCCGATACCGTTCACGAACAGCTAACCGTCTGCATTTTGAGCTACGGCTCTTTGCGTATCGACAGCCAAAAGAAAGACGTTCGCAAGGTCTATCAAGAAAATGGTAATCTCAAAAGCTTTGCCGATTATTTCAAGGACGAGTCGGAATTGCTGGCAAATACGCCCGATACCGCATTGATACAAGCTCTCCGTCATCTATCGCCTGTGGTAATCGTTGATGAAAGTCATAATGCAGGCTCCGACTTAAGCGTGGAAATGCTGAATAACCTCAATCCGTCATTTGTGCTTGACCTTACGGCAACACCTCGCAAGAACAGCAATATCATTTCGTATGTTGACGCTCGAAAGCTCAAAAAAGAGAATATGGTTAAGCTCCCCGTTATAGTCTATAACCGCACATCAAGGGACAGTGTAATTGACGATGCAATTCATCTTCGTGGAATACTTGAGCAACAGGCTATTGAGGAGGAAGAACGCACCGGAAGATATATCCGTCCGATAGTATTGTTTCAGGCACAGCCGAAAAACAGCAGCGACAATGACACATTTGACAAGGTAAAAGAGATACTTCTCGGACGTGGTATTCCCGAAAATCAAATTGCAATAAAGACCTCAAAGGTCAATGACCTTGCAAAAATAGATTTGATGAAGCGTGATTGTCCGATACGGTACATTATTACGGTCAATGCGCTGAAAGAGGGCTGGGACTGCCCGTTTGCCTATATTCTTGCAAGCCTTGCCAACAAGACCTCAAAGGTCGATGTTGAGCAGATACTCGGCAGAATACTCCGTCAGCCTTATGCCCGAAAGCACGGAGCAAAGCTGCTGAACAGCTCTTTTGTCCTGACTTGCTCTAATGCGTTCCACGAAACTCTCGACAGCATTGTTGCAGGACTTAACAGCGCAGGTTTTTCACGCAAGGATTATCGTATCGGAGATACGCTCCCTGTTTCGGAACAACAGCCGCCTGTTCCCGAACCTCAACCGGAGCAGACTACAATGGAGTTCACTCCCGAAACGGAAACAGAAGATGATTTCTCCGATATTCACACTCCTGCTGAACCTTTGCCGTATTCGGAAACAGTAAAAACAGCTTCTCCGTCTGTTGAGACAATGATTTCACAGGCGGAAGAAACAGCCGAACAATATGAAGAAGAAACGAAAGAAGAAAGCGTATGGTTAGGCGGTGAACTTGGTGATATGCTAAATCAATATCGTATTCAGGAACAATTCGCAGAACAGATAAAGGCGCTGAAAATACCGCAATTCTGCATTGAAACCGTCCCCGACCTTTTCGGCGGCAATACTGCTTTGCTGACAAAAGAAAGCCTTATGAAAGATTTCTCACTAAGCGAGCAGGACGCTTCTGTAAATTTTAGTCTTTCCACGGGCGAAATGTTTGAAATCGATGTAGAAAAACAGGGTGAAGCCGTACCAAAGTATAAAAAGCTGTCAACCCTTGAAGATGAATATCTGCGCAAGCTGTTCGCTAAAATGGCTCCTGAAGAAAAGATTGAAAGCTGCACAAAAAATATATGCCACGAGATTAACCGTGACAACGCTTTCAGCACAGCGGAAGTGGAAGCCTATGTTCGCCGTATAATCGCAAATATGACTGATGATGAGCTTTCGGCTCTTGAAACATCGTATGTTACTTACGCTTTTCGCATAAAAGAAAAGATAGCGGAATTAAGGGCAACGTATATGCAGGATCGTTTCTACGAACTTATTGAACGTGACCGAATATTTACCTATGATACCTACGTTTTCCCTTCGGTGATAACCCCATCCGAAGCGACTGATAAAGTTCCAAAATCACTTTATGAGGCCGAATGGAACAAAATGAACGGCTTTGAACGGCGAACTCTCGATGTTATAGCCGGATGCGACGGAGTTCTTTGGTGGCATAGGATTATTGAGAAAAAGGGATTTCATATCAACGGATTTATCAATCACTATCCCGATTTTATCGTGATGATGAAGTCGGGTAAGATAGTTATTGTTGAAGCCAAAGGCGATGACCGTGACAATGGTGACAGCAGAAGAAAACTGAAACTCGGTCAGACTTGGGCTGCTCAAGCCGGAAGAAAATACCGATATTTTATGACTTTCGACCAAAACTCCATTGAGGGTGCTTATAACTTGGAGGATTTTGCTGATGTGCTCATAGATTTATAAGCAAGTTAGTTAAATGAAAAGGCGATGGGCTGTGGCTCATCGCCTATATTTTGCTTATGTAAAGTACTTCGTTTGTTGTATTCACACAATAACCCCTTGTTATAAACTAGCATACCCTCTGCAACATGAGAAGCAAAAGGTATACTAGTTGCAGAAAACTTCTTGATGGAACAACAAATACAGATGAATTTATTGAATGGCTTGAACAGTTTTAGCGTCCGATTTAATATGCGTGAAATTTTATTTCGTGAATATGAAATTTACTATTGACAATCTTTCCTTTTTGTGATATAATGATTTTACAGAGAAAAAATAAATTTCTTTGTTCTGAAATGGAGGCTGAAATATGGAACATGATGATATAGTCCAGACATATGCTCCGGATAAGCAAAAGCTTGCGGAGTTAGTCATTAAAGCAAAAGGTAACGAAAGAACGATGGCTCAATATTCAATTGATACCGGAATCAGTGCCCCAACACTTTCCAGAATCGCAAATGGAAAAATCAATGGTCCACTGTCAATGAATTTTATTGAAAAAATTTTTAATGCAAAATGCGATAAGGCAGATTTCTCATTTGATACACTTTTGCTTGCTAATGGAATGGTGAGAGCGAGTGTGGTTGAGCGTGGTAAAAATTATGTTGAGCAGTTTACCTCCATACGTGAACAAGGTATTACCTTGGAACGCCACGCAAAAAATGCAATTATAAATGCTGTAATAAATCGTGGTATTACCATACAGAGTATACATCCTGACTTTGATAACAGAAATAGAGAGGCGCCATTTGGTATTCGCCTTTTCTATGATTTTGGTTTAAATATACCAAGTGAAAAAAAACAGTTTTGGTATTTTGATGTCATTGGTATTTCCAGGTCTGTCACACCAGGAATTGGGAATATTTTTAACCATGTAGCTAGACTGTTCCTCTTGGATGCATGGGCACCAGAGTTTCTTGAAAATCAAAAGACAAGCTTTGTATTTGATAATAGGACGGCATATGAGCAGTTAATTATGCGTTTTAAAGGAGCGCCTATCAAATCCTCAGTTTCTGCAATTCTTATTAACACAAAAACTGAGGAAGTTATTGAGGAAACTTGGATGTCCGCAAGCCCAGAAATACCTAGTATTTTTGCGAGGGAAATCACCAATCGTGGTGATATAGCAGTTTGGGAAGATGAAGATTAAGATGTAGATGATGAAGTTGAAGAAAACAATGAACAGGAGGACTAATAATGGCAGAATGCCCTAACAAGAAAGCTGATAACATGGTTTATTCTCCAGATTACCACGTTCCTATTGGTCAAGCGATAAAACACGAAAACGGTGAGTATTATCTTCGAGTCAAGAAAGATAAACTCACTTTTGAAGATATATCAATTAGCAAGCTACTTTCTGAGATTATTCAGATAGCCGATAAAAAAAATAAAAGCAGCATCCTCAAGTGAAGGATGCGCTTCAAAAGATAATTTGCTCTTAAGACGAGCAGAACCAAGCGAGTTCATGCCGGCACGAGCATTCGTGGGTAAAATGTTACCTGGAATGTTTGTGTCGGCTTTTTTTATAAAACATTTACCCAAATTTAAAGAAAGAAGGAATTTACATGGAAGAAATCCGCAACCTTGAAGGAAAGCGAGTCTGTGATATTAGTCTGGATACGCACTCCCGCAGATATCTACATCATCAACCGCGAAAATATACAGTGGCTTGTAGAGGAAAGTGGGTTTCCATTTGATTTCGATATGGCGGTAATTGACGAACTAAGTTCATTCAAGAACCACCAATCGAAGCGGTTTAAAGCGTTCATGCAAATCCGACCGAAGCTGAAACGTATAATCGGGCTGACAGGTACGCCCGAAAGCAACGGTCTGATGGATTTATTTGCAGAGTTCAAACTACTGGATATGGGCGAGCGGCTCGGGCGGTTCATCGGACAGTACCGAAACGCCTATTTTCAGCCGGACAAGCGTAACGGAATGGTGATTTACAGCTATAAGCCTCTGCCCAACGCCGAGCGGCAGATATATGACAAAATCTCGGATATCACCATTTCCATGAAAGCTGCTGACCACCTTAAAATGCCCGAACTTGTGAGTACGGAATATGTGGTTCAGCTTTCCGACAAGGAACGGGAGAAATACGAACGGCTGAAAAAAGACCTTGTTTTGTCCGAGGACAACGAAGAAGTAACTGCGGCAAATGCGGCATCGCTTTCAAACAAACTCTCGCAGATGGCGAACGGCGCAGTTTACTCAGATGACGAGAGTGTAATCGAGATACACGACCGAAAGCTTGACGCTTTGGAAGATATAATCGAGAGTATGAACGGCAGACCGCTGCTTGTGGCATACTGGTTCAAGCACGATTTGGAGCGTATCCGAAAACGCTTTGAAATCCGTGAAATCAAGTCTAGCCGAGATATTTCCGAATGGAACAGCGGAAAAATCCCCGTGGCTCTTGTCCACCCAGCTAGCGCAGGTCATGGCTTGAATTTGCAGAGCGGCGGTTCGGCGCTTGTGTGGTTTGGGCTTACATGGAGCCTTGAATTGTATCAGCAGACAAATGCAAGACTCTGGCGGCAGGGACAGACCGCCGACACGGTTGTAATTCAGCACATAATCGCAAAAGGCACTATTGACGAGCAGATATTGAAAGCACTGAAAACAAAGGACACAACACAGGCGGCGCTTATTATCGCAGTGAAAGCGGAGGTACATAAATGAACCCATACAAGGAACTGGCAAACGCAATAATCGTGCAGGCGGTCAAGGATTATCGTGATGCCGCAGAGCGTCTACGGTACACTCCGGACGATAAATCGGCGCAGCACGATAAGCGGAGTATTGAGAAATTTTTCCGTTCAAACTGGTTTTCAATTCTCTCGGACTTGAACGGTGAACTGCTTCTGAAAAAGCTCAAAGAGGAGGTCGCGGCATGACTGCAAAGGAATATCTCGGACAGGCATACAGAATAGATCAGCGTATCAACAGCAAGATGGAGCAGATAGCTTCATTGAATCTGCTTGCGCAGAAAGCGACAACGGTTTTCAGCGATATGCCCGGAAACTCCACAAGAAATATCCACCATATGGAAGATGTTATAATCAAAATCGTAGATATGGAGAGTGAGATAAACGCTGATATTGACAACCTTGTTGACCTCAAAAAAGAGATTGCCGGAGTTATTCGTGGCGTTTCAAATCTTGAATATCAGACGTTACTTGAACTGCGGTATCCGATGTGGGAATGACCATGGGGCTAGTGTGTATGATGACAGAGGGCTATTGTTTATATAGTTCTGTGCAATTCTCGTTGAAAATCAAAAGTTTTTGCATTTAATAGCAAAGACTTGATATTTTCAAAAGTTTGTGCTATACTAATGCTAATAGGAGGAATGCACCATGATAGGATCCCACGAACTGAAAAAACGGGATCGGTATCTGAAAAAGCTGATCAGTTTTCAGGATACCGAACCGGTTAAGGTAATTACAGGCATTCGCCGCTGCGGAAAGTCCAGCCTGCTAAAGCTGATGGTCGCTCATCTCAAGGAAAGCGGCGTTGCACCGGAACATATCGTAGAGATGAATTTCGAATCACACGATTTCAGAAATATGACCTCAGATGATGTATATGACTATGTAAAAGAGCGCACTGTACCCGGCAAGCGTATGTACCTTTTTTTTGATGAGCTGCAAAGAATTGAGAAATGGGAGGACGCCATCAACGCTTTTCGTGTGGACCTGGATTGCGATATCTATGTCACAGGGTCAAATGCTTATCTTCTTTCATCAGAATACTCCACCTATCTATCCGGACGGTGCGTGGAAATAAAAATGCTCCCGTTGTCTTTCAGAGAATTCCTGTCTTTTCATGACTTTGAGGTCAGGGAAACACAGAGCGCACTTGGAGGACTTCACCGACAGGTATTTGATAAAAACGGCGAGAGATACGAGGTGCAGGAAGTCTTTGACGCTTTTATGCGTTTCGGAGGAATGCCGGGCATTGCCGATGTGGGTCTTGACCAGGAAAAGGCACTGACGCTCCTTGACGGAATTTACTCCACTGTCGTGGTTCGGGATATTCTTGAGCGTGAGAAGCGGCGTGGGCAAAGACAGATTACAGACCCAGTGCTTCTTCGTAAAATCATTCTGTTTCTTGCTGACAACATTGGAAGCAGCGTTTCAATCTCATCCATTGGCAATACCCTGATGAACGAGGGGCTGCTGGAAGATGGTAAACGGAAAGGAACTCCGAGCGTACACACGGTTCAAGCGTATGTAAACGCGCTGATGGAAAGCTATTTCTTCTATGAAATAAAACGGTTCGATATCAAGGGCAAGGAGTACCTTCGTACCCTCGGCAAGTATTATATCGTTGATATCGGGCTTCGGAATTATCTGCTTGGTTTCCGAAACCGGGACAGCGGGCACGCGATTGAAAATATCGTGTACTTTGAACTTCTGCGCCGCGGTTACGATGTAGCAATCGGTAAAATCGATAATGCCGAGGTAGACTTCATTGCCACATCTGCGGATGACAAAAAGTATATCCAGGTCACAGAATCCATGCAAAGCGAGGACGTTCGCAAAAGAGAACTCGCACCCTTGCAGAAAATCCGCGATAACTATGAAAAAATCGTTTTGTCACTTGACCCGGGACTTGATAATTCATACGATGGAATTAAGTCAGAAAGGCTGATTGACTGGCTACTGGACGAGTAAGCAATGCGTTTTTTCACTTGATGGCATAAACTTTTAACAATCAGCAAATTTCAAGCATCTGTCTATGGGCAGGTGCTTTTCTTATGTCCATTTTACGAAAGGACTGACTACATGAAGATTTTCAGCAGCTTATTTCATTCACGAGATAAGCCTAAAAACAGCACTGCCGGCAGCGCCTACCGCTTTTACATGGGTGGTTCTACCGCAGGAAAGAACGTCACCGAGCGCTCCGCAATGCAAATGACCGCGGTGTATTCCTGCGTTAGAGTGCTGTCGGAAGCCGTGGCGGGATTACCGCTGCACGTCTACAAATACCGTTCAGACGGTGGCAAGGAAAAAGCGGTCACGCATTCACTTTACCGCCTGCTCCACGATGAACCGAACCCCGAAATGACCTCGTTTGTTTTCCGTGAAACGCTTATGACGCACCTGTTACTGTGGGGAAACGCATATGCGCAGATTATCCGCAATGGAAAAGGCGAGGTCATTGCTCTGTACCCGCTTATGCCGAACCGAATGACCGTTGACCGTGACGAGAACGGGCGGTTGTACTACAAATACTATCGCGGGAATGATGAAGCAATCCGCGGCAAGGAATACGAGGTCGTTCTCTCGCCAGGTGATGTTCTGCATATTCCCGGACTTGGCTTTGACGGGCTTGTTGGCTACTCGCCGATTGCAATGGCGAAGAACGCTATCGGGCTTGCCATCGCTACCGAGGAGTTCGGCGCTAAGTTCTTTGCGAACGGAGCAGCGCCAAGCGGCGTACTTGAACACCCGGGAACAATAAAAGACCCGACTAAGGTTCGTGAAGCGTGGCAGTCGCAGTTCGGCGGGAGTTCCAACAGCGGAAAGGTTGCTGTGCTTGAGGAAGGCATGAAATACACTCCCATCAGTATTTCGCCCGAGCAGGCGCAGTTCCTTGAAACCCGAAAGTTTCAGATAAACGAGATAGCTCGAATTTTCAGAGTACCGCCGCACATGGTTGGTGACCTTGAAAAATCGAGCTTTTCCAATATTGAGCAGCAGTCCCTTGAATTCGTGAAATACACCCTCGAACCCTGGCTTGTGCGGTGGGAACAAAGCATGATTCGTTCGCTCCTCACCCCAAGCGAAAAGCAGGAATATTTCATAAAATTCAACGTTGACGGACTGCTGCGCGGCGACTATGCAAGCCGCATGAGCGGGTATGCTACCGCAAGGCAGAACGGCTGGATGTCTGCAAACGACATTCGGGAGCTTGAAAACCTCGACCGTATTCCTGCTGAGCACGGCGGCGATTTATACCTCATAAACGGCAATATGACTAAGTTGGCTGACGCAGGTATCTTTGCGGCGGCTGACAGAAAGGAGGACAATTCTAATGAAGAAGTTCTGGAAATGGACAAACAGGATAGTGAAGAACGAGGAAACGAAGGAGCAAACCCCGGAGCGAACGCTGTCGCACACGGCAGGCGGTCTTAAGAACCGCATGGTAGGAGAACTCCTGCCTGGAATAACGCAAATCACGGACGGACTTGCCGACCTGCTTGCGGGTAATGATAATGCCGCCGATGAACTGAAAAACGGCGTTACTTCTGTTATCGACACTATCCGAACGCTGATTCCGCAGTTTGCTGAACTCATCACCTCTATTGCAGGAGCAGTCCTCGAAAGCGCTCCGGGTATCATCAAGGCGCTTGCGGACGGACTGCTGTCGGCTATCTCGGAACTCACTCCGACCATCGCCAGAATCGTGACCGAGATAATCTCGGCTCTGGTGGGACTGCTACCGCAAATAGTTTCGGCGGGAGCGGATATTCTGCTGTCGCTTATCAAGGGCATTGCGGACACGATTCCACAGCTTGTTCCGCAGATGGTCGCTGTTGTCGTGGAGATAGTGAAAACTCTCGTGGACAATCTCTCGCTTATTCTTGACGCGGCTTTACAGATTATAACGGGGCTTGCTCAGGGCATTTTAGATTCACTTCCAGTCCTCATTGAAGCCCTGCCGCAGATAATCACGGGAATTGTGGACTTTCTAATCGGCGCAATACCGCAGATAATCGAAGTGGGAATACAGTTGCTGACGGCACTTGTGACGGCTCTGCCGGATATCATTGCGGCAATCGTGGAGGTAATTCCGCAGATAATTGACGGAATAATCAAGGCGGTGATTTCTGCAATTCCGCTCATCATCGAAGCAGGAATCAAGCTGCTCATTGCGCTTGTGCAGAACCTGCCGACGATAATCACGACCATTGTCGCGGCTATTCCGCAGATTATTTCAAGCGTTATAGACGCAGTTATCGGAGCTATTCCGCAGCTCGTTGCGGCGGGCATTCAGCTGTTTATTGCGCTGATTGAAAATCTCCCGACCATCATCGTGGAGATAGTCAAGGCTATTCCGCAAATCATAACCGGCATTGTTGACGCATTCGGCAGCTACTTTGGCAAGATGGCGGAGGTCGGCGGCAACCTGCTGAAAGGTCTGTGGCAAGGCATTTCTGACGCGGGCGCTTGGCTCTGGAATCAAATCAGCGGATTTTTCGGCGGTATTGTTGACGGTATTAAAGATTTCTTCGGAATACACTCGCCGTCAAAGCTATTCGCAAATCTCGGCGGATTTATGGCTGAGGGACTTGGCGAGGGCTTCGGCGATGAGATGAAAGACGTTTCAAAGAGTATGCAGAACGCTATTCCGTCTGATTTTGATTTGGATATGAACGGCACGGTTTCGGGCTTCAACGGAGTACAGACGCAGGCATTTGACATTACGATTCCGCTGAGCATTGATGGTGTACCTCTCACAAAGGTAATTTCGAGAATACAGTGGAATCAGAACAAGGTGACGGTAAGGAATGCGGGGGCGGTGTGATGGTTGAGATAATCGTAACCGAAAACGGAAATGTGCGAGGTGTGTTCACAAGAGTGATTTCCGCATCGCTTACCGACAGTCTGAACGGAGAATGCACCTTTCAGTTTTCCGTGATTTCCTCGATGGCTTCGGAGATATTCACAGGTCTTGAGGTACAGCTGAAAAGCGACACGCTGAACTACCTTTTCAATGTTGTGAAAGTGTCGAAATCGCTCTCCGGCGGCATTGCGATTTGCACCGTGGAGTGCGAGCACAAGTCCTATGAACTAAACAACGATGAATACAAGCTAACTGAATTTGACTTCGAGGGCGCTCCGGGTGAATGCCTTATTTCTTTGCTGCAAGGCACTTCGCTGACCGCGGGAATCTGCGACCCCACCGTTCCGATAAAGCTGAAAATCAATCGTGAATGTACCCGCCGAGCCGCTTTAATGCAGCTAATTGCGCTCTGCGGCGGCGAAATCGAGTACAACGGAAATGAGATAAATATCCGTTCTCATCGAGGTTCACAGGACTACATCGGCATTATGGATGGAAGAAACGTGTCCGACCTCACGATGGAAACCGACAGCCGTTCCGGTACTACAAACTACGGTCTGACGCTGTACAAGAACGTAAATTTCTTGGTCGGAGATAACGTGCAGATAGTGTTCCACCCGTTCAACCTCAATGTAAACACCCGCATAATCGCCATGAGTTTCAACCCGTACAACCGCCGTGAAATCTCAATCGAGGTCGGAGATTACAGACCGAGCATTTCGGACAATCTCTATCAGATGGAGCAGAAAACGAACGAGATACGCAAGGACGTGGGCGAATCCACAGCGGAACTCAAAACCGCGACAAACAGCGCGGATATTTCTGTTACGGAGAAGTCACAGCGGCTGTTGCATATTTTCCGTATGTTATCGGTGATAAGATACATATCGTTGCGACCTCACGCTGTCATATCCATCACTATATTTTCAGGCTGTCCGATTATTCGCAAGTTTCAAAGAAAACCATCGAAACCGACACGTTGCTCCAAATGTACGGCGTGGGCTTTAAGTATGAGAGAATCAGCAATTCTTCATCGCAGTACAGATGGTTTTACGGCGCGGGTGTGAACGGCGATTACTGCAATGCGCTGAGCGCATTTGAGTGGGACGATAAGTACTTCGTCATTACTAAATATCCGCTGATAGACGGAAAAGAAGCGACAGGAACAAACAACTTCGGGCAGCTGCGTGTTTTCACCAAGGACGGCAAATCCACGGGCAAGACATGGCAGTATGTCGCTGATGGAACGCTCTCTAATATGACGGCGGCGAGCTTCTGGGGATTTTATGTTGACGAAAAGACGAACACTCCGCTTGTGATTTGCGATAGCTGCAACATTTCCTATTCGCTGCTTGCCCTTGAGATAATCAAAAGCGGCGATGATTACGGCAGATACAGAATGCGTTTCTCCACTCCAACATACGGAAACAGCTACCTGTATTCGTAGGAATACATATCACCCTGACGGCAGGGAGATATGCGCTCATGCGTTTATCGGTAAACTGGCTGACGGTTCGATTGCGACATACCAGACGCTCCCGTGGGATATCTGCGGCTGGCACAGCGGTTCAGGGAAAAGCGGCAGCGCAAATTTTCTCGGCTACATTGGCTTTGAAATATGCGAGGACGGGTTGACTGACAGCAGATATTTCAACAAAGTTTACACCGAAGCCGTAGATTTGTGCGTTTTCCTTTGTCAAAAGTTCGGACTCACTGAAAAGGATATCATCTGCCACAGCGAAGGTCATAATATGGGGATTGCGTCTGCTCATTCCGATGTTATGCACTGGTTTCCGAAGTTCGGCAAGGGTATGGACACATTCCGTTCTGACGTGAAGAAGATTTTGGACAAGCCCCAAAAGCTGTACCGAGTGCAGGTCGGGGCATTTTCGGAGAAAGGCAACGCAGAAGCTTTTCTTGAAAAAGTCAAGGCAGCAGGGTTCGGAAATGCGTTTATTAAGTGTGAATAGGTGTTTACCCGCCGAGGATTTTTTCCTTGGCGGGTAATTTTTTTTATTTTTGGTTCGGAAATCTTGAATAGCTGTCCTTTTATAGTTGAAAGCATATTTATGCGAACCACTTACGGTATTGCTGCCACTTGAACAGCAGCGTAGTGGTTCAGAATGGAGGATTTACAATGAAAGAAATGACAACCGGAGAAAAGTATCTGCTCACAATAAAGGAAGCAGGAGAGTATTTTAACATCGGGGTAAAGAAAATGCGGCGACTGGCGGAGGAAAACCTCGGAGTGTTCTCGGTTTACAGCGGAAACAGATACCTCATAAATCGCACAAAATTTGAGGAGTTTCTCTGCAATACTTCTACGATCTGATTTTATTTATTCTGCCGTTAGTAGTTGCTATTTTTACGATTAAGAGTAATATATAGTAATGACCGTTGAACGGAAAACGTCATGAAGGGAGTGAGATTTTATGGCGAAAACCGAACTGGGCGAAAAAGACCTTCTTAACCCCAATGAAACCATTCTGCTTTTCGATTTGAGCAGCAGAAAGTTCCTTGCTCTTATCAGAAGCGGTACAAAACTTGATTTCATAGCGTTTTACGGCGGCCGCAGACTTATTATCCGCACGATTTTTGAAAAATACCTTGATGAACACGCAGAACTCAGGAGGAGAAAAACATGGCAACACTAAGAAAAATAAGGCGCGACTCAAAGCACCGCCTGCTCCGTGCCGGCGAATCGATCCGCGCTGATGGGAAGTATCAATTCAAATACTATGTCGGCGACAAAGCAAAATTCGTTTACAGCTGGCGGCTTGAACCCACGGATAAACTTCCGGCAGGAAAGAAAGCTACGCCATCACTCCGCGAACTTGAAAAGCAGATAGGGCGCGATATTGAATCGCAGCTTGACCCACAAAAACTTAATCTCACAGTCGTTGAGATAACCGAGCGTTATCTTTCCACAAAAACGGGTTCCAGACCCAGCACGGTGGCAAACTACAATTTCGTTATGAATATTCTCAAAAACGAGGAATTCGGTGCAAAAAAGATTTCGCACATCAAAACCTCGGACGCTAAGCTGTTTCTGATAAAACTTCAGAAGGACGGCAGAGGGTACAGCACTGTAAAAACAGTCAGGGGAATTCTGCGACCTGCGTTCCAGATGGCGGTCGATGATGATATCCTGAACAAGAACCCATTCGGATTTCAGCTTGCGGGTGTCGTGGTCAACGACAGCGTTACAAGAGAAGCCATCAGCCGCGAGGATATGCGGCGGTTTCTTAAATTTGTACATGACGACAATTGCTACTGCAAATATTACGAAGCAATATACATACTGTTCCACACCGGACTGCGAATTTCAGAATTCTGCGGACTTACACTTCAAGATATTGATTTGCAGAAAAAAGTGCTGAATATCGACCATCAATTGCAGCGGATTTCAGACAGCACTTACCATATTGAGCCGACCAAGACCAAAGCGGGTACAAGGAAGCTGCCGCTTACCGATGACGTTGTCGAGTGCTTCCGTGCCATAATTGAGGACAGAGAACCTCCAAAACGCGAACGAATAATAGATGGGTACGCGGGATTTCTGTACTACGATAAAAACGGAATGCCGCTGGTCGCAATGCACTGGGAACACCGATTAAAGCATATGGTGAATCGGTACAACGAGATTTACCGCCTGCAAATGCCGAGTATCACTCCGCACGTCTGCCGCCACACCTATTGCAGCAATATGGCGAAATCCGGCATGAACCCGAAAACGCTGCAATACCTTATGGGACACAGCGACATCGGTGTTACTCTGAATACTTACACACATCTCGGGCTTGAGGACGCTCAGGACGAACTCGGTCGGATAGCCGAGATTGAAAATGCCCGCAGGGAGATGGATAAGCTTGGTGGGGAGAAAACACAGGAAATGTTCAGAGTGATGGGATAAAATAGTTATGGGCGTACAGAGATGTACGCCCAATTAATGTTCTGTTTATTAACGCTTAAACCAGTGTCATAAATTATCTGCTGCGCTTTCTGGAGATAATAAGTGCAGCGCCTGCGCCGAGAGCCAGTGCGATTACCGCAGAAACTCCCTCTGCACCAGTATCAGGGCTGCCCTTAGAGGTGTTCTCATCTGAGGAATCCTCCGATGTCTCAGATGAGCGCTTGGTATAATAGAGCGTACCCTCGTCGTTGGTGAGCGCAAGCACCGTGTTTCCGTTTTCGTCTATGGTCAGGGAATACTCAGCCTGTTCAGCCTCGCCTGTGCCAAGGTCGTAAGCGACATAAGTTCCGATACCATCGCCCTTTTCGCCGCTGTCGTACATATAAGCGTTGAAATCGCTGGTTTTCTCGCCGTTCATGAATGTCGCGCCGCTTCCGTTTCCGTCAATGGTAACATAGTACTCAACGCCTTCGTATTCTTCGCCCCAGCCGCTGAGGTCGCAGTCCCATGTGCCCTCAAGTTCAGAATCCTGCGCAGCGGAAGACTCGGTTCTTTCGGAGTAATCCATATTCTCAAGGCAGAACAGCGCGATGCAGTTGTCTATCGTGTGAAGGTCTGCCGCGTCGTCGATTCCTGCGCTGAGCCAGTATGCGTAATTGCCTTTAAGGTAGCCCTGAAGCTCCTCAAGGTCGCTTCCGTAGCGGAATTCTATGTGGTAGGTCTCAGCCATCGTATCGTCGCGGAAGAAGAAATATGTGAACTCGCCCGCATCATCGGTGCTCTTGTATACGTCGCAGGGGAATGCGACCGGCATTTCAACGCCGCCCCAGTTCAGCACCTCGCCGTCGCCGATATTGTACTGTCCGAGGTACTCGTAGGTGTGAGTGGACTGTGAACCGTCCGTTAGGGTGACGGTGGCTGTCATGTCGCTGTTGAATGCGAACTGAGCCGCGTCATTTATATACCAGCAGTCGAACGCTGCGGCTCCGGTTTCCGCAATATAGTCGACAGCCTCCTGACCGTAAATGTCGGAGCTTATAGAGCCTTTCAGGGAAGCCGCGGCAGCTTCCGCGTTGTCCTCGCCCATGACTGCGGCGCAGTATTTGTACCATATGTCGGAGTATTTCTCGTTGAGAATAACGTCGAAGAGATTGTCATAGCTGGTGGAGGTTTCTCCTGCAATGGCGGTCCATACGCCGGATCCAGCGGCTCCTGCACTTTCCGCAGACGCTGCCGCTGAAACTGAGAGCACGGCTGCTGCCGCCATTATTGATGTCATTTTTCTTATAAGTTTCATAATATGTACCCTTTCTTTTTATGCGTGTTAGTGCTAACTAACAATGGCTTGCAATTTGGTTAGTCTGCACTACCTTGCTATTATATCACGCTTTATTAAATTTGTCAAGGATGTAAAAATCCTTTTTTAACAAAAAAACGCAGGAGAAAAGCTGACGCCTTTCCCCTGTGTACTATTGTTATAAGACTCTGTATTATCAAGTCTGAGCTGCTCCGTCGACCGAGATGACCGTTCCGGTGACATAGCTTGAAAGGTCGCTTGCGAGGAACAGGAACACATTTGCAACTTCCTCCGGCTCGCCTATGCGCCCGAGCGGGATAGGCGCGGAAATACGCTCTACCATATCTGCGGGGAGCGCGGCAACCATATCTGTCCTTGTTACACCCGGTGCGACAGCATTCACCCGTATTCCACTGCGGCCAAGTTCTCTTGCAAGGCTCTTGGTCATTCCGTTTACGGCGAATTTGCTTGTGGGGTAGCCTACTCCGCTTGGCTGACCGTAAATGCTTACCATTGAACTTGTGTTGATTATGCTGCCTCCGTGTTCTCTCATATGCTCTGCGGCAGCCTTGCAGCCGTTGAACACTGCGGTTACATTAAGGTCCATTATCTTCTTGAACGCTTCGGGGTCGTACTGCGCCAATGGCTCGCGAGCGGATATTCCGGCGTTGTTTACCAGGATATCAAGCTTGCCGAATCTGGCAGCGACCTCATCTACTGCGTTTTTCATTGCTGAATAATCGGTAATGTCAGGAGCCATTCCAATGACCTCCCATGAGGGATTCTCTGTTTTAAGCTCTGTGAGCGCCTTGTCAACGGTTTCCTGACGGCTGCCGAAAAGAGCTACCTTTGCTCCGTTCTGAAGAAACACCTTAACGATGGCGAAGCCTATTCCTCTTGTTCCGCCTGTTACAATGGCTGTTTTTCCTTTAAGCATATAGATTTCCTCCTGTTTTATTAATTGGGTATCGAAAAATACACCCTAATATTATATTATCACCTTGCACAGATTTTGTCAACAACCGGCATGGACCCGAAAACGCTGCAGTACCTTATGGGACACAGCGACATCGGTGTTACTCTGAATACTTACACACATCTCGGGCTTGAGGACGCTCAGGACGAACTCGGTCGGATAGCCGAGATTGAAAATGCCCGCAGGGAGATGGATAAGCTTGGTGGGGAGAAAACACAGGAAATGTTCAGAGTGATGGGATAAAATAGTTATGGGCGTACAGAGATGTACGCCCATTTGCCATAAATCCCGGAAATGCTCATGGGTACTATGCAAAATCAAAAATCTGTGTTATAATAAAAGCGTTGATTTTCCCATGCAAAATCCTTAGTAGTAAAACTTCTGATTTTTACTACTATTTGACTACTACACACGTCCGCAATTTGCCGCGATTTGCCGAGTTTCTGTAAAAACAGCAGGAATTATGTAAAATCTGACAGTAGGCAAAATGCGGCAATAAAGCGCATTACAAAGCCTTTTGAAAGGAATTTACCCGATGTACAAGATACTATTCGTCTGCCACGGCAACATCTGCCGTTCTCCGATGGCGGAGTTCGTATTCCTGGATATGCTGAAGAAGCGTGGGATAACCGGGGTCACGGCGGAATCTGCGGCGACCTCCACAGAGGAGATAGGGAATCCGGTGCATTACGGCACGGCGGCGGTACTCCGGCGGCTGGGAATAGACTACTCCGCCAAGCGCGCCCGGCAGATGACCCGGGCGGACGCCGGGAAATTCGACCTGCTGGTGGGAATGGACTCCGCGAATATCCGCAACATGACCCGTATCGCCGGGGAGGAATACGCCCCGAAAATACGCATGCTGCTGGATTTCACCGACCGCCCCGGCGCTATCGCCGACCCCTGGTACACCGGGGAATTCGAAACGACCTTCCGGGACGTGCGCGAGGGCTGCGAGGGACTTATAGACTGGCTTTACGGCGAGGGGATAATTTGAGGAAGCTTGAGAGAATGCACCCGGCGGTGGGATTCCTATACCTGCTGGGGGTGCTGGGAATAACCGCCTTCGCCGGAAGCCCGGTCGTGGTGCTGGAATCCCTCGCCGGGGCGGCGCTTCTGGCGGCGCTTTCCGGCAGACTCCGGGGGATAGGCTGGACTGTTCCCATTGCATTTACGGCGGCACTGGCTAACTTCCTGTTCGTGCATAACGGCGCGACCGCACTGTTCTTTGTCGGGGATATGGCATTCACCCTGGAGGCGCTTGCCTACGGTGCATTCACCGGCGTCATGCTGGCGGCGGTCTGCCTGTGGGGTAACAACGCGGTGCGGTACGTCACCAGCGACAAATACATCTGGCTGTTCGGCAGTATACTTCCGGCGGCAGGGCTGGTGCTTTCCTGCGCGATAAGGTTCATTCCGATGTTCGTGCGGCGCACCCGGGAGTTCATCGCCGTGCAGCGCTGCACTACGGTCCGGGGGTATTTACGGGCGTTTTCCGCTTCGGTGGGATACTCCGCCGAACAGGCGATGGATTCCGCGCTGTCAATGCGCGCCCGGGGCTACGGCACCGCGCGGCGCACCAGCTTTTCGCTGTACCGCTTCACCGGAGGGACCGCCGCCGCGCTTGCCGTGACGGTATTCCTGGGCGCAGGGTGCGCCGCGCTGATGATATCCGGTGCCGGGGCGTTCTGGTTCTATCCGGCGGTGTCCGGAATACGCACGCGGCTGCCGGATATCCTGCTGTACTGCGTATCCGGGGTGTTCTTCCTGCTGCCCTCCGCGGTGGTCGTACGGGAGAATGTGCAGTACGCCCGGGGACTTGGGCTGAATTCTGCCAGGGCAAAGGAGAAATAAATGGACAGTATATGGAACGATATGTACAGCGCGGCGAAAGCCGTGCAGAATGAGCGCGCCATTTCGGACTACGTCGAGGCAGGCGGAGTTGCCGCCGCGGTGCTTTCCGCTTCCGGGAAGATATACACCGGCGTGTGCGTGGACACCGCCTGCACCATGGGTATCTGCGCGGAGCGCAACGCGATATTCAGCATGATAACCGCCGGAGAGCATGAAATATCCCGGGTCATTGCGATAGGCGGCGACGGAAGCGCAGTACCTCCCTGCGGAGCCTGCCGGGAGTTCATGTCGCAGCTCATGCCGGAGAAATTCCGTGGGATAGAGATAATGATGGACTACGGCGCCGACAGGGTAGTTACCCTGGGGGAGCTGACTCCGGATTGGTGGATAAAGTGAAGCAGATAGAAACAGAGCACCTGTCCTTCAGCTACCCCGGCGGAAATTCCGCGCTGAGGGACGTCACGCTGTCGGTGGAGCCGGGGGAATTCGTGACCCTGTGCGGACTTTCCGGCTGCGGAAAGAGCACGCTCCTGCGCCTGCTGAAGCCGGGAATACAGCCGCGCGGCGAGGTCGGGGGCAGAATACTCCTGAACGGGAGGGAGCTTCCGGCTCAGCCGGACAGCCGCACCGCTGCCGCCGTAGGATTCGTCATGCAGGACCCGGAGGCGCAGACCGTCACGGACAAGGTGTGGCACGAACTGGCGTTCTCCTGCGAGAGCGTGGGATTACCACGGGGCGAGATACGCCGCCGGGTGGGGGAGATGGCGTGCTATTTCGGGCTTGAGGAACTTTTCGGGCGCGATACCTCCACCCTTTCCGGCGGACAGAAGCAGCTGCTGTGCCTTGCCTCCGCCGCGGCGCTCCACCCGGAAATACTGCTGCTGGACGAGCCTGCTTCCCAGCTGGACCCGGTGGCGGCGCAGAATTTCGTGGACGCGGTGCGCCGGCTGAATCACGATTTCGGTATCACAGTGATAGCGGCGGAGCACCGCCTTGAGGAGCTTCTCCCAATATCCGACCGGGTGATAGTACTGGACTGCGGAAGCGTTATTGCGGACTGCCGCCCCTCAATGCTGGCGGAGCGGCTCCCTGCCGGGCACCCGATGGGGCGCGCCCTCACTGCGGCGCAGCGTGTATTCCGGGCGGCGGGCGGAAAGGGACCCTCCCCGGTGTCGGTGCGCGAGGGCAGGCAGGACTCCCTGTGCCGGGAATACATCGCGGCGCACCCGGTTTGCTCCGGCGACCGGACCGTGGAGAAGTCCGCGCAGGAGCCGCTGCTGTCCGTCCGGGAGCTTTACGCCGGATGGGGCAGGACCGCCCCGGAGGTGCTCCGGGGGACTTCCCTGAGCGTGCGTCCCGGGGAAATCTACGCGGTCATCGGCGGAAACGGCAGCGGCAAATCAACGCTGCTGAAAGCGATTTGCGGCATAGTGAAGCCCACCGGCGGCAGGATAAAACTGCGCCGGGGAGCGAAAACCGCGTACCTGCCGCAGAATCCCTGCATGCTGTTCACCCGGGACGCCGCCGGGGAGGAGGCTCCGCAGGAAATGCTGGCGGAATTCGGGCTGACGGAGCTTTCCGGCAGGGACCCCCTCGACCTCTCCGGCGGTGAGCGGCAGCAGCTGGCGCTGGCAAAGCTGCTGGCGGAGAATCCGGATCTGCTGATGCTGGACGAGCCGACCAAGGGGACTGACGCCGCTTCCCGGGAGGGATTCGCGGCAATGCTCCGGGATATCGCGGCGAGGGGCACGGCGGTGCTCCTGGTAACCCACGATACGGAATTCGCAGCCGCCTGCGCGGACACCTGCGGAATGCTGTTCAAC
>OLRV01001339.1_pt1 | contig 21195 bp, 16 predicted proteins | sample 1672421 | NCBI WGS metagenome assembly OLRV01 (sample SAMEA3136684, study PRJEB25190) | human gut metagenome | biome: human gut; feature: human-associated habitat; material: faeces | place: Austria | collected 2013
AAGACAGCGGCCTCTCACGCCGTTAACGTGGGTTCGATTCCCGCACGGGTCACCAGGAAGAGCACCTTAGCGTAAGCTAAGGTGCTTTTTTGTATGTCTAAAATCACTCGCTAGGCGAGTGGTTCGATAAAGATTATATCGATGAGTAATGAAACTCAAACGAAGAATTTTGGAATAGTACCAGTGGGGCAATTCCAGACTGGGTTATTGGCGTATCGCCGGTAGTCCTGTATTAAAAGGTTCCATTGCAAACGAAAGACTCGCAGAAGCAGGATATTTTAGTATCCTCAGGCGCTACTACGAGTCCTTGCACTTATGCGGTTGAACCGCCGTGTACCGGTCGGTACGCACGGTGGTGTGAGAGGTCGGCTCTTTAGTTAAGAGAGCCTCCTACGCAATTCTTTTAGGTAAAAAAGCAAACAAACAGAACACTTCATCCAAATGCATATAGCGGCTATTTATTTCATACAGAGACAAATAGCGGCACAGAACAGATATAATAAAAGAAGCTATAAAAAGCAGGTATTCACGTGGAGGACGATATCGTTTCTACATGAACACCTGCTTTTTTATTTATTATTTACTGGTGGAATAAATAGTGGCAGCCAAGTATTCATCACTGACCCAACCATAAATCCCATTGTAATATACAACAACCCAGTCAGGCACATTGCTGCTATAGCCGCATTCCCATACGATGATACCGTAGGGGATATTATCCATTTTTTCATAATTTGTACCGGGACCTTTACGCATAACCAGCCCATGATCAGCAGTGGTGTAGGTACAAAGGCTATCAATTCGGCTAAGCGTTACATCTGGTGCAACGCATCCATCCGGCAGAATAACGTCGGCATTGTTTTCGGTATAATCCTGTACTTGCAGCAAGCCCCAAAGGCCATTCTGTTTTGCCCATACGCAGCCATCGCGCGCGGGGGCTAAATCTTCATATTGCCCAGCGAAAATTATCTCATTGCCGTAAACATCCAGAACCAGCTTTTGTCCGGATTGATTTTTCACAACTACCATGCCAGATAAGTCTGCGTAAGGATATTCAACAGTTTCGTTCATGATGGACAAACTCATCTGCGGCTGATAAATGCAGGGGATTACTAAAGCACCGCTTTGGTCGCAATATCCCCAGTTACCGGCTGCATCCTTTACCGCGATTAAAGATTCACCGGCCATGCAGGCATCCTGGTAGTCGAAATCGGTTAAAATTGTACCGTTTTTATCCGCAACGGCAAAAGGTGCAGAATTGTCAACAAGATAACCGGCATATTCATCATCCCAAATGCCTTGCTGGATGCCAACCAAATCAGGAGCATACACCTGTTCGATGGGCGTGCCACTAAATGTATAGACACCAATAGCAGAACGGTAAATCTGGCTGTCACCTAAAATCCACTGGATGCCATACCCGCCGTGCCCGCCCAGCATGGTTGTAAAAGGCATTTGTTGGGCAACCAGCTCCTGGTTAATCTGTTCTTCCAGGGCATTCAGCTTCTGGTAATCGTATGTATCATCTACCCCAATGGAGAGCTCCTGCTCACCATACAGGTACGGGATGCTTTCTGACAAATCTTCCAGAAAAGCATTACAGTTGGCAGCATTAAACAGGCTCCAGCGTTCGCCCTTGCGCACAGCGTACAGATTTCGGGCAGCGGCGTAACCGGCAGTGTGGGTTTCGCGGGAGAAGAGAGGAATCATCTCGTCAAAATCATATTGCGGCGGTAACTTCCAGTTGGCATTGCTAGTGGATGGTATAGCTGTGGCAACAGGTTCACTGGTCGGGGAAAGAGCAGCGGAGGAAGCAGGTTTATTTTCTGGCGCTGCAGCACAAGCGGTAAGCATTATTGCGGTGATAACACTGGCGGAAAATGAGAATAACTTCCTTTTCATGGCTTTTCACTCCTTGCGTAAATGATTTTTCGGTAAGATGAAGAAGTAATATAAGAAAGTGAATTCATAAACCCTATAATATCTTATTTTATCAAAAATATCTGCTAATGGGAATAGCTAACAATTCTACATGGATAAATTTGGATAGTATGACAAAGATTGCAGAACTGGAGTGAAAGTCCGAATTATGGGATGAGTTATCTGCTATAATAAAAGAAACAAGGAGATGATTACCATGTTACTCGGTCATACCAAACAAATCAATGGCGTCTGGAAAATACAATCCCTAAAGCAACACAGTGAAAACGTGGCCGAGTACTGCGCACGGGCGTGCCAGCCGCTGGGACTTGAAAACTTGGGCCGTCTTACAGGCTGGCTCCATGACGCTGGGAAATCTCATAGCAACGTGCAAAAACATCTGAGAGGTCAGACAAACGAAAAAATCAATCATTCCAGCGCCGGAATGCGGTGGCTATGGGAAAATTATGGCGGAGAAACAGCTTCACCACCTTCTCGCTTGACTGCGCAAATGGCAGCATTGGCAATCGGATCCCATCACTCTGAACGTATGGATGTTTTCGACCTGGGTGGAGTAGAACCCTGGATAAAACATATGTATTCAGAGCAGGCTCAAGAGCTATATGAAGAAAGCTGCCGGGCCTTTTTTGCGGATTGCATAAGTGAAACAGAGATACGGCAAATGTTTGCTAAAGCTGCGCAGGAGGTAGAATGTCTTGTGCGGAAAATCCGAACGCAGGAAGGAAAGAAGCCGCGGCTTTGTATCTATCAGGTCATGTTGGGGTTGGCACACAGATTTTTGTTTGCAGCCCTGATCGATGCAGACTGGTTGGATTCAGGCAACTATTATAATCAAGAAGGATGCCTTCCCCCGGAGCAACTTCCGCCATGGAATCTGATAGAAAGCAATGTTGAAACATTCCTGAACAATTTGCAGCCCCGACATAAAATAGATACCTTGCGTGCAGAAATTTCGGAGCAATGCAAGACAGCAGGCGAATGTGCAAAGCAGGGTATTTACCGCTTGTATGTGCCAACAGGCGGAGGAAAAACATTTTCCGGGCTGCGATATTGTGTGCATGCGGCCAAAAAACTTTCGGCCCGGCATATTTTCTATGTTGCACCGTTCCGGTCGATTATCGGACAGAATGTACAGGAGTTCAAAAAGGCATTAGGCGGCAGTGAATATCTGTTGGAGCACCATACGGATGCGGTGCTGGATACAGAGAACCCCGAAATTCTCCGCCAGCTGGAACGCTGGCAGGAAGCGCCGGTGATATGTACAACTATGGTACAGATGCTGCAAACCCTGTTTTGCAGCAGGCGGCAGAATGTGCGCCGCATGGCAGCACTGGCAAATTCTATCTTGGTGTTTGACGAAATACAGTCCCTGCCCATTTGCCATACATACTTGTTCAACCAGGCGGCAAATTTCTTGGCGTACTATTTGGGGTGCGTTGTTGTTTTGTGTACGGCAACACAGCCAGCGCTAAGCGAAGTAGCAAACCCTTTGCGGTTTGCATCGCCGGTGGACCTGGTCCCGGATTACCAGCTGCGCTTTGCGCAGTTCCGAAGGACAAAGATTGAAGTGCCCGAAACAGGAAATGGATTTCAGGCAGGAGAACTCGCAGAATTTGTACGGAGCAAGCAAGACGAGAATGGCAGCATTTTGGTCATCTTGAATACCCGTTCGGCGGTCGAAAAGGTGTTTGAGGCTTTGAAACAATGCCAGCCGGAACATACACAACTTTACTGCCTGACCACGCACCTGTGTGCAAAGCACCGTGCAGATGTTATCGCAGAAGTTAAGCAAAAATTAAACACCTTACACGGTCAGGAACGTTTGATCTGTGTAAGCAGCCAACTGATAGAAGCAGGCGTGGATGTAAGCTTTGATTGCGTCATTCGAAGTATGGCTGCGCTGCCCAGTGTGGCCCAGGCTTCCGGCCGATGCAACCGCAATGCGGAAAGGAAATGCCGCACGGTGTATCTTGTTAAAACCTACAATCTGGAAAATCTGGATCGACTTCCGGAACTGCGCAACGGCAGGGAAGCCACACGGCACCTGCTGCAGCAATTACAAAGGGATGCGGACCTGTTAGAGCCGGAAAGTATTTTGAGGTACTACCAGCTTTATTATGCAGAGTCCCAACAACAGGAACGGATGGGCGATCCGGTTGAATTAAAGGGGTACATTCCCCCAAAAACAGTGAATTTGTTTGACCTTTTGTCAGATAATCAGGAAAGTGTGCTAGCCTGGAAAGAGACAACAGGAAAACAAAAGTTCCCCAATTACTTGCTCCGGCAGGCGTTTGCCACGGCAGAAAGGAATTTCCATGCTTTGGAGGACATTACAACGCCGGTGGTGGTTCCCTATGGGGAAGATGGCGCAGATATGGCAACAAGACTTTCGTCCAGTAAACCGCTTACCCCCAAAATGCTGCGGGACGCACAACGCTTTACCGTTGGTATTACAACAAATGAAAAAATACGCCTGGCAGATCAAGGTGCACTGTACACAGTAAAAGAAGGGGCAGTGACAATTCTTAACAAGGAATATTACGATGACGAAAAGGGAATTCAGACAAGCCCCGGATTTATGCCGATACAATTTGCTTAACAAGGAGGGTTAGACTTTGCAATACGAAAATTCAATATCCATGCAGGTATATGGGCGTTATGCACTGTTCAGCGACCCAATTACCCGCGTAGGCGGCGAAAAATTCAGCTACCCGGTGCCCACCTACCAGGCATTGAAGGGCATTTATGAAAGCTGCTATTGGAAACCAACGTTCACCTGGGTAATTGATGAACTGCGCGTGATGAACCCGATTGAAAGACAATCCAAAGGCATCCGTCCCATTATGTATAACAATGGAAAAAACGATCTTTCCATCTATACGTACCTTTCCGATGTTTGCTACCAGGTGCGGGCACATTTTGAATGGAACGAACATCGCCCAGACCTGGAAAAAGACCGCAATGAAAACAAACATTACGCTATTGCAAAGCGTATGTTGGAACGCGGCGGCAGAAGAGATATCTTTTTGGGAACACGCGAATGCCAGGGGTATATTGAACCCTGCATTTTTGGCCTGGGAAAAGGGCATTATGATGATGTTTCATCCCTGGACCTAGGCCTAATGGAGCACGGCATTACCTATGCGGACGAAAACGGGAAAGGCGTGATGCAGGAACGTTTTTGGCACCCGGTAATGCAGAACGGAAAAATCTGTTTTTGCCGTCCGGAAGAATGCGAAATTGTGCGTGATATCCACCCGCAAAAGATAAAGACCTTTACGCTGGGTGAAACAGTCAGCGACTGCGATGATTTGTACAGGGAGGTGATACAGAAATGAGCTGGCTTAGCTATTGCTATAAAACTTACCAGAATAGCGTGTCAGAAATTGGAAAGCAGCAGCCTGGGAAAGTTCCACTACTGCCGGTGGCTCACACGACGCAGCAGGTCAACATTGAAGTGGAGCTGGACAAGGACGGAAACTTTCAGTATGCAGGCTTGCTGGCACAAGATCAAAGGACAACGATCATTCCTTGCACAGAGGAATCTTCGGCGCGGACATCCGGCATGGTGCCGCACCCGCTAGTGGATAAACTGCAATATATTGCGGCAGATTATCCCACTTTTGGTGGTAGTAAAGAATCCGGATGGCCGCTTTACCACAAGCAGTTACAAGCGTGGTGTACATCTCCTTATGCCCACCCGGCTGTGTGTACAGTCCTGCACTACCTGGAAAAAGAATGCCTAATCGCAGACCTGGTCAAGGCAAATATTTTGTTTATAGACGAAAATGGAACTCTGCCAACAAAATGGCAGGGAAACAAAGAAGACAAGCCCCCTATTTTGGATACGCTGACCGGTAGTGACCAGACGGAATCTTTTGTCCGGTTCCGCGTTGACAATGTTGATTTGTCGCGTGATACAACAGTCCGAGAAAGCTTTATCCGCTTTTATGAAACACAGTTAAAAGATATTGACTATTGCACAGTTCAGGGAATCAAAATGCCGGTTTCTACATTAAGCCCGTATAAGATCCGCAACCCAGGTGACCGTGCAAAGCTGATATCCAGCAATGACAATACGAATTATACTTACCGCGGGCGCTTTGCGGATGCAGCGCAGGCACTTTCGATTGGTTATGAAACAACCCAAAAGGCACACAGCGCCTTGCGATGGTTGGTCAGCAAGCAAGGGGTAAATACAGGGGACCAGACTGTACTTGTTTGGGGAACACAGAACGAAGCAGTACCCAATGTGCTGGGGGATACTCTCGATATTGCCCAGGAATATAATCCACTAGCAGGCGATGATTGGGACGATTTTGAGGAAGATACAGAAAGGTTGCCTGCGGATACCCAAGAAGAAATTGCACGGCAGTTTAACCGGGCCATTCTGGGGTATCAGCACCAGTTGAAGGACAATTCCCAAACGGCGGTCATGATTTTGGATTCTGCTACACCTGGCCGGTTGTCCATCCGGTACTATCAAGAACTGCAGGGCTCTAAGTTGCTTGCCAATATAAAGGATTGGCACGATACGTTCCAATGGCAGCTGGAATACCGCAGTGTAGAGGAGCCGACGGAACTGGGCAAAAAGCCCAAGATCAAGAAAGTTGTCTTTGTTGGTGCGCCTGCCCCGGCGGACATTGCAAAAGCAGCCTATGGCGAAAAAGTGGATGCAAAGCTGAAACAAGCCACAATCGAACGACTGATTCCCTGTATTACCAATGGGGAGCGCTTCCCGCGGGATTTGATGATCAGCGCGGTAGATCGGGCAACAAACAGCATTGGCCTGGATTATTGGGAACAACAAAAAACACAAAACATTGCCTGCGCCCTTGTGCGTGGGTACTATCATAGAAATAAGAAGGTGGATTATCCGATGAATGTTGATGAAACCATTAAAGACCGAAACTATTTGTTTGGGAGAATTTTAGCCTGTGCAGAACAGATTGAAAGACGGGCGTTGATTCAGCTAGGAAATGAGAACGAAAAACGTTTGACAAATGCAGAACGTTTAAGAACCGCGTTTGCTCTGCACCCGGCAGCAACAACACTTCTTTTGGATAAAAAATTAAATCCGTACCTGAACAGAATGAAAAACCGTAACGGAATGGATAGCCAAAGGTATGCGATGATGCAAGAATTATTACATAAGATTGGCACAGAAAACTTTACGAACAAAAGACTTGGTGAGCTGTATCTGGTTGGCTATGCCGACCAGATGATGGACTTTAAGGCCGAAAATGCAGAATATAAAGCGAAAGCAAAAAAGCAGGAGGAATAAAAGATGGCTGTGCTGCAGAATAAAATCGACTTTGCACTTGTGATTGCTGTAAACCATGCGAACCCGAACGGTGACCCGTTGAACGGAAACCGCCCGCGCGAAACGTATGAGGGACTGGGTGAAATTTCGGATGTGTGCCTGAAACGCAAGATCCGCAACCGCATGATGGACCTTGGCCAGAATGTGTTTGTCCAGTCGGACGACCGCTGCAATGATGGCTTCAAAAGCCTGAAAGACCGTGCAGACGGCTGCCCAGCAGTGAAAAAAGCTGAAAAAGATAAAGATGCTTATGCAAAGGCTGCCTGTGAAACCTGGCTGGATGTGCGCAGCTTTGGCCAGGTGTTTGCCTTTAAGGGAAAAGAATCCAAGGGCGATGGTGTTTCCGTTGGCGTGCGCGGCCCGGTATCTATTCATCCGGCTTTCAGCGTGGACCCGATTGATGTCGATGATATCCAGATCACAAAGAGCGTGAACGGTACGACTGGCGAAAAGAAGTCAAGCGATACCATGGGTATGAAGCACCGTGTGGCTTTTGGCGTGTACACAACCTTTGGCAGCATTAACTGCCAGCTGGCAGAAAAGACCGGCTTTACAGATGAAGATGCAGAAATCATCAAAGAAGCGCTGCGCACACTGTTTGAAAACGATATTTCCTCTGCTCGCCCGGATGGCAGTATGGAGGTGGTTCGCCTGTATTGGTGGCGTCATAACTGCAAAAACGGACAGTATTCCTCGGCAAAGGTCCATCGCTGTCTGCATGTGGAGCTAAAAGAAAGTGTGGCACAAGCACACCGGGTGGAAGATTATAATATTACTTGCGATACCCTGAACGGATTGACACCGGAAGTGTATGATGAATACTGATGACTATCTGCAAATGTCTGGCATCCAGCACTTTGCATTCTGCCGCCGCCAATGGGCACTTGCGTACTTGGAACAACAATGGTCCGAAAACCAACGCACCGCCGAAGGCCGCCTGCAGCATACCCGCTGCCATGATGTTACCCTGACGGAAAAACGCGGCGATTTGCTGATCGCCCGCGGTATGAGGGTCGTCAGTCACCGCTTAAAACTGACCGGCGACTGCGATGTGGTAGAGTTTCACAAGGATCCAAACGGCGTGTCATTGCAGGGCCGCCGCGGCCTGTGGCAGCCCATGCCCGTGGAATATAAGCATGGCCGCAGCAAGGTAAACGATGCCGACCGTTTGCAGCTCTGCGCACAGGCCATGGCGCTGGAAGAAATGCTGGTGTGCGAGGTGCCGGAAGGGGAAATCTTTTATGAAGAAACCCGGCAGCGGGAACATGTTTCCCTGACACCGGAACTGCGCAGCACCGCGCAGACCATGGCGGATGAGATGAACCGCCTGTTTGCGCGCGGCTATACCCCAAAAAGCAAACCCGGCAAGCATTGCAATGCCTGCTCACTGAAAGAGCTTTGCCTGCCGGCGCTGTATCAGCAGGCAGACCCGGCGGCGTATCTGCGGGAGCATATTGAGGAGGGCGCGCCATGAGAAAGCTGCTCAACACCCTGTTTGTCATCAATGAGGACGCTTACCTGACATTGGATGGCGAAAACCTTGTTGTTACCCGCAATAAACAGGAAACCCACCGCTATGCCCTGCATACGCTGGAAGGCATCGTCTGCTTTACTTACGCGGGTGCCAGCCCCGCTTTGATGGGAGCTTGTGCCCGGCGGGACATTGACCTTTGCTTTTTTGACCCGTATGGCAGATTTCAGGCCCGCACCGTGGGGGAAGAACGCGGCAATGTGCTGCTGCGTCAGACGCAGTACCGCGTGTCGGATGACCCGGCCCAGAGCTGTCGCTATGCCCGGAGCTTTATCCTTGGTAAAGTGTATAACGCACGCTGGGTGCTGGAACGCGCAACCCGCGATCATCCCCAGCGTGTCCCGGTCGAAAAACTGAAACGCACCTCCACCCAGCTGGCCGCCGCGCTGCCGCTGATACAGACCAGCGATGATCCGGAACAGCTGCGCGGCCTGGAAGGCGAGGCAGCCCAGCGCTACTTTGACTGTCTGAATGACCTGATTCTGCAGCAAAAGCAGGATTTTGTGTTTGAGGGCCGCAGCCGCCGTCCACCGCTGGACAATGTGAATGCGCTGCTTTCGTTTGCCTACAGCATGCTGGCGCGGGAGTGTGCATCCGCCTTGACCGCTGTGGGCCTGGACCCTTATGTTGGCTTTATGCACCGCCCGCGCCCCGGCCGCAAAAGTCTGGCACTTGACCTGATGGAAGAACTGCGGGCGGTTTATGCAGACCGGCTGGTCATCAGCTGCATCAATCAAAAGATCATCACGGCAAAACACCTGCAAAAACAGGAAAATGGTGCCGTACTGCTGACGGATGATGGCCGCAAAGCTTTCCTGACCGCATGGCAGAACAAAAAGAAGGAAGAGATCACCCATCCGTTTTTGAAAGAAAAACTGCCCTGGGGGCTGGTGCCCTATGTTCAGGCGCTTTTGCTGGCCCGTGCTCTGCGCGGCGACCTGGAAGTGTACCCACCGTTTTTCTGGAAGTGAGGTGCCGTTATGTTGGTGCTTGTAACCTATGATGTCAACACCGAAACAGCCGCCGGTCGTCGCAGGCTGCGCAAAGTAGCAAAAGTCTGTGTAGACTACGGCCAGCGGGTGCAAAACTCCGTATTTGAGTGCCTGCTGGATGCCGCGCAATACACGATGTTCAAAGCAAAATTGACCGAACTGATCGATTCGGAATCGGACAGCCTGCGCTTTTATCAACTGGGAAACCATTACAAAAGCAAAGTCGAGCATGTGGGTCTGCACCCGGATTTTGATCAGGATGGAATCTTGTTTGCTTAGTGCGAGGGGAAGGCAATCATAAAATTCCCGGTTCCTTCGCACCAGAAAATATGGAAAAAACAGGGGCAGAAAGGGTAAAATACAGCCTTGCCTGTCAGCATGAAGATGCAATCCCCATAAAATTTGTTTCATATGCGCAAAAGTGCCCCACTGTTTTGTGCACTTTTGCTGTCGCTCTCCGCAAGGAGAGCGTGGATAGAAATTCTGTTGGTCTATCTTGCCTTGATTCGGTACCTTAGTCGCTCTCCGCAAGGAGAGCGTGGATAGAAATACTATCACAGTCGGGGGCTGAATAAAGCAGAGTTAAGTCGCTCTCCGCAAGGAGAGCGTGGATAGAAATCTTGTTGCCCTTAAAGGATGTCAAGTACAAGCGGTCGCTCTCCGCAAGGAGAGCGTGGATAGAAATTGTGGTTGCTCCGGAAGGTGCCGCTGTTGGGTATTAGTCGCTCTCCGCAAGGAGAGCGTGGATAGAAATTTCCTTGAGCAAATCTGTATTCGTCATTTTTGTCAGTCGCTCTCCGCAAGGAGAGCGTGGATAGAAATACAAAGTGCAGGAGGTATTGAAAGTGAAGAAGAATGTCGCTCTCCGCAAGGAGAGCGTGGATAGAAATATCAGAGTAAGGCAGAAAAGACAAGAGGGAAACAGTCGCTCTCCGCAAGGAGAGCGTGGATAGAAATAGCGAAATCAACGCCAGAGGAAGCAAAAAGATGGAGTCGCTCTCCGCAAGGAGAGCGTGGATAGAAATTCGATATATTCCATCTTTTCATCAACCTTCGGATTGTCGCTCTCCGCAAGGAGAGCGTGGATAGAAATCTAGGGTTGCCACCCTTAGGGAAGGTCTTTTTTATTGTCGCTCTCCGCAAGGAGAGCGTGGATAGAAATTCGTAGTGGACACCCTGATAATCGCCGGTTCGATGTCGCTCTCCGCAAGGAGAGCGTGGATAGAAATATGAAATAAGAAATGCCCTTGCAGGAGCTTCTAAAGGTCGCTCTCCGCAAGGAGAGCGTGGATAGAAATGCTTTGGGGGGGCTGGGGGGCGCGGCCCCCCAGGGTGTCGCTCTCCGCAAGGAGAGCGTGGATAGAAATGACTTGTGGGGGTGGAAAAATTGAACAATCACATTGTCGCTCTCCGCAAGGAGAGCGTGGATAGAAATGCTAGCTTGTTCTTTGGGTGTTTCTGAATGTGCCGGTCGCTCTCCGCAAGGAGAGCGTGGATAGAAATTTTCATCGGGCCGTTAATATTCAAAGTCCAAGCGGTCGCTCTCCGCAAGGAGAGCGTGGATAGAAATCCAAGTATGTTGTCAAGGATTCGGATTTTAGCGGGTCGCTCTCCGCAAGGAGAGCGTGGATAGAAATGCATTGCGTTGAAGAAGTATCTGGTGATACTTGGGTCGCTCTCCGCAAGGAGAGCGTGGATAGAAATACTCAACGCCGCGACTTTAAGGCTTTGGGCTTGCCGTCGCTCTCCGCAAGGAGAGCGTGGATAGAAATAAATTATGATGGATGAAGATTTGATCTTTGATGAGGTCGCTCTCCGCAAGGAGAGCGTGGATAGAAATTATTACGCAGATAAAGACTGTGACTGGGTGCGTGTGTCGCTCTCCGCAAGGAGAGCGTGGATAGAAATGTCAATGATACAGTACGCCTATAGACTTTCCCTGTCGCTCTCCGCAAGGAGAGCGTGGATAGAAATGCGGTACAGCTTGGGTGCAGGAGTTCCCTAAACTCGTCGCTCTCCGCAAGGAGAGCGTGGATAGAAATCTGTGGTGGGGCGTGCGCAAGGCGGTTGGCTCTCTGTCGCTCTCCGCAAGGAGAGCGTGGATAGAAATTGAAGGAATAATGGTGACCAAAGAATACAGTCCAGTCGCTCTCCGCAAGGAGAGCGTGGATAGAAATTAACACCCATGTTAACACCTCCTTCATACAAATGTCGCTCTCCGCAAGGAGAGCGTGGATAGAAATAGAGATTATGGCAAACAGCATAAAGTCAAAATCAAAGTCGCTCTCCGCAAGGAGAGCGTGGATAGAAATACTCAACGCCGCGACTTTAAGGCTTTGGGCTTGCGTCGCTCTCCGCAAGGAGAGCGTGGATAGAAATTTGTTCCGTCTGTTCCTCATTTGTAGGCACCTCTTCGTCGCTCTCCGCAAGGAGAGCGTGGATAGAAATGATTTTGAGCTATGAAAAAGCTACTAAAAAAAGAACGTCGCTCTCCGCAAGGAGAGCGTGGATAGAAATTCTCAAAAAAGGACAGCCAAATAATAAAGTTTCGGTCGCTCTCCGCAAGGAGAGCGTGGATAGAAATATTCTGCTAGTGGTTCGTTGGCTGATACATCGGATGTCGCTCTCCGCAAGGAGAGCGTGGATAGAAATGTTGACCCAGATAAGGATACTCTAACAGATGACGTGTCGCTCTCCGCAAGGAGAGCGTGGATAGAAATTCCACGTAGGTAATTCTACTGCCGCGTTGCCAAGTCGCTCTCCGCAAGGAGAGCGTGGATAGAAATTCCGATAACCCTTGACAATGGGACCCTTCCCGGCGGTCGCTCTCCGCAAGGAGAGCGTGGATAGAAATACCAAAAAAAGTGTCGGTTATAGTGCCGTCAGGCTGTCGCTCTCCGCAAGGAGAGCGTGGATAGAAATGACATTCTCGGATGGGGCTGTTTCCGGCTCCGGGGAGTCGCTCTCCGCAAGGAGAGCGTGGATAGAAATTTGCCCTGCTGGCTGTTGGCGTGATGCTCGCCGCGGTCGCTCTCCGCAAGGAGAGCGTGGATAGAAATCTATATTATCAAGGTAACAGGCAACACCCCCGCGGTCGCTCTCCGCAAGGAGAGCGTGGATAGAAATAGCGCCGGAACAAAATACGACACAACAAACTAAAAGTCGCTCTCCGCAAGGAGAGCGTGGATAGAAATATACAAATAAAAGATACACCAAAAACAAGAAAAAAGTCGCTCTCCGCAAGGAGAGCGTGGATAGAAATGCCGTTCCAGCGGTATGCGATTGCAACCGTGCCACGTCGCTCTCCGCAAGGAGAGCGTGGATAGAAATCTGGCTGCTGTAACGGCCATACCCGGCGCGCAGCGTCGCTCTCCGCAAGGAGAGCGTGGATAGAAATATGGGCGGCGAGACGCTGTACATGGACACCCGCGTCGCTCTCCGCAAGGAGAGCGTGGATAGAAATACAAAAACAAAGTCGGTTACAAACTGCGACAATGTCGTCGCTCTCCGCAAGGAGAGCGTGGATAGAAATCTGGTAAATACACCATCCCCATGGGCTTTCACGAGTCGCTCTCCGCAAGGAGAGCGTGGATAGAAATAGAGAACGTACTGTCTGCTGTACGTGAAAATATGGGTCGCTCTCCGCAAGGAGAGCGTGGATAGAAATATCGGTATGGATATGGAAGAGGACAAAATAAGGAGGTCGCTCTCCGCAAGGAGAGCGTGGATAGAAATATGCTCAAAATCGGCACCTTGCGAAGCACCCACAGTCGCTCTCCGCAAGGAGAGCGTGGATAGAAATATTTTTGGCCGTTTCGGCCTTTAGCCGCCCATAGTCGCTCTCCGCAAGGAGAGCGTGGATAGAAATCTATCTTATTACTGCCGGGGTTGTGGCCCTGGGGTCGCTCTCCGCAAGGAGAGCGTGGATAGAAATGCCCTGATGGCCTGGCGGCTGCGCCACTGGACGTGTCGCTCTCCGCAAGGAGAGCGTGGATAGAAATTCTCCGTGGTAATACTTGTTGGCGTTCGCTGCAAGGGTCGCTCTCCGCAAGGAGAGCGTGGATAGAAATGCCTGGATGTGCATGGCTGCTCAACGTGGGTATGAGTCGCTCTCCGCAAGGAGAGCGTGGATAGAAATTGCATACACCGGAATACCATCTCGGCCCCACGCGTCGCTCTCCGCAAGGAGAGCGTGGATAGAAATGCCGGCGGAATGCTGATCTGCCTGCTGATGTGGTGGTCGCTCTCCGCAAGGAGAGCGTGGATAGAAATAATATTGCCAAGATTTTGAGCGTTGAGACCGTGAGTCGCTCTCCGCAAGGAGAGCGTGGATAGAAATACCGCATTGACGGCATCAGCATGAAAACGCGGGAGTCGCTCTCCGCAAGGAGAGCGTGGATAGAAATGAAGATAAATGGTTCCGCAAGAATTACCTGGCGGACGCGTCGCTCTCCGCAAGGAGAGCGTGGATAGAAATATTGCATGGATTGCGGAAACGCTGAAGCATAACGTCGCTCTCCGCAAGGAGAGCGTGGATAGAAATATCCGCAACCGCCTGGACTACAAGGCGCTGTCCAGTCGCTCTCCGCAAGGAGAGCGTGGATAGAAATAGCTAATTCCCACACGTTGCGCCACATCTTCCAGGGTCGCTCTCCGCAAGGAGAGCGTGGATAGAAATGTCTCGGCGGGGCGGCCTGGTGCGTGTGCTTGCGGTCGCTCTCCGCAAGGAGAGCGTGGATAGAAATTGGCGGTGCAGCGGCGCAGGCCCCGCAGGGTGTTGGTCGCTCTCCGCAAGGAGAGCGTGGATAGAAATGACATTCTCGCCGTCCGATATCCGCCGGTTTGCCCGTCGCTCTCCGCAAGGAGAGCGTGGATAGAAATAGCCTCCCACGGCTGCGGCAGCCTCATCGTTCCGTCGCTCTCCGCAAGGAGAGCGTGGATAGAAATTGCAGCAGGCTGAGCTGTTCGGCGTACCCGGCATTGTCGCTCTCCGCAAGGAGAGCGTGGATAGAAATTTCTTGGCCCGGCGATCTCGCATCACCCTGACCGTCGCTCTCCGCAAGGAGAGCGTGGATAGAAATTCTGCGCCGGTGCCGCCCAAATCTGGCAGGTTTGTCGCTCTCCGCAAGGAGAGCGTGGATAGAAATGTGGATGAAATCCAAGCTGGACGATGCCAGGGAAGTCGCTCTCCGCAAGGAGAGCGTGGATAGAAATGCCCGTCCATTGTGCAGGCATACAAATCTAACCTGTCGCTCTCCGCAAGGAGAGCGTGGATAGAAATGTGACGGATACGAATTGATCTACTGGCCCTACTGGTCGCTCTCCGCAAGGAGAGCGTGGATAGAAATACTTGCCGCGTGCTGGATGAGGCAGGACAGCAGGCGTCGCTCTCCGCAAGGAGAGCGTGGATAGAAATTTATACTGCTGGTTTATGCTTGGCCGTTATTGCGTCGCTCTCCGCAAGGAGAGCGTGGATAGAAATGTCCCGCATCACGCGGGAAGGGGATGCAATGCCGTCGCTCTCCGCAAGGAGAGCGTGGATAGAAATTGCGCACTTGCGCATAATGTACCACGCATCGCCGGTCGCTCTCCGCAAGGAGAGCGTGGATAGAAATTGACGGAGCAGAGCGACAAGGCGCTGGATGCCCGGTCGCTCTCCGCAAGGAGAGCGTGGATAGAAATAACGAAGTCATGAAGTAAAGGAGCAAAAGTATGGGTCGCTCTCCGCAAGGAGAGCGTGGATAGAAATGTCTGCTTGGGTTACTGCGGTGAGGATGGCCTGACGTCGCTCTCCGCAAGGAGAGCGTGGATAGAAATCACGATGGCGCAGGCGGGGTGACCATCGCAGCGGTCGCTCTCCGCAAGGAGAGCGTGGATAGAAATCCCGCCTGTTGACACATCATCAGTCAGCAAATCGGTCGCTCTCCGCAAGGAGAGCGTGGATAGAAATTTAGCTTGGCATTGCATAAGCGAGGATGTATCATAGTCGCTCTCCGCAAGGAGAGCGTGGATAGAAATGCCAAAAATCCTATGATAGGTATTGATAAGGTACCGTCGCTCTCCGCAAGGAGAGCGTGGATAGAAATAAGACGTTGCCGAGCCGCCTTGTCGGCGGCAGTAGTCGCTCTCCGCAAGGAGAGCGTGGATAGAAATCGAAATGCAACATAATGTTCACCGGGATTTTGCCGTCGCTCTCCGCAAGGAGAGCGTGGATAGAAATAGCATAGGATAGGCGAGTTTCAGGGCGTACATTAGTCGCTCTCCGCAAGGAGAGCGTGGATAGAAATCTGACCACTCTTGGTGGCTCCGGTGTTGGCAGTGTCGCTCTCCGCAAGGAGAGCGTGGATAGAAATTTGTTGTTCCCGGTGGTTGCTGGCTTCCTGACCACTGTCGCTCTCCGCAAGGAGAGCGTGGATAGAAATTGCCCGACTTGTCAATGGCGTAGGTCTGTTAAGTGTCGCTCTCCGCAAGGAGAGCGTGGATAGAAATACACTTCCGGCATTGTTGTTCCACCCAAAGCCGACAGTCGCTCTCCGCAAGGAGAGCGTGGATAGAAATTCTAACGGATGATGTATCAACGGGTGGCAAGATTGTCGCTCTCCGCAAGGAGAGCGTGGATAGAAATCTTCTGATTCTGACGTTGATTCTGCCAGTGGGACCTGTCGCTCTCCGCAAGGAGAGCGTGGATAGAAATGCACCAAAACCAAAAACAAAAGCCACCGAAAAGGTCGCTCTCCGCAAGGAGAGCGTGGATAGAAATAACCCCTGCATCTTGATGCCGTATTTTTCAAGTTTGTCGCTCTCCGCAAGGAGAGCGTGGATAGAAATCCCAGCTGTGGCCCGTCCTGGGGAGCATCCGCCGTCGCTCTCCGCAAGGAGAGCGTGGATAGAAATCCGAACGCCCCACCACAGAAACACCAGACCGATACCGTCGCTCTCCGCAAGGAGAGCGTGGATAGAAATAATTTAATGATACATCAAAAAAAACGCGTCGCTCTCCGCAAGGAGAGCGTGGATAGAAATTTCGACACAGTGCAAGTTGTAATTATCGTAATGTGTCGCTCTCCGCAAGGAGAGCGTGGATAGAAATAATGGACGACTTAGAGCCGTCCAAAACACGGAGATGTCGCTCTCCGCAAGGAGAGCGTGGATAGAAATAAGACGCTTCCGCGCTTCTTTGTCGGCCGTAGTGGTCGCTCTCCGCAAGGAGAGCGTGGATAGAAATCGCCTTAGCGCCTAAACAGAATCCGACACAGAAGGTCGCTCTCCGCAAGGAGAGCGTGGATAGAAATCCCACGATCATCCGCATGGGAGAGGCCATGAACGGTCGCTCTCCGCAAGGAGAGCGTGGATAGAAATGGGTATGCTGGCAAACTGGTACGGCAGCAGCTTAGGTCGCTCTCCGCAAGGAGAGCGTGGATAGAAATTAGTGACAGTCTTGATAGTATCCTTGCTGGCGTCAGTCGCTCTCCGCAAGGAGAGCGTGGATAGAAATCTAATTTCAGCCCGGCAAGTTTGTTTGATTTGCGTCGCTCTCCGCAAGGAGAGCGTGGATAGAAATTGATAAGATACCGGATTAGGGCAAGATAGACCGTCGCTCTCCGCAAGGAGAGCGTGGATAGAAATTCCTGCTTGACAAGGCGACGGTAGCCCGCCAGCAGGTCGCTCTCCGCAAGGAGAGCGTGGATAGAAATAAAGGCTGCAATAGCCGCTTGTTCGCACAGCTGGTGTCGCTCTCCGCAAGGAGAGCGTGGATAGAAATAAGAATGTATCATCCGGGATGCCTAAATGCCAGGTCGCTCTCCGCAAGGAGAGCGTGGATAGAAATCAGCAATTCCGGGCGAATTTTCAGGGAGACCCCAGTCGCTCTCCGCAAGGAGAGCGTGGATAGAAATAAGAGTGCAAAGGGATTAATTGCGACAAATGCCGGTCGCTCTCCGCAAGGAGAGCGTGGATAGAAATTACAAGTTTCTGGTTTTTGACTGTATACAAGGCCGCGTCGCTCTCCGCAAGGAGAGCGTGGATAGAAATAAGAGTGCAAAGGGATTAATTGCGACAAATGCCGTCGCTCTCCGCAAGGAGAGCGTGGATAGAAATCCTCTATTTATAATCCCGTATGGTGGCCTTGCACCCGTCGCTCTCCGCAAGGAGAGCGTGGATAGAAATGATTTTGCTATTTCCGCTGCCCCCGGATACCACAAGTCGCTCTCCGCAAGGAGAGCGTGGATAGAAATTTTAGGAACGTTTACGATTTCCCAGTCTGTGTCGTCGCTCTCCGCAAGGAGAGCGTGGATAGAAATATCAACTGTATTGTACCTCACGCGGTGAAAATTTGGTCGCTCTCCGCAAGGAGAGCGTGGATAGAAATCCCGTTCCTGCTAACAGCTTCAAGTACTTTGTCGGTCGCTCTCCGCAAGGAGAGCGTGGATAGAAATTTTTGGCTTTTCCTGCATTTGTGCCTTTTCCAGCATTGTCGCTCTCCGCAAGGAGAGCGTGGATAGAAATTTGTTATCCCAGATTGCGATATCTGAAACCTTATTGTCGCTCTCCGCAAGGAGAGCGTGGATAGAAATAAGGCAGGGACTTGTTTATGCGGTTTTGGTGGGCGTCGCTCTCCGCAAGGAGAGCGTGGATAGAAATGTATGGGTGGATTTCTTCCAGCGATTTCATTACAGTCGCTCTCCGCAAGGAGAGCGTGGATAGAAATCAGCAATTCCGGGCGAATTTTCAGGGAGACCCCAAGTCGCTCTCCGCAAGGAGAGCGTGGATAGAAATAAAGCTACTTCGCAGAGCTTTGCAAGGCGAACAAGTCGCTCTCCGCAAGGAGAGCGTGGATAGAAATCTACTGGATTGCAGATGTATATGTTACCCTGCCGGGTCGCTCTCCGCAAGGAGAGCGTGGATAGAAATTCCATGTTTGTGGCTGTAGCTCCCGCTCGGACACGTCGCTCTCCGCAAGGAGAGCGTGGATAGAAATCTTCCGGCGTGGCGGAATCGAACGGCAAATACGCAGTCGCTCTCCGCAAGGAGAGCGTGGATAGAAATCGCTGGGGAAGATGGCGGGAACAGCTGCCCGGCTCGTCGCTCTCCGCAAGGAGAGCGTGGATAGAAATAAGTATGTCGTTCAATGCCGTAAAGTCATGGGTGGTCGCTCTCCGTAAGGAGAGCGTGGATAGAAATGGCCAGGCTTCCCGCCGTGCCAGTGGCGCGGCGGGTCGCTCTCCGTAAGGAGAGCGTGGATAGAAATTCAGCGGGTTTGCCAACCTGGCAAAGTCCGGCGCGTCGCTCTCCGTAAGGAGAGCGTGGATAGAAATAAGATTAGTGCCCGCGGCGCCGCTGCCAAAAACACGTCGCTCTCCGTAAGGAGAGCGTGGATAGAAATTACCCACCAGTAGAACCCGTCAAAATTTGCGTAAAGTCGCTCTCCGTAAGGAGAGCGTGGATAGAAATCCAGACTTTCGACATTGATAAAAAGCTACGTGATCGTCGCTCTCCGTAAGGAGAGCGTGGATAGAAATCGGCGCTAAGGCTGATTCTGTTTCTCAGTATAATGCGTCGCTCTCCGTAAGGAGAGCGTGGATAGAAATATTCCCTCCCACTGGATAACATCGCGGACGGGCGGTCGCTCTCCGTAAGGAGAGCGTGGATAGAAATTATGGGAGCGATTTAAGCTATTCTGACGGCGTTGGTCGCTCTCCGTAAGGAGAGCGTGGATAGAAATGACGCAGTGCAGATTATAGTTGTCATAGTGTACAGTCGCTCTCCGTAAGGAGAGCGTGGATAGAAATCGTTGGGGCGATTATAACACAGGGCAGCACGGTGGGTCGCTCTCCGTAAGGAGAGCGTGGATAGAAATTCCAATGTCTGGCCCTTGTGTTTGTTGCGGCCCCGTCGCTCTCCGTAAGGAGAGCGTGGATAGAAATACGTCTATCGACAATTTGACGCAAGGTGTTTTTAACGTCGCTCTCCGTAAGGAGAGCGTGGATAGAAATACCATGCGCCGGGATTTTAAGATGCTCCATTTGCTGTCGCTCTCCGTAAGGAGAGCGTGGATAGAAATTTGCTTCTGATTTCAAATTTTTGGGTAAGTTTGGCGTCGCTCTCCGTAAGGAGAGCGTGGAGAGAAATTAGTACTGGCCCGTCTTTGGCATCTTTTGACAATGTCGCTCTCCGTAAGGAGAGCGTGGATAGAAATAATACTTGTCCGGGGTCCTGGATTTCGGCCCCGGTCGCTCTCCGTAAGGAGAGCGTGGATAGAAATCGGCAGGAGCCCGCGACCGTGCAGCGACTCATGCGTCGCTCTCCGTAAGGAGAGCGTGGATAGAAATAGCAGCTGTACCAGCAGCCGCGCCGATCGTTCCCGGTCGCTCTCCGCAAGGAGAGCGTGGATAGAAATCCCAAACAGGATGGCAACTGGGGCTGGGGCGAGGAGTCGCTCTCCGCAAGGAGAGCGTGGATAGAAATAGGGGATCAGTAGCGGGAAAGTCCGGCACGTTGAGTCGCTCTCCGCAAGGAGAGCATAAAATGTTTCTCTTTCTGACTGTTCAGGGTGGTTTTGTTCATGCGGATATCCGCTTTAATTTTAAAAATTGCTATAGTAAAAAACTCTCGCATAAAATAATATAAAAATATTATATTATCTACTTGACAAGGTACCCTGGAGGGGTATATAGTGAATATACCCCACCGGGGTACCTTGCATGTGATGGGAGGGTAACATAATGCAGGAAAACGAAAAGAAGGAACCGTGTTGCTGCTGTGCACACAAAACAAAGCATCGCAGTGAAGAAGAGTATAAAAGCTTGGTCCACAGACTGAACCGGATCGAAGGGCAGATTCGGGGCATCCGTGGGATGGTGGAAAACGAAGTGTATTGTCCGGATATTCTGGTGCAGTCGGCGGCGGTAACGGCGGCGATGAACGCGTTCAACCGTGAGCTGCTGGCAAACCATATCCGCACCTGTGTGGCGGATGATATCCGTGCCGGGAATGACGAAGTTGTGGATGAGCTGCTGAAAACGCTGCAGAAACTGATGAAATAAGCATTGCCTGCACAAAATAGCAGAAGCAGAACATGAAATAAATGCACGAGTGTTTGAGCCAGCAAAAATGCCATGCCAGTGCCCAGTACGATTGTTTTTCTGTTCACAAACATCGGTAAAAGTTTGTGTAACATTACCAGAGCCATGAATAAATGCCAGTCATTCCCTGTGAGAGGGTGTGGATAGAAATGCCGCATCGGCCTTGGTTGCCCCCAAAGTATCGCTCTCCGCAAGGAGAGTGTGGATAGAAATGGTAACCTCAATAATACGTCGAATTGCAGGCTAGCCGCTCACCAAAAGGGGAGTGAGGATAGGGCAACACCGCACAATTCCCGCCTTGCGGCTTAAGCACCGCTCCGGCAGCTG